>OLRL01000054.1_pt1 | contig 103795 bp, 97 predicted proteins | sample 1643201 | NCBI WGS metagenome assembly OLRL01 (sample SAMEA3136649, study PRJEB25190) | human gut metagenome | biome: human gut; feature: human-associated habitat; material: faeces | place: Austria | collected 2013
AATGGGAAATGATTATAGCAGTTTAATAACTATTCTTAAAGATATTGATATTCAAAAAATTGATTTTGAAAAGACAGAGGCGGTTTTATTCACCAGATCGTTAGATGATTTTGTAGTGGATGATAAAAAATATATAGAGCGTATAGAAAATTATATACAAAGGTCTTATAAAAATATTTTATTAAAAAAACATCCCAGAGAGCAAAGTGTTTATCAATTTGAAAATGGTATAAAATGTTTGGAAGTTGATAATTCAGTACCAGCCGAAGTTCTACTGCCGTATTTAAAAGGAAAAGATATTATACTGATTACTACAAGCGCTATTATGTTGTATATGAAAGCATATCAGTTAACATGCAATCTGATATTGTTGGATGGAATGTACGAAGAAAATATGAAGAGTGGGACAAAATATCGCTTACTTTGTGATGAAGAGGTGATTGAATATTGCGAGAATTTTGCAGAGGGACATTATATGATCACTACAATATAAAATGGAAAGTACAGATATAACATTCAATTATAAAAAGTTGAGGAGTGTGATGAAATGAAAGTACTTGGTGTTATTCCAGCACGGTTTGGATCAGGTAGGCTTCCGGGAAAGCCAATTGCAGATATATGTGGAAAACCTATGATTTGGTGGGTATATCAAGAAGCTATAAAATGTAAATTGTTAAGTGGAGTAGTAGTTGCGACAGACGATGAGAGAATATATAACGTTTGTAGAGAATATTCAATGAATGTATTAATGACGAGCAAGAATCACGATACTCCAACCTCCAGACTACATGAAGTATCCATGAAAGCAGATGCAGATTTGTATTTGATGTTAATGGGGGATGAACCATTGATTGATAATAACAGTTTTTCGTTAATCATACCTGAAGATATGAATGGATTAGGTAATTGCTATGTTTCTGTATTAACAAATGTGATAGAAAAACCATCGGAAGTAATTGATTTTAGTAATCAGAAATGTGTGACTAACGCAAAAAGAGAAGTATTATTAATTTCGAGAAGCCCGATTCCGTATCCAAAGGGGACATTAGAATTTGAGTATGAAAAAGTAACAGGGATACAGATTTTTTCAAAAGCAGCTTTAGCATTTTATAATAGTACAGAAAAATCATTGCTAGAAATAGCGGAAGAAAATGATCTGATGAGATTTGTAGAAAATGATATAAAAGTGAAAGCAATTAAATCAGAGTATAAGACAATATCTGTGGATACGAAGAAAGATCTTGAACTTGTGAGAAAAATAATTAAAGAGAGAAGTGCTTATGAAAAAAAATGATTTAAAACTATTAGACTGTACACTTAGAGATGGTGGCTATGTTAATGAATGGAAGTGGGGGTATCATAATGCCCGTGCGATTATACGTTTTTTAACAAAAGCAGAGGTAGATTTTGTTGAAGTTGGTTTTTTAAGAAATGTAGATGTGTATAATGAAGATATTACAGTATGTAATACAATTGAAGAATTAAATAGATTATTGCCAGAAAAAAAAGGAAAAACAAGATATTCGGCAATGGCAATGAGGAGTAATTATGATATTAATAAATTAACTCCTTACTCTGGAAAAGGAATCGAAATGATCCGGATCACCGCGCATGATTATGATATAGAAGAGGGAATGGACTTTGCGAGAGAAGTTAAAAGAAAAGGTTACAAATTGAGTATTAATCCGATCAATATTATGGGATATTCGGATGAGAGAATTTTGTGGATCATTGAACAAGTAAATGAAATTCAACCTTATCAGTTTTCTATTGTCGATACATTCGGGAGTATGAAACGCAGGGATTTGGATCGGATTGTAAGTTTGGTGGATAATAATTTAGACAAGAATATCAGAGTTGCGCTACATTTGCATGAAAACATGTCGTTGAGTTGTTGCCTTGCTCAACAATTTGTTGATAAGCATTTGAACAGACCAATTGCAATTGATGGCAGCTTACTTGGAATGGGCAGGATACCGGGAAATTTACCAATTGAGTTAATTGCGGATTATTTAAATGATTATACAGATTCTACATATGATATTGATTATTTGATGGACGCCATTCAAGAATATATAGAACCGATTAAAGGAAAATCTGAATGGGGTTATACCCCGGCATATTTTTTGTCGGCCCGTTTTAATTTGCACAGAAACTATGCGGAATATTATCTTGAAAAGGGGGATTTGTCAAATCGAGATATTAATCATATTTTAGCGGCTTTTGATAGAGAAAAAGCTTCGACATTTGACCGCGAATATGCTGAGAATAAATATCAGGCATACAAGAATAATATAATTGATGATAACGAAACTGTGACCAGGCTTAAAGAAAGTTTGAAAAATAAAAAAATATTATTAATGGCTCCGGGGGGATCCATCAAAGAAAATAAAACAGATATTTTAACATTTATCGAGATAAACGATCCGGTAATTATTTCAATCAATTTTGTTCCGGAAGACTATCATGTAGATTTTGCGTTTTTTAGCAATGCAAAACGATTTGTACAGTCAGCAGATACATACTGTCAGATTATTACAACGTCAAATATAAATACAGATAAGAATACGATACGATTAAATTATAATTCACTGGCAAGTGCATTTGATCAGGGATATAATAGTTATATAATGGCATTGAAATTGTTAAGGCGATTGGGAATTGAGTCTGTATATGTAGCAGGAGCAGACGGTTATACTGATGGGAAGAAGAATTATTATAAATCATCATTAAAAAGTTCTCGGGGCTGTGACAAAAATTATAATTTGTCTGTGAATAGTGCAATTAAAAAAATCGGGGTTGATGTAATCTATATCACAGAATCTGCTTATAAATAGAAGGAGAAGCTTGATGAAAAAAAAAGTGAAGTTGTTAGTAGTAGATGTTGATGGAACAATGACAGATGCAGGCATTTATTATGATGAACATGGGAATGAATTAAAAAAATTTTGTACGAAAGATGCGGCAGGTTTTTTTGCCGCACATAAATCAGGTATTAAAATAATGGTTCTGACAGGGCGAGAGTGTGCAGCAACAACGAGAAGGATGACAGAATTAAAAGTAGATTATCTTTTTCAAAATGTTAAAGATAAATTGTCATTTTTAAAAAAGTTTATGCAAGAAAATGAAATTTTAAAAGAAGAAGTTGGATATATCGGGGATGACTTAAATGATATTCCACCGATGAAAATTTCAGGTTTTGTAGGTTGTCCGTCGGATAGTTGTATAGAAGTAAGGGAAATTGCAGATTATGTGAGCAATGTAAAAGGAGGATATGGGGCAGTTCGCGATATCATCGAGTATTTATTGCGTGAGTATGGCGAATGGGATCGAGCTGTTTCAGAAGTCTATGGGATTGGTATTTGAAAGAAAGACAGCGTCAGTGTACCAAGGACGTATTGCCTCTTGTACACTGGAGCTACTCACAAAAAATAAACATGGGAGATATTGATAGAAGTAAAGATGAGTACTAAAAGTAAAGAGCATAATAATAAACTAATAAATATAATAAAACAAAATTATGGCATAATTACATTGGGGATATATATTCTTATACTGATCATTTTTGCAATTGTTATGCGGGATAATATATATGTAACACTTAATGATAATATGGATTCTAATGTTCCTATTTACAAAATGATACGAGATACTGATCTTTTTTGGAAATTTAATGAATCCATTCCTTTTTTAGGCGGGGAAGTGTTACGGGCGGAATACCGGGTTGAGTTGAGTGTTCAGTCATGGATTTATGCACTTTTTCCCACTTTAGTTGCATATTATGCTGTTTATATTTTAAAAGTGCTGGGAGCCTCCTTAGGATTTTACTTTTTATCTATAAAAATAAAAGAATATGATAAGATCAATACAAATCCTAATCTTTGGTGTCTTTGCGGATTAGTTTATGGAATACTTGGGACATGGCCGCATGCAGCTTTAGGTTTTGCTTCTTTACCATGGTGGTGTCTGTGTGTTTACATGATTTATAAAACTGGGAAAAAACGTTACATACCAATATTGTTAATATTTGTATTTACAACATCATTTACAATGTTGGCATTATTTGCACTCTTCTATACAGCCATTTTTTTGATTGTTGTTTCTGTAAAAGAAAGAAAAATTAACTTTAAACTTCTGAGTGGATTGGTAATGTTGATAGCGGCATATACTGTGACAAATTCTCATCATGTACTGCAAGGATTACACGGAAGTCGGGAAACTATAAAATCATTGAAGTCATCGAGTTATTCGGAAACTGTATTTCAGTCACTTGGAAAATTTAAAGATGCTTTTTTGTTTAAAAATGGATATTATCATACAGGGGGAGCTACCTTAAGATATGTGGTCATACCTGTATGTACTATATTTTTGATTTTTTTAATCATTTCAGCAATTAGAAAGAAAATAAGAAACAAGAAAGTACTCATATTATATATTACAATTTATGGGTGCATTATATTTAATACGTTAGCATGCTGTTTTGATAATAATGCGTTGTTTAGACGTTTGATACCGTTTGCTTCGGGATTTGGATTTTCTAGATTTGCATGGTTGAGTCCTTTTATGTGGCTGGTATTATTCGCTTTGGTATGCGATTATATAAATAAAAAAGTTATTGCTATATGCTTTCTTATACTTGCTTTTTGTTCAACTGCGTTTGACCCTATGTATACACAATCTAACTCTATGTATAATGAATTATATTGTAATATTGCTGCATTATTGGGAAATAATAGCTTTAAAGATGGGAATCATGAGTGGACTTGGAGAGAATATTATTCGGAGGATTTGTTTGATACAGTTAAGAATGAAATTGGATATGATGGGGAATGGGCTGTAGCTTATGGCATTGAACCATCAGTACTTCAATATAATGGCATTAAGACTTTAGACGGATATTATTCAAATTATCCATTGGATTATCATGATAAATTTGAAAAGCTCATATACCCGGAACTGGAACGAGATGAGGGACATAAGTCTTATTGGGAGCGTTCTTCGGGAATGAGAGCATATATCTGGTCTTCGGAATGGGAATTTCTTTCTCCAAAAGAATTTGAATTAACACAAACAGAGTTATATATGGACATGGATGTGTTTAAAGAAATGAATGGAAAATATATTTTTTCGAGAGTACAGATTACAAATAGTGCTGAATTGGGAATATCATTGATAAATACAGTGCATACGGATGAATACTCACCATATACTGTTTATGTTTATTCAGTATAAAATATTCCTGAAAATTTATAAAACTGATAGAAATCTATTTTTAATTAAGTTATCAAAGGGCAAAGCTGATTTAGGCATTGCCCTTTGATAATATAGTATTTCGAGCAAAAGATACAATGGAGTGGGCTGTTTATGTACAAAAAAATAGATCTTACAAAATTAAATATCGAAGATAATTACTTGCCAGAATCATTTAATGGGTGTCGGATTCTTCACGTTTCTGATTTACATAATTGTGATTTTGGGGACAGGCAAGAAAAGTTAATTCAATTAAGCAGGCAGCAAAAACCAGACTATATTTTTATGACAGGTGATATGATTGACCAATATCATGCTGGTATGAAGCAAGCGTGCCTATATATAAGAGGACTTATAAAGACTGCACCGGTATTTTATGTGACTGGGAATCATGAATGGGAAATTCAAGAGGAAGTAAGGCGTGCTTTTTTTTCTTTTTTGAGACGAAGCGGAGTAGTGATTTTACATGATGAAATTATAGAATTGAAAAAGGAAGAAAGCAGTATTCAACTGATCGGGATAGACGATCCATATGCAGCACTACGAAAATTGGGGAAGATAGATGATTCTTTATTTGCAAAATATTTTCTTAAAAGGCTTTCTATATTGAATCAACGAAAAAAGGGGATGTATACAATATTATTATCGCATCGACCAGAATTTATTAACTATTATTCTAAAGTGAAAATAAATCTGGTTTTTTCGGGACATGCTCATGGAGGACAGTTTAGATTGCCGATTTTGGGAAGTGTTTTGGCACCGCATCAAGGATTTTTCCCTAAATATGCGGAAGGTATCATTTGTAAAGAAGATACTTCAATGATAGTAAGCAGAGGTCTTGGAGATAGTTTGTTTCCAGTTCGGATAGGAAATTTTCCCGAACTCCTGCTTGTTACATTGTATAAAAAATAATGTAGTAAGATTCAGAAATCTATGTGATCAGAATGTGAATAAAAGCAGTAGAAAGGAGTAAGATATTTATTTTTAAATATCGAGCAAATGCATGGACAATGTGTTTAATCAATATATAGAAAAAATAGAAGATTCGAAATCTCTTACATTAATGCAAAAAGCAACTCAATTACAGAAAGAGGGAAAAAATGTTGTAAATCTTACAGGTGGAGAACCAGATTTTGATACACCGGCTATTATAGTAGATGAAGCAGTTCGACTCTTAAGAGAGGGCGATACACATTATTTAGTTGGACAGGGATTATTAGAGTTAAGAGAAAAAATAGCAGAGTATGAAGAAAAAGAAAATGGGATTTCATGTAAAGCCGAAAATATCATAATGACACCTGGAGGGAAATTTGGAATATTTATGTCGGTCGTTTCTTTGATCAATGCAGGGGATGAAGTGATTTTATTAGCTCCTATGTGGGTATCGTATGCCCCGATCGTAAAAGCTTGTGGTGGAGTTCCGATTATTTGCGAATTGGATTTTGATGATAAATACGAGATAAAAAAAGAGAAGTTAGAAGAATGTATTTCTGAGAAAACAAAAATGATCATTATCAATTATCCCAATAATCCAACAGGAAAGATATTAAGTGAGAAAGAAAGTGGGATTCTTTTCGATATTGTTAAACAACATCAAATTTATTTAATATCGGATGAAATCTATAACAGAATTACATTTGATAGCAAAAAGAGTATAAGTATGGCATCTTATAAAGAAATATTTAATAGAGTAATTACGGTGAATGGGTTTTCCAAAAGTGCGGCAATGACAGGATGGCGGATAGGCTACGTGATTGCAGAAAAAAAGATTGTAGACGTAATGTTTAAATTATATGCCCATACGATCACAGGCTTGAGCCCTTTTGTTCAGCGAGCTGCACTAAAGGTATTTGAATGCGATCTTGAAATTAAAAAGATGAGAAAAGAATATGAGAGGAGAAGAGATTATTTTATTCGAGAATTAAATAAAATAAAATTTCTTTCATGTTTGGTTCCGGAAGGTGCATTTTATGCTTGGGTAAAAATACAATTACCAAATATAACAAAGAGTGTAGAACTGGAACTGCTAGAGAGAATAGGTGTTTTAGGCGTTCCAGGAAGTGCATATGGAATAAGAGAAAAAAATTATATAAGATTTTCTTTTGCATGTGACATGAAGACATTGGAACAGGCGATTTGTAGATTGCAAAGGTTAGAAAATGAGTTTGCATGAGGAAAAATGAAGCTTTCACGGAGAGGGGGATTTTAATCCCCCCTATTTTAATTATCTCTTCCCAATCTTCTCTTTCAATTTCTCCACCCGTTCTTTATGATTCCGGGATTCCAGCCGTGGGAATGCCCGCAGCAGACGACGGGCAACTCTGTCCGGTTTCTGCTCCAATTCCTGATAACGCAGGCGAAGTGCGGAAATACGGGTTTTCATATCTTCCGAGAGCTCCATTGAGCGGTCGCGCAGATCTTCGGTGAATTCACGGAAGTCGATCCTGTCAGCAAAGTCGCCGGCGGTTTCCCGGAGCTCTTCCAGATGTTCTTTGAAAGCATCGCGACGTTCCTGAAGCAGTTCATTTTTCTCCTTAAGTTCATCCAGTGCCTGCAGCTGCTTCTCTTTGAGTTCATCCAATGCCTGTTGTTGTCTTTCTTTAAGTTCCTCCAATGTTTCGCGATGTTTTTCCTTAATGTCGGAAGCCGTTTCCATGGCGAGAACAGTTTTTTCATAAATATCAGAACCGATCTGATCGGAAATTTCGTGCAGTTCCTGTGCGATCTTTTCCATAGCTTCCAGTTTTCGATTAAATTTGAAAATTTCCGAAGCTGTCACATAAAGATCGGCAAACAGAATGATGGTAAAGATTACGATCAATCCAATGCCGAGCGGGCGTGGCAGAAATGTCAGAAGTTTATGGATCAGCGGATGGATAAATTCCATGATCGCAACGCATGCAACGCCCCAGATCAGAGAAAATAAGAGGCAGACATATCCGCCGATGTTAAACGGCATATTGGAATAATCCCACCATTTATTGTGGAAGATCTTATCCATTGCCCATCCGGTCAGTCCCTCCAATAAAGTAACGAGAAGAACAGAAGCTATGTAAAGGAGAAGTAAATGATCCTGTAATGGGGTAAGGAACAGGATCACAAGAGACACTCCGGCGCCGTAGATCGGGCAGATCGGACCATTTAAAAAGCCACGGTTTACAAAGTGACGTTCTTTGAAACCGGCAAATGCAACTTCCGTACACCAGCCGAGAAAGCCGTATACAAAAAAGTATAGAGCAAGGAAATAAATTTTCATAGAAATATCCATAATGTACCTCCTAATACAGGATTGAAGTTTAATTGTTATATTCGATTTCTTTCAGAAACAATGCGTGAGCCACTGCGGAATGTGACGGATCTTCTTGTCCGGAAAAAATCTGTTCGATACAGTCCGGGGTACGCTTGCCAAGTCCGATATCCAAAAGTGTGCCGATCAGTGAGAGCGGCATTTTCTGGAGAAATCCATTGGCTTTCAGGTAAATCCGGATTTCTTCCCGGTCAGGTTCGTTATCGGTAGAAATGTCTGTGGTCTCAAAATCAATGGAATAAAGTTCACGTACGGTAGATTTTTTTGTTTTTCCGGAAGAAAATGCTGCAAAATCGTGTTTTCCGGTCAGCAGTCCGGCAGCGTGATCCATAGCGGCTATGTCCAAAGGCTGCGATAGAAAATGTGCATATTTTCGGAAAAAAACGTCCGGAAATGCCGAGCAGATGATGCGGTATTCATAAGTACGAGAGCGGGCATTCAATTCTGCATGAAAACGATCCGCAGTCTCAACTGCTTCAGATACGACAATATCCTGCGGGAGATAATGGTTCAGGTAAGTCCGGATCTCTCCGACGGATAATGCGGAATCCGTTTTGAAATTTACGGTCTGTTGCAGTGCATGAACGCCCGGGGCAGTCCGTTCTCCGCAAAACAGAGCCGAAAAACCGGTGGAAAGATCTGTGGGAAAATCTATGGGAAGATCTGTGGCAGTATCCGCAGTAGTATTTGCAACAGTATCCGCAGACTCCATCCGTGACAAGACATCGGTGATCTTGCCGGAGACGGTTGTTTTATTTCCTTTTTTCGGAGGCTGTATAAAACCGTTGTAACGGGAACCATCGTATTCAAGCGTTAATTTTATATTTCGCATAAGGCAATCCTCTTTCATAGTTTATCATGTTCATTCAAGCATAACGCTATTTTACTCGATGTGAAATGACTTTGCAAGCAGGCTGGATCGTTTGGCTGAATCATTCGTTTGTAGGGCGTTTGTGTGATGCGGTGTGGATTGGATGATCAGAGGGGGACAGGCTGGAGAAAACGGATAGACTTGTACGATATGAAAGTTGCGAAAGCAGGGAAAAAAGTCTATAATTTAATGAAGAATACAGACGAGGAGGATATTATGACAGAAGAGAGAACAGTCGGGGAATCGAGAGTAGAAACGGTGCATATTGTAAGACCGAATCATTTGAATGCGGCAGGGCGTTTGTTTGGCGGTATTTTGATGCAGTGGATCGATGAGGTGGCGGGAATCGTTGCAATGCGGCACACCCGATGTAATTGTACGACGGCTTCGGTGGACAACCTGCGTTTTATCAGAGGGGCATATCAGCAGGATCTTCTCGTGATCATCGGAAAAGTAACTTATGTGGGAACCACATCCATGGAAGTACGCGTAGATACTTATATAGAAGACACGGAGGGAATGAGAAGACCGATCAACCGGGCATATTTTACGATGGTTGCGTTGGATGAAAATGATAAACCGTGTCCGGTCCCGAAGCTGCTTTTGGAAAGCGAGGAAGAAAAAGCAGAATGGGAAGCAGCAAAGAAACGGAGAGATATGCGTAAAAAGCGAAAAGAAGAGGGATTCTGAAAATAAATTCAGGCTGCTTTCAGCGGACAAGGGAGCGTAAGCTCCCGTGCTCACCGACCTCAACTGCAGATAATTCGGTGATTTTCAAGGCAGACGATTGAAGCGTACTGAGGACGTACGCTGATTGAGGATAACGCTGAAAATCACCGGAATTACGCGGTTTGAGGCGTTTTTTCCTTGTACATCGACGCTAGCCTTTTTTGAGGAGCAGGCTTTTTACCATGTTCATTGTGCGTTCGATCTGCGCCTGTTCTTCCGCAGATTTTCCGTCTTTTAGAATTTCCAGGATCAGTTGGATTTCTTCGGCTGTAAAGCGGATTCCTTTTTTATTTGCGCTGGTGATCAGGGCAAGCATGACTGGGGCAAGATCTTTTCCGGATTTCCCGGAAGTCTGTGAAGCAGCCATTTTGATCAGCTCTAATTTGACAGGATCAATATCTTTTAAAAGTGGACTGTTAATCCAATCGTTCATATTTATATTCATTCCTTTCTTTATAATTTTATAATGATTTAGAAAATATATGGAGAATAGTGTAGGATCAGGTTGCGGAGTTTTCCGATGGTTGCTCCGAAGAATCGGAAGCGTCGGAAAACAGATCCTGATACATTTGGAACATTTCTTTTTGTTCATCGGAGAGCATATTCATCATAAGATCGGCAGGATTGAAAGTTCCGAAAGGATTTGAACCGGGATTCTCCGGATCCGGCGACGCTGAGCCGGTGGTATCGGAAGCGGTTTCTGCTTGGAACATTTGTACAATTTCCATCATGTTCATTACATTTTGAAATTGTTCTATGGTCTGTGTCTGTTCCGGTGAAAGATAGGGAGTCAGAATATCCAGTATTTCCGTGGGCGACTGCGGGAGAGATTGGGCGGTGAGACCTAAGGTCGTTTGGATGTGTTCGGGATGTTTAAAAAAGCGGATCGTATTTTTTAATTCCATCAGTTTTATGAGGATCCATACAGTCTGTTCTTTGGCGGCAGAAGTATAGGGTAAAATAAGTTTCAGAAGAGTCAGTTCAAATGGTATCGTCACTTCGTCAAATGGCGTCATTGGTTTTGTTGGTTTCTTTTCCATGAATACACTCCCGATCTTGGCAATCATATCCCACATTCGATATATATGTGGAGTAGAAATGAAATATGAGGAAAGACTAAGGACAGAGTCTCTACATATTATAGTAGAGAAAAGAAAAACAGGAGTGTATGGATCATGAAGCGAAAATTGATCATCGACGGAAATGCAGTGTATGAGATTGATGAACATTGTATGCTGAAACATAAGATCAGGGAAAAGGAAATACTGGAAGAACAAAGCATGCAACGTAAGGAGGGACAGAAAAGTTCTTTGAAAAATGAGAGGTGAATGGATCTGCCGCAAATACGGAAATGAAAAAACTCCCCGATGCAGGATGTGCACCGGGGAGTTTTTAGAGAGAGGAGAGTCAGAATCCGCATCCACCGCAGCAGCAAAGGAGCAGGATGATCCACAGACAGGAGTTGTTTCCGCCGAAATTGTCGCCGCATCCGCATCCGCCGCCGTTACATCCGCCGCCGTTACATCCGCCGCCAAAACCACCGCAGCAGCAAAGGAGCAGGATGATCCACAGACAAGAGTTGTTTCCGTTGGAGATTCCGCCGTTTTCGCATCCGCATCCACAGTTCGTTGCACTTAATTCACTCATTAATAAATCCTCCGACAAATAAATTGTTTACACTTCATAATATGTGCCGAATGCAGATGTGTGCAGGATTTTTTGAAGTTTGTAAATATTCTCCAAAGCCTTGTTCATGCATATTCTAATTAAAAAGGAGTTCATTATGAACGCGGCGAAAGAGACGATCAACTACTATTGTGATGATATTATCAAAGACGGATATCTGGGACAGGGGATCACGGCTGCTGTTCTGGATACAGGAATTTCCCTCCATCCGGATTTTGACAGCAGGATAGTGGCGTTCAGAGATTTTGTGGATCACAGAGAGGAAGTGTATGATGACAGCGGACATGGGACTCATGTGGCAGGGATCTTGGGCGGCAGTGGGAAAATGTCAGATGGCAGGTATGCAGGAATGGCGCCAAATGTGAAACTGGTGATCGCAAAGGTATTAGATAAAGACGGAAATGGAAATGTAGATGCAGTCGTAAATGGGATCGACTGGATTTTGAAATTGATCCAAACACAGGATATCCATATTGTAAATATTTCGGTTGGTACACATCCCGGATTGGAGAGAAAAGAGGAAGAAAGGCTGATACAGAGTGTTGAAAAGCTTTGGGATGCGGGAGTGACAGTTGTAGTTTCATCAGGTAATTACGGACCAAAAGAAAGAACGGTGGCTGCGCCGGGAAGCAGCCGGAAAGTGATCACTGTAGGGGCTGTGAATCTGCCGGAGCGAAATGGTGTGGGAAAAAGGCGATGGGATTATTCCGGGAGAGGTCCGACGGAAAATTGCGTGGTTAAGCCGGATTTAGTTGCACCGGGAACATACATTACGAGCTGTAACGGAGCATATATAAATAAATGGAAACAGCCGTATACAGAGAAGAGCGGCACATCTATGGCAACACCGATTGTATCCGGAGCGGTAGCCTGCGTGCTTTCCAAATATCCTGATATGTCAAATGTAGAGGTGAAACTTCGTCTGCGGGAAAGCTGCGTACCATATAACAGCAGTGTTGGCGGATGGGGAATACTGAATATGAAATGGTTCATGGAGGGGAAGCGATGACTTCCCCTTTACACCGACGCTAATACTTACTAATGAAGTATATAACATATTTTGGAACGGAAAAATATAAATAGTTGCAAAAATCTTCCCTAAAATTACGTCCCCATATTGAATTGTAGGGAGAGATACGGTAGTATGGAACTGAAAAGTATATAAAATTGCAAAAATCTTTCCTGAGGAGGCTGCTATATGGAAATTTGTAGAGATTTTTATTTGGATAAATTGATTAAAAGAAAAAACAATGGGCTGATCAAGGTGATCACCGGAATTCGTAGGTGTGGAAAGTCTTATTTGTTGAATAACATTTTCTATAACCATTTGCTGGAATCCGGTATTACTGATGACCATATTATTCGTTTTGCTTTTGACTCAGCAGATGACCTATATTTGATTGGCGAAAGTCTTATTCAGATTGAAAAGGAAAAACGTGGAGTTGATCCGGAAAAATTCATGGCATATATTCATTCTAAGGTTACTGCTGATGGTATGTACTATTTACTTTTAGATGAAGTACAATTGATGGATTGCTTTGAAGCTGTATTGAACGGTTACCTCCGTAATGATAATATGGATGTTTTTGTGACAGGGAGCAATGCAAAATTTTTGTCCAAAGATATTGTGACAGAGTTTGCCGGACGTGGAGACGAAATTCATATGTATCCATTGAGTTTTGCAGAATTTATGTCTGTATACAAAGGTGATAAGTATATGGGGTTGTCAGAATATATGCTTTATGGTGGTATTCCGCTTGTTGTACTTCGAGAAGATGCCGGAGACAAGGCGGCGACATTGCAGAATTTGTTCAGCGAAATATATATTCGAGATATTTTTAAACGTAACCGTATCAAGAATATTGGAGAACTGGAAGATTTGCTGAATATCCTTTCTTCTGCCATTGGTTCTCTTACCAATCCTGAAAAGTTAAAGAACACGTTTAAGACTGTAAAGAAGTCTAAAATAACTGCTAAGACTATAAAAAAATATCTGGATTGTTTTGAGGATTCTTTCTTGATCGAATCGGCACAGAGATATGACATCAAAGGAAAGGCATATATTGAAACCCCAAAGAAATATTATTTTTCTGATCTCGGGCTCCGCAATGCCAGAATCAATTTTCGTCAGTTTGAACAGACTCATTCTATGGAGAATGTAATTTACAATGAATTGCGTATGCGTGGTTATAGTGTGGATGTTGGTGTTGTTACGATTGCAGGGAAAGATGCGGATGGTAAGGTAAAACGAAAACAACTGGAAGTTGATTTTGTATGTAATCTTGGCTCTTCCAGATATTATATCCAGTCAGCATATTCATTGCCGGATGAAGCAAAACGTACTCAGGAGATTAGACCGTTCAGAAAGATTGATGATTCTTTTAAAAAGATTGTTATTACGAAAGATATTGTACAGCCCTATTATGACGATTATGGTATCTTGACTGTGAATATTTATGATTTTCTTCTTGATCCGCAGATTCTTGAAAAATAATCAGGTTCTATATAGCAGTTATGTACTTCGTCAAAGCGACAGCTTCCCCTTTACATTGCAAAGTGTCAAGAAAAAATACTTGACAACTCTCGGCTGTTCTAGTAATATAACAGAGGTGATGAAAGTGAATGAGATTTTAGAACAGGCACTGCTGTATGATTTCTACGGCGAGCTGCTGACCAGCCACCAGAAAGAGATTTATGAGCAGTTTGTGTTGGAAGATCTGTCCCTAAGCGAGATCGCGCAGGATGCAGGGATCAGCAGACAGGGCGTTCATGATCTGGTGAAGCGATGCCAGAAGATACTGGAAGGGTATGAAGAAAAGCTCCATCTTGTAAGACGTTTTCTTTCGATCAAAGAAAATGTCCATGAGATCGAAGCGCTACTGGATCAGTATGAAAAGACAAAGCAGAATACCGAAGAGATGATAGCGCAGATCAGGAAAATCTCCGGTCTGATAATAGAGGAGTTATAGAATGGCATTTGACAGCTTAACAGAAAAACTGCAGAATGTATTTAAAAATCTTCGCAGTAAAGGACGGCTCACAGAAGAAGATGTAAAGACAGCACTGAAAGAAGTTAAGATGGCGCTTTTGGAAGCGGATGTCAATTTCAAGGTTGTAAAGAACTTTATCAAAAATGTTCAGGAACGGGCAGTCGGACAAGATGTGATGAACGGTCTGAATCCGGGACAGATGGTGATCAAGATCGTAAATGAAGAACTGGTAGATCTGATGGGATCTGAGACGACAGAGATCACACTCCAGCCGGGAAGCGCGACGACGGTGATCATGATGGCAGGTCTGCAGGGAGCCGGTAAGACGACCACAACAGCGAAGCTGGCAGGAAAGTTCAAGCTGAAAGGCAAGAAACCGCTTCTCGTTGCCTGCGACGTATATCGTCCGGCAGCGATCAAACAGCTGCAGATCAACGGTGAAAAACAGGGAGTGGAAGTTTTCTCCATGGGAGATAAGGCAAAGCCGGCGGATATTGCGAAAGCAGCGATGGAACATGCGGCGAAGAATCACAATAATCTCGTGATTCTCGATACGGCCGGGCGTCTGCATATCGATGAAGATATGATGGCGGAGCTTCAGGAGATCAAAGAAGCGGTAAATGTCCATCAGACGATCCTCGTTGTGGATGCGATGACCGGTCAGGATGCCGTGAATGTAGCTTCCAGCTTCAATGAAAAAATCGGCATTGACGGCGTGATCGTGACCAAGTTAGACGGTGATACGCGAGGCGGTGCGGCGCTTTCGATCAAGGCGGTGACCGGATGTCCGATACTTTATGTCGGCATGGGAGAGAAACTTTCGGATCTGGAGCAGTTTTATCCGGACCGAATGGCGTCTCGTATATTGGGAATGGGAGACGTGCTGACGTTGATCGAGAAAGCCGGAGCGGAACTGGATGAAGAAAAAGCCAGACAGATGACGCAGAAGCTGAAAAAAGCACAGTTTGACTTTGAAGATTATCTGGAGAGTATGAGCCAGATGAAAAAGATGGGCGGACTTTCCAGTATTATGGGAATGATGCCGGGGATCGGCGGCAAAAAGATGCCGGATCTGGATTCGGAAGAAAATGAAAAGAAGATGGCGCAGATGGAGGCGATGATCTACTCTATGACTCCGGAGGAGCGGCGCAATCCGGATCTTTTGAATCCCTCAAGAAAACACCGGATCGCAAAAGGCGCGGGCGTTGACATTGCAGAAGTCAACCGGATGGTGAAACAGTTCAATGAGATGCGGAAGATGATGAAGAAGCTTCCGGGACTCATGGGCGGAAAAGGTGGTAAAAAAGGCAGATTTAAACTTCCTTTTTAACACATAGATAACAAAGAATACAATATTTTTAAGAAAGAAGAGGTAAAGAACATGGCAGTAAAAATCAGATTAAAAAGAATGGGACAGAAGAAAGCTCCTTTTTATAGAATCGTTGTAGCAGATTCCAGATCCCCAAGAGACGGAAAGTTCATCGAAGAGATCGGAACATATGATCCGAACCAGGATCCGAGCGTATTCAAAGTAGACGAAGAAGCAGCAAAGAAATGGCTCAACAATGGAGCACAGCCGACAGAGGTTGTAGGAAAGATCTTCAAGGCAGCAGGAATCGAAAAATAATCGTTTCGCGGAGGTGCGCGTAAATGAAAGAATTGGTAGAAGTAATTACAAAAGCATTGGTTGACGATCCGGACGGTGTTGCAGTGACGGAACGCCAGGACGGCAGAACGACTGTGATCGAAGTACGCGTTGCGGACGGAGACATGGGAAAAGTGATCGGCAAGCAGGGACGAATTGCAAAAGCGATCCGTTCTGTTGTCAAAGCTGCTGCGGCAAAAGAAGATAAAAGAGTCGTTGTTGACATTATGCAGTAATAACAGAATAGAAAAAGGGCAGCTATCCCGGTGCGGAGTAACTGTCCTTTTCTTTTTCAGAGAAGACAGGAGATAAAGATGGAGCAGTTTTTTCAGGTAGGAGTGATTTCTTCTACACATGGGATTCGCGGAGAAGTGAAAGTATTTCCGACAACGGATGATGCGGGACGTTTTAAAGAGCTCAAGCATGTGATTCTGGATGCGGGAAAAGAGCAGATTCCGCTGGAAGTTCAGAATGCCAAATTTTTCAAACAGTTTGTGATCCTGAAATTTAAAGGGATTGACAACATCAACGATATCGAAAGATACAAAGGCAGACCTCTTCTTGTGAGCCGGGAAGATGCTGTGGAACTTCATGAGGATGAATACTACATTGCAGATCTGATCGGAATGAAAGTGAAGACAGATGACGGAGAGACCGGTACGTTGAAAGATGTGATCGAAACCGGAGCGAATGAAGTATATGTCGTCGAGTTTGAAAAATACGGAGAGGTGCTGATTCCGGCGATCCACGAGTGCATTTTGGATGTGGATGTTGAAAAAATGCAGATGGAAGTACATTTACTGGAGGGACTCGTATGATGAATTTCCACATATTAACTTTATTTCCGGAAATGGTGATGAGCGGACTTAATACGAGTATCATCGGACGGGCAGCCGCAAGAGGACTGCTGTCCATTGAGGCGGTCAACATCAGAGACTATGCGTTTAACAAGCACCAGAGCGTAGACGATTATCCTTACGGCGGCGGCGCAGGCATGCTGATGCAGGCGGAGCCGGTTTATCTGGCGTATAAAGCAGTGGAGGATCAGATACTGGCGCGGGCAGCACAGGCGGAGCGCACAGGGGAACTGAAAGGCTTAGAGCAGGCGGAAAGTGCGGAACAGACCGTAAGTGCAGTACAGGCGGAAAATATAGAAGAAGCAGCAGAAAAAAAGAAGCTGCGTGTCGTATATCTTTCACCGCAGGGGGATACGTTTAGTCAGGAAATGGCGGAAGAACTGGCAAAGGAAGAGGACTTGATCCTGCTTTGCGGACATTACGAGGGAATCGACGAGCGTGTACTGGAAGAGATCGTGACAGATTATGTGTCGATCGGAGACTATGTGCTGACCGGCGGGGAACTTCCGGCAATGGTCATGGTAGATACGATCTCCAGACTGGTTCCGGGCGTGCTTCACAACGATGTGTCGGCAGAATTTGAATCTTTTCAGGATCATCTGCTGGAATATCCGCAGTATTCCAGACCGGAGGAATGGCATGGGAAAAAAGTGCCGGAAGTATTGCTCTCGGGTCATCATGCGAATATTGAGAAATGGAGACGGCAGCAGTCGATTTTAAGAACGAGGGAGCGCCGTCCGGATCTGTTTGAAAAATGTGAGCTGACGGAGAAAGAAAAGCGCTGGCTTGCAGAACGGGATGCGGAACAAGGCGAATAAAAATGTACGACAAGGCAAACAAAAATGTGCATAAGCACTTGAAATGTGAAGAAAAATGTGGTAAACTACAACAGTTGTTTGTGTAAAGAAGAGCGATGGTCCTCTGGCACCGAACAGGCGAGTGTTAAGAACGTCAAAGAATAAGGAGGTCACACAATGAACGATATTATTAAAAATCTTGAAGCTGAGCAGTTAAAAGAGAACGCTCCGGAATTCCATGTTGGTGATACTGTAAAAGTATACGCTAAGATCAAAGAGGGAAACCGTGAAAGAATCCAGGTATTCGAAGGAACTGTACTGAAAAGACAGGGAGGCGGAGTAAGAGAGACTTTCACAGTAAGAAAGACATCCAATGGTGTTGGTGTTGAGAAAACATGGCCGGTTCACTCTCCGCATGTTGAAAAAGTAGAGATTGTTCGTCTTGGTAAAGTAAGAAGAGCAAAACTGAACTACTTGAGAAGCCGTGTAGGTAAGAGAGCAAAAGTAAAAGAGTTAGTAAAATAAGCAGTGACGATGAGAGGGACAATTACAGACATGTATTTGTCCCTTTTCGTTTTTATGATCATGTCAGTGTACAAGTTGGGGAAAGATTATGAAAAAAATGATTTCCGGCGAGGGAAAGAAAAAAGCGAAGAAGAAAAAATATAAAAAACGCCGTCAGACATCGAGTCTTAAGAAGATGAAACAGACCAAACTACATTTTCCGGCGGAACATGTGTCGTTTCGGAAGTGGGATCTGCGAAAGATTTCCGTATGGGGCATCCAGATCGTCTGTGTTTGTCTTCTGGCATTTATGTTGGTGTTCTTTTTCGGACAGCGTGTCAGCAATGCAGGAGATTCGATGCGTCCGGCGCTGCATAACGGTGACATTGTTTTGGTGAACCGTCTGGTATATAATGCGAGCAAACCAAAGCGGGGAGATGTGATCGCGTTCAAGCCGAACGGGAATGAGAATGCACATTATTCGATCAAAAGAGTTGTGGGACTGCCGGGAGAAACGGTGCAGATCAAAGACGGTGCGATCTATATCGACGGCAAAGAACATGTGGAGGACATTTACACATTTGAGATCGAAACGCCGGGGATCGCGGAAGACGCCGTCAAGCTTGGCGAGGGTGAATATTTTGTGATGGGCGACAATCATACAAGCAGCGACGACAGCCGGATGGCGGATGTGGGAAATGTAAAGCGTGAAGATATTTACGGAAAAGTATGGTTTGTGGCAAGTTTTGGAAAGAATTTTGGATGGATCAAAGATTAAGAGGGAGGAACGTAGTATGCATTTTCAGTGGTATCCGGGACATATGACGAAAGCGAAACGGATGATGCAGGAGAATATGAAGCTGATCGACCTTGTAATTGAACTGGTGGACGCCCGGGTTCCGGTCAGCAGCAGAAATCCGGATCTGGATGAACTCGGAAAGAATAAAGCGAGGCTGATCCTGCTGAACAAGTCCGATCTTGCGGAAGAGCGGATGAATGATGTGTGGGCAGCATATTTTAAAGAGAAAGGATATTCCGTCGTAAAGTTAAATGCGAAGAAAGGCGGCGGGATCAAGTCGATCCAGGGTGTGATCCAGGAAGCGTGCAAAGAAAAGATCGAACGCGACCGGAAACGTGGTATTTTAAACCGTCCGGTCCGTGCAATGGTCGTCGGAATCCCGAATGTGGGGAAATCCACGTTTATCAATGCGTTGGCGGGGAAAGCCTGTGCAAAGACCGGGAACAAACCGGGAGTGACAAAAGGAAAGCAGTGGATCCGGCTGAATAAAAACGTAGAACTTCTGGATACGCCGGGAATCCTCTGGCCGAAATTTGAGGATCAGACGGTTGGTCTGCGGCTGGCGTGGATCGGATCGATCAAGGATGAAATCCTCAACACGGAAGAACTGGCAGCGGAATTGACCGGTTTTCTCGTGAACTCTTATCCGGACGTATTGAAAGAGAAATATGAGATCGAAGAATCTGCGGATGGATTTGAAAATCTGAGAGGGATCGCAGAGAGCAGACATTGTCTTGTGAAAGGAAACGAACTGGATACAGAAAAGGCGGCGAAACTTCTTCTGGATGATTTCCGAAACGGACGTCTGGGACGTATTACATTGGAGACACCGGAAAATAACTGACGGAGAGGGACTTGGAAAGTATGGAAGAAGAAAAAAGTATATTAAAGGAACTGGGGGGCTGGCTGATCTATATATTGGTCATCATCGGACTGACGTATCTGATCATCACATTCGTAGGACAGAGGACGAGGGTAAGCGGGCACTCTATGGAGACGACGCTTTCCGATGGGGATAATCTGATCGTAGACAAGATTTCGTACCGTTTCCGCGAGCCGGAACGATTTGAGATCGTTGTATTCCCATATCAGTATGAAGAAAATACATACTATATCAAGCGGATCATCGGACTTCCGGGAGAGACTGTTCAGGTGGCGGACGGAATCGTCTATATCAACGGGGAGCCGCTGGATGAGAATTATGGAAATGAACCGATGGAAAATGCCGGAATTGCCGGCGAGCCGATCACATTGGGAAGCGACGAATATTTTGTGCTGGGAGATAACAGGAATCACAGTTCCGACAGCCGGGATGCAACCGTCGGCGTCTTAAAGAGAGAAGATCTTCTGGGACGTGCATGGATCCGGATCTGGCCGTTGGATGAATTCGGAGTGATCCGTCACGAATAGCGGAGGAGAGCAGAGTATATCAGAAGTGAGGAAAGCGGCATGAGCAGCGAGAAGAAGAGTATCGGAGAGATCCGGAAAGAATTTGAAAATGTACAGAAAGAAGCGCAGACTGAGAAACAGCAGAAAGCGTTGGATGTGTTGTGCCTGAAATATGCACAGGATGGACGAAAAGGGGTTCAAGTCCTGATCGAGCGGTGCCACAAACAGAAAGAGAAACTCCAAAAAGAGCGGGAGCGTCTGGATGTGATGCGGCAGTTTGAACGGCAGTACGCGGATTGTACTTATATTTGCGGAATTGACGAAGCAGGACGGGGACCGCTTGCGGGACCGGTCGTGGCAGGCGCTGTGATTCTTCCTAAGGACTGCGAGATCCTTTATCTGAATGATTCCAAGCAGCTTTCCGCAAAGTGTCGGGAGGCGCTGTATGACGAGATCATGGAAAAAGCGGTGGCGACAGGGATCGGGATGGCGTCCCCTGCCAGGATTGATGAGATCAATATTCTTCAGGCAACCTATGAGGCAATGCGGGAAGCTGTCCGTGCGCTCGGCGTCGTACCGGACGTGCTGCTCAATGACGCAGTGCGGATCCCGGGGCTTGATGTGCCGCAGGTACCGATCGTGAAAGGGGATGCAAAAAGTGTCTCGATCGCGGCGGCAAGCATTTTGGCGAAAGTTACAAGGGATCGTCTGATGATACAGTATGAAGAAGTGCTTCCGGGATATGGATTTGCGAAGAACAAAGGATATGGATCCGCAGATCATATCGCGGCATTGAAACAGATGGGGGCAACCCCGATCCATCGGCAGAGCTTCATCAAAAATTTTGTGTAGATACATACATTTGAATCAAGGGGATCGTCATCAGCAGTCGCAGGAAAAGTTATGGCGGAAAAAAAGAAAAGGAATCATCGCAGGCTCGGGAGTGTTTATGAGCAGACTGTGGGATTTTATCTGGAACAGTATGGATATGAAATCGTAGCGTTTAATTATCGATGTCCGATGGGAGAGATCGATCTGATCGCAAAAGAGGGCGGAGTTCTCGTCTTTTGCGAGGTGAAATACCGGAAAGATCTACATTGCGGAAGCGCGGCGGAGGCTGTGGATCCGAGAAAACAGAGGCGGATCTGGAGGTCTGCGCTTTATTATCTTACCGTGCATGGGATCGGGGATGTGCCGTGTCGGTTTGATGTGATCGGTATTGAGGATGGGAAAATCTCTGTGATCAAGAATGCGTTTGAGGGAGAGATATCATGGATTTGAAATTGAGCTATAAAAATGCAGAGCGGATTTTGGAAGTGGAAGACGGGGAAGTTCCTTATCTGCGGTATCCGCTGCTTTCGGATATCGGGATTGTGAAGCACGGATTTTCCACCCGGCTCGGAGGCGTAAGCGAGGGATGCTATGCGTCGATGAATTTAAGTTTTACCCGTGGAGACAGGGAAGAAGATGTCCGGGAGAATTTTTGCCGTATCGCCGATGCGATCGGCGTCCGCTGTGAGGATATGGTATTTTCGCAGCAGACCCACACGTCAAATGTGCGCGTTGTGACAGAAGCAGATCGGGGAATGGGGATCACACGACCGCTTGCGTGGCAGGATGTGGACGGTCTCGTGACGGATGTTCCGGGGATCTGTCTTGTGACATTTTATGCAGACTGTGTGCCGCTTTTTTTCGTGGATCCGGTGAAAAAGGTGATCGGGCTGAGTCATTCCGGATGGAGGGGAACGGTTGCGAAGATCGGGAAAGAGACGGTCAGGAAGATGCGGGAAGTTTACGGATGCGACCCGGGAGATATTCTGGCAGCCGTAGGACCATCGATCTGTCAGGATTGCTACGAAGTGAGCGAGGAAGTGATCCGGCAGTTTCAAGAGCATTTTTCGGAGAAAGACTGGGCATCCTTGTTTTATAAGAAAGAAAACGGAAAATACCAGATGGATCTTTGGCGGGCAAATGAAATGATCTTTCTGGAATCCGGAATCAAAACAGAACATATTGCGGTGACGAATATTTGTACACATTGTAACAGTGAAGTGCTGTATTCTCACCGGGCAATGGGTGATCAAAGAGGCAATCTGGCGGCATTTCTGGCGCTGAATGAAGAAACGTGAGAAAGAAAGGAGACAAAAGATGGAGTCGACAACGGAGATCATACAGGAATCAGCGGAAGCATCGATGAATGAAGTAGAGGCAAATGTAAGCGGACTGGTACAGTATTTACAAGATCATATTCCGGATATGGTCTCATTTGGGATCCGGCTTCTGATCGCGCTTTTGATCTTTCTGATCGGACGTTTTCTGATCCGGTGGATCCGCAAAAGCGTGAGTAATTCTTTTATACGAAGAGATGCGGATCAGGGAGTCAGACAATTTACCGATTCGTTTTTAAAGTTTCTTCTTTATACGATTCTTATGATCATCATCGCCGCGAATCTAGGGATAGAGCTTTCGTCGATCACGATGCTGTTTGCATCCGCCGGCGTGGGGATTTCATTGGCATTGCAGGGGACTTTGTCCAATCTGGCAGGCGGCGTCCAGATCCTTTTGTTAAAGCCGTTCGTGGTAGGTGATTATATTATCGAAGACACGAATAAAAATGAGGGTACGGTAAAAGAAATACAAGTGTTTTACACAAAGCTGACGACGGTGGAGAATAAAACGATCGTGATACCGAACGGAACACTGACAAACAATAGTTTGACGAATGTGACGGCAAAAGCGGAACGTCAGTTGGATTTGAAGCTTGGTATATCCTATGAGTCGGATCTGAAGAAAGCAAAGAAGCTTTTGGAAGAAATGCTTCTTCAAAATGAACACATCCTCAAAGAGGAAGACTGGAAAGTTTTTGTGGATTCGCTGGGCGACAGTGCGGTGATCCTTGGGATCCGTGCATGGGTGAAAACAGAAGAATACTGGCAGACAAGATGGGATCTGCTGGAGGAGATCAAGCTGACATTTGATAAAGAGGGAATCGAGATCCCGTACAATCAGATGACCGTGCATGTGAAAAACGGACAAGAGTAAAAGATAAGAAGAAAGAAAAGGCGCGAAAGTATTTGTTTCAAAAAAGAAACTCCGGCGGCATTCAAAATGCCGACCGGAGCTTCTTTTTGCAAAAATTGTTTTTAATGGAAGATAGACCAATATCCCTGTACGAAAATAAACAGTACGATCAGCGGAAGAATGTAAGAAACATAAATTCTTGCCCATTTCGGAAATTTGATTCCGGTTCCGCTGTTTGCTTCCGATACAAAATTTTTCCATCCCCAGCCATAACGGCTTGTGCAGAATAAAAGGTAGATCAAACTTCCCAGCGGAAGCAGATTGTTGCTTACAAGGAAATCTTCAAAATCCAGGATCGTGGATCCCTCTCCGAGAAGCTGTACACCGCTCAATACGTTGAATCCAAGAAGACATGGAAGCGAAAGAACGATGATCGCGATCAAATTGCAGATCACTGCCTTTGTACGGCTGCATCCGGTCAGATCCATTGCAAACGATATGATATTTTCAAAGACCGCAATGATCGTAGATGCCGCTGCAAATAACATGCAGAGGAAGAACAAAGCGCCCCAGATCCGTCCGCCGCTCATGGAGTTAAAAATATTCGGCAGTGTGATGAAGATCAGGTTCGGACCGCTGTCCGGGTTGACGCCGAATGCGAAGCATGCCGGAAAGATGATCAGACCGGAGATCAATGCGACGCAGGTATCCAGGATCGTAACGCAGACTGCCTCACCGGTCAGACTTCTGGATCTGTCGATGTAACTTCCGAAAATGGCGATCGCACCGATTCCAAGACTCAATGTGAAAAAGGACTGTCCCATTGCCGCAAATACAACTTCCGTCAGCCCGGCGTCTTTGATCTTTCCAAAATCAGGAAGCAGATAAAACTTCAGACCCTCACCGGCTCCGGGAAGCGTAATGGAACGGACCGCAAGAACAATCATCAGTACAAATAAGAGTCCCATCATTACTTTTGTGATTTTCTCGACTCCTTTTTGCAGTCCGAGGTTACAGATCGCAAAGCATGCCGCGACAACGACGATCATGCAGACTGCCATGAGCCCCGGCTGCCCCATCAGCTCTCCGAATGCATTGGAAACGCCCTCGGCATCCAGCCCCTCGAATTGTCCTCCGATCATCTTAAAGAAATAAAGAAGCATCCAACCGCCGATTGTTGTATAGAACATCATCAGCAGATAGTTACCGGCCATCGCACCGTACTTATACCAATGCCATTTTGTGCCTTTCGGTTCCAACACATCAAACGACAGCGCCGCGCTTTTCTGACTTGCACGTCCTACGGAAAATTCCATTACCATGATTGGAAGTCCCAGCACAAGCAGGAAGAATAAGTAGATCAGGACAAATGCGGCTCCGCCGTATTCTCCTGTGATGTACGGGAATCTCCACACATTTCCCAATCCGATCGCGCATCCTGCTGAAATGAGGATGAACCCAAGACGGGAACCAAACTTTTCTCGTTTCATTTTTTTTCCTCTCTCTCATAAACATTCTTAGCGTCGATGTATAAGAGGAAAAACGGTCGATGAGGAGTAAACATAAGCCTCGTCTCGACTCGCAGATCTCAACGGTGTATTTCCCTTTGTACACGGACGCTGTTCGTAATATAGAAAAAACCGCAGATCCATATAGGATCTGCGGTTTTTCGTCAGCCGAAAATCGGACTCGAACCGACGACCCCTTCATTACGAGTGAAGTGCTCTACCAACTGAGCTATTTCGGCACGGCTATAAAACGAACCTTTAATAGTATAGCGCATTATGAAATATATTTCAACAGTTTTTTTGAAAAAAATCCGCAAAAATTTCATCAAACTTTTAGTGCCTCAATTATGGGAAATTTTGTGAAAATTCAGTAAAAATTCCGGCGATATCTCTGAAATATCATTGCAGGAATTTTGTTTGCGTGGTATAGTTCTCAATAGAAAAATTTCTTTCAAAAATAAAGGAGGAACAAAAAATGGGACGTTTAACAGGAAAAGTCGCAGTCATCACAGGAGGTAACTCCGGAGTAGGAGCCGCAACTGCGAAATTATTTGCAGCGGAGGGAGCATCTGTAGTGATCACTGCAAGAAGAGCGGCAGCATTAGAAGAGATTGCCGATGAGATCAGACAGGCAGGAGGAGAAGTGCTCGCATTATCAACGGATATTTCCAAACCGGAAGATCCGGAGAGATTGATGGAAGCAGCGATGGAGAAGTATGGCAAGATCGATATTCTGGTTAACAATGCCGGAATCCTGGAAGCAGGATTAAAGCCGATCGATCGTTTCACCGATGAAGATCTGGATCGGATCATCGACACGAACCAGAAAGGTACGATGCGCTGTATCCGTGCGGCAGCGAAGAGAATGCAGAGTGGCGCTTCTATCGTGAACGTTGCATCCGTGGCAGGAGAGAAAGGATGCGGCGGCGCTGTATATGTATCTTCCAAAGCGGCAGTGATCGGTGTGACCAAACATACCGCGCTTCGTTTCCAGAATGACAATATCCGCTGCAACGCAGTATGTCCGGGAAATATCCTGACACCGATGACAACAGGTTCTGCGGCGACAGCAGAATTAGATCAGGATATGATCGGCGCAATGGCAACACATAGCAATCTGAGAACACAGTCTTGTACAGCGGAGGATGTGGCAAATATCCTGCTTTTCCTTGCGAGTGACGAGTCTCGTGCAATCACCGGACAGGTTCTTGTATCTGATTTCGGAGCGATGTTATAATATAGCGGCAGCGCCGGTACATAAAATAAGATTTCTATGAAGAAAAACGAATCTCCCACAGGATGTAAGGTATGAAAACCTTGATTCCTATGGGAGATTCGTTTTTTATTTAGAGGTTAAAAATCGGTATTTACCGGAATTGACTATTTCCGCTTCGGCATCTCCCACGCGTTATGGTCGGTATGGAGAAGCATATGTGCTTTATGAGAAAGCGGAGCCTCCATAAAGTCGTCATATAGTTTTTGTATATCCGGATTTTCATGTGAGAACCGCAGTTCATTGGACGCATCCAGAAAGTAAAGGTTTTTACTTCGTGTAAGCGCCAGTTCTTCGCTGTCATGGATCGGCTGTCCGCCTCCGCCGACACAGCCGCCCGGACAGGCCATTACTTCGACAAAGTCGAAATGAACTTCTTCGCGTTTGATCCGCTCGATCAGACGTCGAGTATTGGCAAGACCGCTGACGACCGCGGTTCGTACCGTGATATCGCCGATCGGGATTTCAGCAGTCATCGTGAATTCGTCTTCCCGTGTGCGGCGGACGTTTTTGAATGCGTCTGCATCCGGATTTTTTCCGGTTACAAGGAAATAAGCGGAACGAAGAGCCGCTTCCATAACGCCTCCGGTCGCGCCGAAGATTACACCGGCACCGGAACCATCCTGCATCAGCTCGTCACATACCTCATCTTTCAGTGTAGACGGGTCGATGTGGGCGGAACAGATCATGCGGGTCAGTTCCCGGGTAGTCAGCACAAGATCCACATCATGACCGGCATATTCTTTATAGAAGAGTTCCATATTGCACTCGCCTTTTTTTGCGGTACAAGGCATAACGGAAATGGTACAGATATTTTCCGGATCGACACCGATCGATTTGGCAAAATAGGTTTTCATCACTGCTCCGAACATCTGCTGTGGCGATTTGGCAGTGGAAAGCTGTTTGACCAGATGCGGATACTGGGATTTGATGAAACGGACCCAGCCCGGACAGCAGGAGGTGAACATCGGACGGTCTTTTAATTCACCGGATGTAAGGCGCTTTACAAATTCACTGCCCTCCTCCATGATCGTAAGATCCGCGGAAAATGTCGTATCAAATACATAGTCGAAACCGAGACGTCTCAGGGAATCCGTGATCTTGCCCATTGTCGCTTCCTCACGGGAAAGCCCGAGCGCTTCGCCCCATGCGGTACGCACGGCAGGAGCGACCTGAACGACGGTGATCTTGTTCGGATCGTCGATCGCTTTCCATACTTTTGCGGTATCGTCACGCGCCCGCAGCGCTCCGGTCGGACAGTGGGTGATGCACTGACCGCAGAGGGAACAGTCGGCTTCCTCGATCTTCCGGTTTTTCGATACATGAACCGTTGTACGGGAACCGGTGCTTTCCAGATCCCATATATTCAGACTTTGTACTTTATCACAGATCTGGATACAGCGCATACACTTGATACATTTTGCGGAATCCCGGATCAGTGGGAAGTTCATATTCCAAGGAATACGGTCCAGTTCCTGATGGAACGGAGGATCGATGATGTTCAAGTCATTTGCAAGCTGCTGCAGGGAACAATTACCGCTGCGGACACAGACCGCACACTGACAGTCGTGCTGGGAAAGGAGCAGTTTGACCGTATTTTTCCGGTTCATCCGCACTTTCGGACTGTTTGTGTAGAGAACCATCCCGTCTTCCACGATATTATTACAGGATGTGATCAGTTTCTCTTTTCCCTCCATTTCTACAACGCAGACACGGCAGGCGCCAATCTCGTTGATCTCTTTCAGATAACATAATCTTGGGATCCGGATTCCGTTTGCCTCTGCCGCTTCCATAATGGTGGTTCCGGCGGGAACGGAGATCGCTTTATTGTCAATTGTAAGATTTACCATACTGTTTTCCGCCCTCCTTTAAAGACTCCGAGACCAAAGTGGTCACAGCGCAGGCAGCGGTTTGCTTCCTGCTTCGCTTCCTGTTCCGTCATGCAGTTTTCGACTCCCTCAAAATCACAGACGCGTTCACAGACTTCGCGCTCGGTCATGTTCACTCTTCCGCACGGAGTACGGTCGTCAAGACGCGGTTTCGGAATCTCAACATCTGCGGTGATAATATGATGGTATCCGAGATATTCGTCAATATTGGCCGCGATCACTTTTGCAGCGGCGATCGCTTTGATCACGGAAGATGGACCGGTTGCACAGTCCCCGCCGGTGAAGACGCCCGGAATATTCTCGAAGCCGGCATTTTTTGCTGACATCAGTCGCCCGCGCATGACCGGGAAATCCGCCTGTTCAAAGTGACCGGATTCGATATCCTGTCCGATCGCGACGATCAAAGTCGTACAAGGGATGAACAGATCTTCCTCGCCGGTTGGTCGGATGCTGGCACGTCCGTCTTTGATCTTGCTGACCATCTGCGGAGTGACAAACAATCCTCTGATATGTCCGCTCTCGTCCAGATCGATCCGGGACGGAGCTTTTAATACCTGGACTTCGACGCCCTCGGCGATCGCTCCCTCGATCTCGTCCGGAAGTGCGGTCATATCGGCGATCCGGCGGCGGTAGACAATACTGACTTTTTTCGCACCGAGGCGGATCGCAGTGCGAACTGCATCCATGGAGACATTTCCGCCGCCGATGATGGCAACTTCCTGACCGCTTAGATCCGGTTTCTTTCCGAGACCGACGTCGCGCAGGAAGTGAACGGCGGAGATCACACCCTCTGCAGTTTCACCCTCAATTCCGAGCTTTTTATCCGTGCTTGCGCCGATGGAGATCAGGACGGCATCATATTGCTCGCGGAGCTGCTGGATCGTGAGATCGTCTCCGATCCGTTTTCCGTACTGTACTTCGACACCGGTATCCAGGATCGCCTGAATGTCTTCGTCCAGACGTTCTTTCGGAAGCCGGTAATTCGGGATTCCGTAACGAAGCATACCGCCGAGCTCCGGAAGCATCTCGTATACGGTCGTCTGGTGTCCCATCAGCTGCAGATAGTAAGCGCTGCTCAAACCGCAGGGACCGCCGCCTACGATGGCAATGTGTTTTCCGGTCGGAGCGGCACAAGCCGGAGGAGGAACTTTTCCGGCAAAGTCGGCGGCAACACGTTTGAGCCCGCGGATATTGATCTTGTCGTCTACCATATTGCGTCGGCAGCGGGCCTCACATGGATGTTCGCAGATAAAACCGCAGGTAGTCGGAAACGGATTGTCTTTTCGGATCAGGCGGACGGCGTCGGCATAGCGGCCTTCTCCGACCAAAGCGATATAACCCGGAATATCAACTTCCGCAGGACAAAGAGATACACAGGGAACCGGCTGATGATATGTACATGTACAGCGTCCCTGCCGGATATGCTCTTCATAGTCTTCACGATAGCCGATCAGTCCTTTGTATACCATGTGCGCGGCTTCGTATCCGATCGCGCAATCGGCGGAATCCATGATGGAAAGTGCAAGTTCTTCCATCACATCCAGTGTCTCCAGTGTGGCTTTTCCGTCCAACACGTCGGTAATAAAATGGCTCAATTGTCCGAGTCCGATCCGGCATGGAGCACATTTGCCGCATGTCTGGGCATGGCACATGTCGAGGAAAGCTCTGGATAAGTCAACCGGACAAAGTCCCGGAGGACTGGATTCGATCCTGCGTTCCAGATCTTTGTACAAACCTTCCACAACGAGCTGAGCCTGAGTTGGGGTGGATAGTTCTAGTCTGCTCATATTTGTTCACCTCTCCTTTGAATTTTGAGGAATACGCTGAAAATAACCCGAAAAAGGAAGCGCACCTATGCAAAAATTGTACCATATGCACAAAAAAGTGCAAGCATTGTTAAGAAAAAGACATATTTTTTCAATTCAGATCAAAGAAAGCATAGAAAAATAAAGAAACGGTGAGATGTGCCGGAAAGATTTGGAATTTTTATTGCTATTGCGTGTGAATGAACTTATAATATGGAGGAAAGAGAGAGTTGAGGGAAGAATGAAAAAATAACATAGGGAGATAAAGGAGCGTACATATGAAAAAGTATTGTATGAATTGTATGAGAGAAGTTACAACCGGAACGCTTTGTGCTGACTGTGTAAATTTACAGATTGCCGATATTGCGCCGCACCATTTGAAGCCGGGAACCGTGCTTCGGGAAAGATATCTGATCGGAAATGTGATCGGAGAGGGCGGTTTCGGGATCACTTATATAGGTCGTGATCTTGTGCTGGATACAAAAGTTGCAGTCAAGGAATTTTATCCGGCGGGGCATGTTAATCGTAATCATGCCGTTACAGACGAGCTGACGATCTCAACAGATCAACAGCGTGAATTTGTGAAAGCGGGCGTGGAACGTTTTCTGGATGAAGCGAGAAAGGCAGCACAGTTTTCGGAAGAATCAGGAATTGTAAACGTGCGGGACTTTTTTGAAGCGAATGCGACTGCCTATATGGTCATGGAATATCTGGATGGGAGAACATTGGCAGATTATATCCGTGAAAATGGACCGATGGATGCGGGAAAGGTGTTCCGTTTGATCGATCCGATCGTCACTGTTCTTGGAAAAATGCACAAATTAGGTGTGATCCATCGGGATATCAGTCCGGACAATATCATGTATCTGAACAAAGGCTGTCTGAAGCTGATGGATTTCGGATCGGCACAGTATTACATGGAACAAGGTCAGGAACAGACCGGGACGATCAAAAAAGGATATGCGCCGGAAGAGCAGTATATGGGGAATGAAATGCAGGGTCCATGGACAGACGTGTACGGATTATGCGCAACCATGTATAAATGTATCACAGGGATCACTCCGGTCGAGGCACCGGAACGGAGAGGACAGGATCTGCTGAAGCGTCCGTCCGAAACGGGAGCCAGAATTTCAAAACGGCAGGAGAATATATTACTGTATGGTCTCGCAGTGAATGCCCAAAGCCGCTGCCAGACTATGGAGGAACTGTTGGGGATGATCCGGGGCTGCGAGATGGATTCTGCCGGTGATTCTGTGACAGAGTTTGCAGATCATACAATGTACGGTGGACAGGCGGCATATACACAGCAGCAGTCTTATGGGCAGCAACCGTATAATCAGCAGCCGAATATGCAGCAACCGTATAATCAGCAGCCGTATACACAGCAATCATATAACCAGCAGTCTTATGGACAGCAGCCCTACACACAGCAGTCATATCAGCAGCCGCCATATGGTACACAGACGGACATACAGCGACAGGCTCCCGCGAAGAAGAAACGTTGGGGAATCGTGATCGCAGTCGTAGTGGTGATCTTGGCAGCAGTTGGGGGGATCGGCGTATTTTTATGGAAAGGGAAAGAAAAAGTCGAGACCACAGGGGATTATTATGTGACAGGCTGCAAAGATGTGATGAAAGTCCGTGAAACAGAAGAAAAAGACGGCAAAGTTGTAGCAAAACTGGACAATGGAGAAAAGGTTTCTCTGGTGGAAAAAGGAGATGACCGCTATTGGAAAGTATATGTGGAAGCGGAGGATGTGACAGGATATATCGACTATCATTACCTGACGAACAAAAGTGACGCAGTGATGGAGCCGGCAACGAAATATGTGAACGTAGGGAAAGATGAAACTTTGACGATATTAAGTACACCGGACACAGAGGCAGTGTCGTTAGGAGTGGCGGAAAGCGGCGAAGAAGTGACTGTACTGGCGATGTCGGGGGATCAGTATTCTTATATATACGCTCCGGGAAAAAGTGCATTTGGATATGTGGAAAGCAGTAAACTCTCAGACGAGAAAACGGAGATAAAAGAAGAGGATGCGGCTGCAACTGCAAATACACAGCAGGCGCCTCAGAAAACCGGAGATCTGTTAGGACCGGGCAATCCGCCGGCAAATTATCAGGGGGTATATTATATCAATGTATCCAAGGGATATCTGGCACTGCGCAATGCAAAAGCTTTTGACGCATCAAACGAGATCGGGAAAATGTACAATGGAGATTATGTATATGCGCTCCGGACAAATGAACAGTATTGGTATGTATATTCACCGAGTCTGGGCAGCTACGGATATACAAACAGTGATTATCTTGTCTCATCTTATGCAAGTGTAAATATTTATAATGACAACGTGTATTATGCAAATGTATCGACAGGATATCTGGCACTGCGTAATGCAAAAGCATTTGACTCTGCAAATGAAATCGGCAAGATCGCAAACGGTCAGGAAGTGGATGTGATCGATTTCTCAACCGGAACATACTGGTATGTATATGTACCGGATCTGGATGCATATGGCTATGTGAACAGTGAATATCTGAGGAAATAGCATATGAAGAAAAGAAGCAAAGTCAAAGGATTGCTCCGGGTTCTGGTGATCTTGGAAACGATTCTGCTGATCTTTCTGCTGATCCTGATCGGGAAAGTTCTGACAGAGTCTCACGCCGAGAAGCAGGCGGCGAAAAAAGAGGAATCTGTGATCAAAGGAGAAGTCGTTGCAGAGACAGAAGAAAAGCAAAAAGCAGCAGAAGAAAAAGCGATGAGAGAAAAGGAAGAACAGGAGAAAAAGGCATTGGAAGCGCAGACAGCAAATGAGCAGACAGACGGAGCGGTGAATGAAACCGCGGAAAATACAGCTCCGTCCAATGCGGGAAGTGCCGATCCTGCAGAGATGCAGACACAGTTGGAAAATCTGGTCAATACGGAATACGGGGCAGGAGGAACGGTGGCAATCTGTGCAGGTTCAGTCGATGCGAATGACCTTGCTCTTGTCGGAGGCGGACCGATGCAGGCGGCGAGTTTGATCAAACTGTATGTGGCAGGCTGTGTATATGAGAATTACGGGAACGTCAGCGTGTATGAGTCTTATGCCAGAGAGACAGAGGCTTTGATCGGGAGTATGATCCGGGTAAGTGACAACGATTCCTGTAATCAGCTTGTGACAAGGCTTGGAGGCGGAAGTGCGGAAAACGGAATGGCGCTGGTGAATCAGTACGCTGCCAATCATGGATTTTCGGACACTCATATGGGAAGACTGATGCTGCAGCCAAATGATGTCGACGATAATTACACATCTGTCCGTGACTGCTGTAATTTTCTCAAGATGGCAAATGCCGGACAGCTGGAAGGAAGCGCAAGTATTTTGGAATATATGAAACAGCAGGAGCGCAGAAGTAAGATCCCATCCGGTATTCCGGGCGGGGTGATCGTCGGAAATAAGACAGGAGAACTTTCCGATGTGGAAAATGATGCAGCCATCGTATATGGGAACAGCGGTACCTATGTGCTGTGTGTGATGTCTGAAAATCTTATAGATCCTTATCAGGCACGTCAGTTCATAGCGAGAACTTCCGGTGTTGTATATGAAATGATGCAGTGAGAAACAAAAGGCAGCGTCAGTGTACAAGGTGTATTTCTCTTTGTACACTGACGCTATTTTCAATAGGTATACAAAATCCAGACGGAGTCCGAAACAAAGGGATTCCATCTGGATTTTTCTTTGACAGGAAATTGCATCGTCTCGCATAAATCGTTCCGCGAAGACCGCGTCGCTGCGTTATCTGATCCCACTGTTGTTTCGTTTCAGATACCATTTTTCAGCCAGACTGATCAGCGCATAGAGTCCCATCGCCATGATACAGAGTAGAAGGATCGACATCAGCAGCCAATCCATTTTGAAGACCTGACTGGAGTAGATGATCAGGTAGCCGAGTCCGTTTCTGGCGGCGAGAAATTCTCCGATGATGACACCGACCAGACACAGACCGATGTTGACTTTCATGTTGCTGATGATCGCCGGAACGGAACCCGGCAGTATGACTTTTGTCAGCGCATGGCGTTTGGTGCCGTGGAGCGTGTAGATCAATTTGATCTTTTCCGGGTCGACAGTCTTGAATTCCGTATACAGGTTCAATATGCTTCCGAAGATCGCAACGGACATTCCGGCAACGATGATCGTTTTGGAGTTGGCTCCGAGCCAGACGATCAGAAGCGGGGCGAGTGCAGATTTCGGGAGACTGTTTAAGACGACAAGATAAGGATCGAGGATCTCGGAAAGCTTGACACTGCTCCATAAAAGAACTGCCGCGAGGATGCTGAAAACTGTGACGAGGAGAAAGCTGATGATCGTTTCATACAGCGTTGTCCAGATATGGAAAAAGATCGTGTGATCCGAGACCATTTCCCGGAAGCACCGGACGATCTTGGAGGGGCTGCTGAAAATAAAAGAATCGATAATCCCGGTATCGGCTGCCAATTCCCAGAGGATAAGAAAGCCGAAAAGGATGAAGATCCTCGCAGTACGGACGATGTAGACATGTCGTTTTCTTTGATTGAGATACCGGATCTGTTCCGGGGAAATGTCAGTCATTTTTGTTCAGCTCCTTCCAGATGAGATTGAAATAAGTTTTAAATTCGGGTGCGTCACGACGATGCATCGGCGTATCATCTTCCAAAGAAAATGTGATCGGCACGATGCGCGCGACCGACGCGGGGCGTTTGGTAAGGATGATCACCCGGTCAGCCAGACTTACCGCTTCGGAAAGGTCGTGGGTGACGAGAAGCGCCGTCTTGTGTGCATTTCGGATGATCTGTCCGATGTCATCTCCGACAGAAAGCCGGGTCTGATAATCCAGTGCGGAAAAAGGTTCATCCAAAAGGAGGATATCCGGCTCAAGTACCAGAGTCCGGATCAGCGCGGCTCTCTGGCGCATTCCGCCGGAAAGTTCGGACGGTCTGGAGTCGGCAAAAGGTTTCAGACCGTAGAGTTCTAGAAGTTCTTCCGCTTTGGCGCGTGTGCGTGCCGTCAGCATATGCTGGATCTCAAGTCCGAGCAGTACATTGTGGTAAATGGTTCTCCATTCAAAGAGATGATCGTGCTGCAGCATATATCCGATGTTTGTCGTGCTGTCTTTCAAATCCTTTCCGTTGACACGGATCTGTCCGGTTTCTGTTTTCAAAAGACCGGAGAGAATGGAGAGAAGCGTGGATTTTCCGCATCCGGAGGGACCTACGAAAGCAACGAATTCTCCGGGAGCGACAGAAAATGAAATATCGTTCAGCGCCTTGGTCTCTCCATCCATTGTGTGATATGCATAATTGACATGTGATAATTCCAGTACAGGTTCCATTGAAACACTCCAATCCTAAGTTATTTGTATGGCTGCCTTGTGACGGCTGGGGCTTCTGATATTTTAAATTATGAAAGAAGAAGAGATTTGTGAAAAAGAGCGCTGTGTGGTATACTCAAATTTCAGATCGAGATTTCAAAAATGACATGAGGGAGAATCGTTCATGAAACAAAATCAGAAAATAAATTATCAGAGAGTATTGGAACAGGAACTGGAAGAAGTTTCCAAACAAAAGGCGGTTCCGAGACTTCTGCTTCATAGCTGTTGTGCGCCCTGCAGCAGCTATGTGCTGGAATATCTTTCCGAATATATGGAGATCACGGTATTTTATTATAATCCGAATATCTATCCGGAACAGGAATATTCGATGCGGGTGTGTGAACAGCAGGAATTGATCCGGAAGCGGGAGTGGGGGCATCCTATTTCGTTTATCGAGGGAGAATATGACACAAAGCGGTTTTATGATATGGCGCGCGGAATGGAGCAGATCCTCGAGGGCGGAGAACGGTGTTTTTCCTGCTATGAGATGCGGTTGGAAGAATGCGCCCGGCTCGCAGCAGAAGAAAAGTATGATTATTTTACGACGACGCTCAGTATCAGCCCGATGAAAAATGCACAGAAGTTAAATGAGATCGGAGGCAGACTGGCAGAACAATACGGTGTGAAGTATTTGTTTTCGGATTTTAAAAAGAAAAACGGATATAAGCGGTCAGTGGAATTGTCGGAAGAATATGGGATGTACCGGCAGGATTACTGCGGCTGTGTGTTCTCGCTGGAGGAACGAAAGAGAGCAGAGCGAAAGGGAACCAGTGAAAAAGATCACAAAAAGAATCATAAAAAAGAATCATTTTTATAGTGGACATTCACACGTTACTGTGCTAAACTATGGAGAAGATATCGGGCAAAGAAAAGCCTGCTATTTTGAACAGCATTTGATTAGGAAAAGGGGAATTCGGGAATGGCACAATTATGGGGCGGTCGTTTCACAAAAGAAACAGACCGGTTAGTATATCAGTTTAACGCATCCATTTCATTTGACCGGCGTTTTTGGGAGCAGGACATCAGAGGAAGTATCGCGCATGTGACAATGCTCGCCAAACAGGGAATTTTAACGGACGAAGAAAAAGAGCAGATCATCGAGGGACTACAGGGGATCAGGCGGGATGTGGAGAACGGAACGCTTCCGATCACGGAAGAATATGAAGACGTCCACAGTTTTGTGGAAGCGAATCTGATCGACCGGATCGGCGATGCCGGAAAGAAATTACATACCGGACGAAGCAGAAATGATCAGGTTGCTCTGGATATGAAGCTTTACACGCGGGATGAGATCTTGGAATTGGATGCGCTTTTAAAGGGGATCCTCCAGAGTCTTCTGAAATTGATGAAAGAGCATACCGAGACGTTTATGCCGGGATTTACACATTTGCAGAAAGCACAGCCGATCACGCTGGCACATCATCTGGGAGCATATTTTGAGATGTTTAAGCGGGATCGTTCCCGGATGAAAGATATTTATAAAAGGATGAATTATTGTCCGCTCGGATCCGGGGCGCTGGCAGGTACGACTTATCCGCTGGACCGGGAATATACGGCCAAGCTTCTGGATTTTGACGGACCGACTTTAAACAGTATGGATTCCGTGGCGGATCGGGATTATCTGATCGAGTTGTTATCGGCGATGTCTACGGTGATGATGCATCTGAGCCGTTTTTCGGAGGAAGTCATCATCTGGAATTCCAATGAGTATCAGTTTGTGGAGATCGACGACGCGTACAGTACCGGAAGCAGCATTATGCCGCAGAAGAAAAATCCGGATATCGCGGAACTTGTGCGTGGAAAGACGGGACGTGTGTACGGCGCGCTGATGTCTATGCTCACGACGATGAAAGGGATCCCGCTGGCCTATAATAAAGACATGCAGGAAGATAAAGAACTGGTATTTGACGCGATCGACACGACGAAAGGCTGTCTGGCGCTGTTCACCGGAATGCTGGACACACTGCGTTTCCGTCCGAAACGGATGGAGGACAGTGCAAAGCATGGATTTACCAATGCCACCGACGCGGCAGATTATCTTGTAAATCATGGAGTACCGTTCCGGGATGCGCATGGGATCGTCGGAAGACTCGTCCTTTACTGCATTGAGAAAAATATAGCGCTGGATGATATGAGTCTGGAAGAATTCCGGGCGATCTCTCCGGTGTTTGAGGAAGATATATATGACGCCATCAGTATGAAGACTTGTGTGGAGATGCGCAACACGATCGGAGCGCCGGGACAAAAGGCGATGCAGAAAGTGATCGAGATGGAAGAAGCATATTTGCTTACAGAATAGAGGTTCATGTTCCGTTTATATGGGAAATCAAAAGGAAAGACAGGAGGAAAATAAAATGGATCAGAAATTAAAAGTAGGAATACTTGGAGCAACAGGAATGGTCGGACAGAGATTTATCTCTCTTTTGGAGGATCACCCATGGTTTGAAGTGGTAACTGTGGCTGCCAGCCCGCGTTCCGCAGGAAAGACTTATGAGGAGGCAGTCGGAGACAGATGGAAAATGACGACGCCGATGCCGGAAGCAGTTAAGAATCTCGTTGTGTTAAATGTCAACGAAGTTGAAAAGGTTGCTGCTACGGTTGATTTTGTGTTCAGCGCAGTGGATATGACAAAAGAGGAGATCAAAGCGATCGAGGAAGCATATGCAAAGACGGAGACACCGGTTGTGTCCAATAACAGCGCGCATCGCTGGACGCCGGATGTGCCGATGGTCGTACCGGAGATCAACGCCGATCATTTTGAAGTGATCAAAGACCAGAAGAAACGTCTCGGTACAACACGCGGATTTATCGCGGTAAAACCGAACTGTTCGATCCAGAGTTACGCACCGTGTCTGGCGGCATGGAAAGAGTTCGGACCGAAAGAAGTTGTGGCTACAACATATCAGGCAATCTCCGGAGCAGGAAAGACGTTCAAAGACTGGCCGGAGATGGTGGAGAATATCATTCCTTTCATCGGCGGTGAGGAAGAGAAGAGCGAGCAGGAGCCGCTTCGTGTTCTCGGCAAAGTGGAAAACGGTGAGATCGTGAAAGCAGAACTCCCGAAGATCACATGTCAGTGTATCCGTGTTCCGGTATTAAACGGACATACAGCCGCTGTATTTGTGAATTTTGAAAAGAAACCGACGAAAGAGCAGCTGATTGAAAAACTGGTGAACTTCAAAGGATTTCCGCAGGAGGCAGGACTGCCGAGCGCTCCAAAACATTTCATCCGTTATATGGAAGAGGAGAATCGTCCGCAGGTACAGTTGGATGTGGATTATGAAAACGGAATGGGCGTGTCGATCGGTCGCTTGAGAGAAGACAGCATGTTTGATTTCAAGTTTGTCGGACTGTCTCATAACACGATCCGCGGAGCCGCAGGCGGAGCTGTACTTTGTGCAGAAGCGCTGACCGCAAAAGGATATATCGCGAAAAAGTAGCGTCGATGTCCAAGGGGAAACACGCTAAGAAAGATGCTAAAAGAATCATAAAAAGGCTGCTGTCTTGGAAACAGGGGAGATCATTGTGAGATCGTCCTCATGTCCAAGGCGGCAGTCTTTTGTTTGCAATAAAAATAGTTACATAAAAATATCGGCGGCTTTGTCGGTCTTACAGATTTTTGTAAGTTTCTTTTCCAACTGATTCATCTTAAATGTGCTGACATAACGAGCTCTCTGCTTACAGGAGCGGACACAGCGCATACAGGAGATACAGAGCTTTTTGTCGGTCTTTTTTGGATCGGTCATTGAGATCGCTCCGGCAGGACAGGCTTTGGCACATGCCTTGCATTCGGTACACAGTGTGGTGTCTACTTTCGGTGTAAGGGATGTCGTGCTGTATTTTTTGTAAGGGTCGTTGCCCGGAACTTCGATGGAAATGTTATCAAAATTTTCGGATTTTTTGACTCTGCGGTTTAACTGTACGCCGAAATCTGCGATCACTTTTAAATCTTCTTTGTTCGGGCGGCTCATTCCGATCTTGCGCGCGATCGAATGTTCTGTAGGAAATGCAGCGGCTCCGATCACTTTAAATCCGCGTTTTTCCACTTCATTCTTTAATTCCAGAAGTGCGTCTTCGTATTCGCGGCATCCGTAAGTGGCAATGAGCGCCGCCGGTGTGTTGTCACCTTGTAAGTTTTCAAAATATTCCAGAAATGTCTTTGGAACGCGTCCGGCATAGACCGGAATCCCAAACAGCACAAGATCATTTTTTTTAAACTGCATTGCAGGCTTCTTTTCTTTGTGGATGGAAAGATCGTAAGAAACGGACTTCAAGTCGATGTTCCTTGCTGCCTCCATGATGACTTTTCGTGTGGTTCCGGTAGGACTGAAGTAGACAAGTCCCAGTTCGTTCATTTTCATAAAGCAAAACTCCTTTTATCCAAAAATAAGTATAACTGTAACTATATCATATTTATACATAAAATGCACGCGATAAATGCTTGCACTTTTTTGAAAAAATGATATACTGTTCAACGTGAGAGAAAAGCAGGTTTCGCAACCTGTTTTTCTTGCGTTTTACGGCAAATTTATTGATTTAATGCGATAAAATCCAAGGCAGACTAAGAAATAAAAGAGAGGAAAACGGGAAATTATGACTGTGGAATCAAAAAAGGAACTGCGAAGTATTTTTAATCTGAAGAAGATATTTTTTGTACTTCTCGGGAATACTATTTATTGTGCCGGAATCGTGGCGTTTGTTCTTCCGACCGGACTGGTGACAGGCGGAACGACCGGTCTGGGACTGATCGTCAATCATTATTTCGGTGTGCCGATCGAATTGTTTGCGGCCATATTTAATACGGTCATGTTTCTGTTTGCGGTCGTATTGCTCGGAAAAGCATTTGCTCTGACTTCGTTGATCAGTACGTTTTATTTTCCGGTCATACTCGGGGTGTTTCAAAAAATCGAATGGCTGCAGGATCTGACAGACGATCCGATGCTCTGTACGGTTTTTGCGGCAGTGTCGATCGGCGTAGGGATCGGTATGGTCATTAAAGCGGGAGCATCGACGGGAGGTATGGATATTCCGCCGTTGATCCTGAATAAAAAAATGGGCGTTCCGGTATCGGTCGGATTGTATACGTTCGATTTTCTGATCCTGATCGGTCAGATGTTCTTCCGGGATACCGAAAAGAGTCTGTATGGGATCCTGCTCGTGATGATCTATACAGTGCTTGTGGATAAGGTTCTTTTGATGGGAAAAAATCAGATGCAGGTGAAGATCATGAGCGAGCGTTATGAGGAGATCAATGAGATGATCCATCAGAAATTGGATCGGGGAACCACATTGTACCGGACGGAATCCGGTTATCTTCATAATAAAGGCTTTCTGGTCATGACTGTTGTTTCCAACCGGGAGCTGCCGAAATTAAACCAGCTTATCATGGAGATCGATGACAAAGCATTTATGGTGATCAGTCAGGTGAGTGAAGTGAAAGGGCGTGGATTTACTTTGCACAAACACCTCTTGTAAAATCAAAGTAAATGCGTTATAATACTCTCAGAAATAACCTGGGGTGTTCGATACCCCTGTCATTTTGAACCTACATTACTTTAAACGGGATTCCTACATCTCTGTAATATGTCAAGCCGCCGTTTATGCAGCGGAAGACAAAAAAGCAGATGCGGTCGCCCACCTAGCGTCAGCTAGGAGTCAAAATACAGGGAACGGCATTTTGGGGACTCAAAAGAATCAGGAAAGCACTTTCCATACGGAAAGTGCTTTCTTTATCCGGAGACGACAGCGTCAGTTGAGGTCTGTGAGTCGAGAAGAGACAAATCTAAGTCTCTTTTAGGCATTTGAACGACGCGTACAGAGACGTACGCGGAGCGAAAGCAACAACAAAGAGGCTTAGATTTGCTCTTCTTCGACCGTATACTCCTTTGCACACTGACGCTATGATCATGAAATATAAAATCAGGGGGAAGCTGTAAAAGCAAAGTGAAGAGATTATGAAGCAAAACAGACGTTTGAAAGAAAAAGTTTTCAAAGTGATCGCCATTATCAATTCTCATCATACAGGAGCGTATGCTGCACAGGCGGCATACTTTTTTGTGCTGTCATTGATCCCGATCATCCTGCTTTTGATGACATTGGTACAGTACACGCCGATCACGATGACGGCGGTGATGGACGCCTTGTCTCAGGTATTTCCGTCTTCGGTGGAGGGGATGATCCGATCCATCGTGACACAGGCGTATGCGCAGTCCGGCTCGGTGATCTCCGTTACGATCTTAGTGGCGCTCTGGTCTGCCGGAAAAGGGGTGCTTTCGGTGACTTCGGGACTCAATTGTGTCTATGAAAATATTGAGACGCGTAATTATATCTACCTGCGGATCCGGGCGTCTTTTTATACAGTACTGTTTATCCTTGCGATCGTATTGTCTCTGCTGCTATCTGTTTTCGGCAACAGCATCAGCGCGATCGTCAATGAACACGCGCCGTTTTTCCGTCATATAACGGATTTTATCATCCGGATCCGTACGGTCGTGACGCTGGCTGTGCTGACCTGCTTTTGGGATATTGTATACCGTTTCCTCCCCAACCGGAAAAACCGCCGGAAGACAACTCTGAAGCGGCAGCTTCCGGGAGCGGTATTTACTGCCTGCGGATGGCTTCTGATCTCGTTTTTGTTTTCCGTGTATCTGGATATTTTTACCGGATTTTCGAGTATGTACGGAAGTATGACGACATTGATCCTGATCATGTTGTGGCTGTATATGTGTATGTATGTGATCCTGCTTGGCGGTGAGGTAAACGCACTGTTGGAACGGTACTATTTTGGAAAATTATCTTGACATTTGGAAAACAGATGTTTACAATTAGAAATACGTTCGGCTTGGTGAGCCGGATTTATAGGAAAAAAGCAATGACCGTGTAAAGTAGGAAACCATATTTCTATCAGAGAGAGAGAATCACCGGCTGCGAGTTCTCTTTAGTTCAGATGGCGACCGAATTTCCCACGCAAGCTGCGTTTTTGAAGAGTCTTTTTATCAGCAGAGGCAGATGGTTTGACAGAAGTTCTGCAAGAAGACGGGTAGGAAGCGCCGTAGACTGCACGTTACGCATAACTTGAGTGCTCCGGGCGGAATGGATTGCCGGGGAAACAGGGTGGTACCGCGAATGACTTCGTCCCTATGTGGGATGGAGTTTTTTTATTGCATTCATAAGAAAATCGAAAGGATTCAGGAAAGGAGATACCAGATGAAAGACAGATTGGATCAGATCAAAAAAGATGCGCTGGCGCAGATCGAAGCGGCAGATGCACTGGAAAAACTCAATGATGTAAAAGTGAAATATCTCGGTAAGAAAGGGGAATTGACAGCAGTCTTAAAAAGCATGAAAGACGTAGCCCCGGAAGACCGTCCGAAAGTCGGACAGATGGTCAATGAGACGAGAGCGGTCATCGAAGAGATGCTGGAAGCGACAAAAACGAAGATGGAGAAAGCGATCCGAGAGGAAAAGCTGAAACAGGAAGTCATCGATGTGACGCTGCCGTCAAAGAAAAGCAGTGTGGGACATCGGCATCCGAACAATATCGCATTGGAAGAAGTAGAGCGGATCTTCGTAGGAATGGGATATGAAGTAGTAGAGGGTCCGGAAGTAGAGTACGATCTTTACAATTTTGAAAAATTGAATATTCCGGCAGACCATCCGGCAAAAGACGAGCAGGATACTTTTTACATCAATAAAGACATTGTGCTGCGTACACAGACGTCACCGGTACAGGCGCGTGTGATGGAGCAGGGAAAACTTCCGATCCGTATGATCGCGCCGGGAAGAGTGTTCCGTTCAGACGAAGTAGATGCGACCCACTCTCCGTCATTCCATCAGATCGAGGGACTTGTGATCGACAAAAATGTATCGTTCGCGGATCTGAAAGGAACATTGGAGGAATTTGCAAAAGAATTGTTCGGACCTGAGACAAAGACAAAATTCCGTCCGCATCATTTCCCGTTTACAGAGCCAAGCGCGGAAGTGGATGTGAGCTGTTTCAAATGCGGCGGAAAAGGATGCCGTTTCTGTAAAGGTTCCGGCTGGATCGAGATCCTCGGCTGCGGAATGGTTCATCCGCACGTATTGGAAATGTGCGGGATCGATCCGGAAGAATACACCGGATTTGCGTTTGGCGTCGGTCTGGAACGTATCGCACTTTTGAAATATGAAATCGACGATATGCGCCTGCTCTATGAAAATGATATCCGGTTCTTAAAACAGTTCTAGTTTTCAGGCGGTAAGATAAGAGACGAGCAAAAGCAAGGCGAGTATTGAACAGAAAGAGAGGAACAAACATGAATACTTCATTATCATGGATCAAAGCGTATGTCCCGGATCTGGACGTGACTGCGCAGGAATATACTGATGCGATGACATTGTCAGGAACAAAAGTAGAGGGATTTGAAGAACTGGATGCAGATCTGGAAAAAATCGTGATCGGACAGATCGACAAGATCGAAAAACATCCGGATGCGGATAAGCTGGTTGTCTGCCAGGTGAATGTCGGCAGCGAGACGGTACAGATCGTGACCGGCGCGAAGAATGTATTTGAGGGAGCAAAGGTCCCGGTCGTACTGGACGGCGGACGTGTCGCTGGCGGACATGAGCCGGGACAGCGCGTTGCAGGCGGGATCAAGATCAAAAAAGGGAAACTGCGCGGCGTGGAAAGTTACGGAATGATGTGCTCCATCGAGGAACTGGGATCGGATACCAATATGTATCCGGAAGCGCCGGAGAACGGCATTTATATTTTCCCGGAAGATGCAGAAGTCGGCGCAGACGCGATCAAAGCGCTCGGAAGAGACGACGTCGTATTTGAGTATGAGATCACGTCCAACCGTGTGGACTGTTACAGTGTTGTCGGTATCGCAAGGGAAGCGGCAGCTACGTTCGGCAAAAAATTCTGTCCGCCGGTCGTGACAGAGACAGGAAATGGCGAGGACGTCAATGATTATGTAAAAGTAACGGTGGAAAATACCGAGCTGTGTCCGCGTTACTGTGCCCGTGTCGTGAAGAATATCAAGATCGGACCGTCTCCGGAATGGATGCAGAGAAGACTGGCGTCGGTCGGAATCCGCCCGATCAATAATCTGGTGGATATCACAAATTATGTGATGGAAGAATACGGACAGCCGATGCACGCTTATGATCTGGACACGATCGTAGATCGTCACATCGTTGTAAAAAATGCACAGGATGGAGAGAAGTTCATAACGTTGGACGGACAGGAACGGGAGATGGACAAAGACGTTCTTATGATCTGCGACGGCGAGAAAGCGATCGGTATTGCCGGGATCATGGGCGGGGAAAATTCCATGATCACCGACGATGTCAAGACGATGCTGTTCGAGGCTGCCTGCTTTGACGGCGTCAATATCCGCAAATCCAGTAAGAGAGTCGGACTTCGTACCGACGCTTCCGGTAAATTTGAAAAAGGACTGGATCCGAACAATGCGAAAGCGGCGATCGACCGTGCCTGCCAGCTGATCGAAGAAATGGGAGCCGGAGAAGTAGTCGGCGGGACCGTGGATGTGTACAGCAAAGTGAAAGAACCGGTCCGCGTACCGTTTGATGCGGACAAGATCAACGCAATGCTCGGAACAGATCTTTCTGAAGAACAGATGCTTGCTTATTTTGAAAAGATCGATCTCGGATACGATCCGGAGACAAAAGAAGTGATCGCTCCGACATTCCGTCATGATCTGTTCCGTATCGCAGATCTTGCGGAGGAAGTTGCAAGATTCTACGGATATGACAACATTCCGACGACACTTCCGTCCGGAGAAGCGACAGCCGGAAAGCTTTCTTTCAAACTGCGTATTGAACAGATCGCACGGGATATTGCGGAATTCTGCGGATTCAGCGAGGGAATGTCCTATTCCTTTGAAAGCCCGAAAGTATTTGATAAGCTTTTGATCCCGGCAGATTCCGAACTTCGCCGTACCGTGGATATCATGAATCCGCTGGGAGAAGATTACAGCGTGATGAGAACCGTTTCTTTGAACGGAATGCTGACTTCTCTTGCGACTAACTACAATCGGAGAAATAAAAATGTCAGACTGTACGAGCTGGGAAATATTTATCTGCCGAAACAGCTTCCGCTGACGGAGCTTCCGGAGGAACGGATGCAGTTTACATTGGGAATGTACGGGGACGGAGATTTCTTCACGATGAAAGGTGTCGTAGAAGAATTTTTTGAGAAGATCGGTATGAAACAGCGCGAAACGTATGATCCGAACGCAGGAAAACCGTATCTGCATCCGGGAAGACAGGCGAACATCATTTACGACGGAAAAGTAGTCGGCTATCTCGGCGAAGTACATCCGGAAGTGGCGGATACTTACGGAATCGGCGAGCGTGCCTATGTGGCAGTGATCGATATGCCGGAAATACTGGAGTATGCGACATTCGACAGAAAGTATGAGGGAATCGCAAAATATCCGGCAGTCAGCCGTGACATCAGTATGGTCGTGCCGAAAGAAATCCTTGTGGGACAGATCGAAGATGTGATCGCAGCAAAAGGCGGAAAATATCTGGAGAGCTTTGCGCTGTTCGATCTGTATGAGGGCGCGCAGATCAAAGACGGATACAAATCCGTTGCGTATACGATCGTATTCCGCGCGAAAGACCGGACATTGGAAGAGGCGGACGTATCTGCGGCTATGGAGAAGATCCTGAAAGCTCTGGAAGAGATGGAGATCGAACTGAGAAAATAGAAACGGCATCCGCGCACGGAGCGCAGGTGAAATTTAGAGAGGAACGAAACAGTGAAGACGAGTGACTTTTATTATGATCTTCCGGAGGAACTGATCGCACAGGATCCTTTGGAGGATCGTTCCTCTTCCCGGCTTCTTGTGTTAAATAAGAAAACCGGGGAGACGGAGCATCATGTATTTAAAGACATTATCAACTATTTGAATCCGGGAGACTGCCTTGTGATCAATGATACAAAGGTGATTCCGGCGCGTCTGATCGGAGAGCGCGTGGGAACCGGAGCGAAGATCGAAGTGCTGCTTTTGAAGCGCAGGGAAAATGATACTTGGGAGACGCTCGTGAAACCGGGGCGGAAGATGAAAGTCGGATCCAAAGTCAGTTTCGGGGACGGGCTGCTGATCGGGGAAGTCGTGGATGTTGTGGAAGAGGGAAACCGTCTGATCCGGTTTCATTACGAGGGGATTTTTGAAGAAATCTTAGATCAGCTCGGACAGATGCCGCTACCGCCGTATATCACCCACCAGTTGAAAGAGCGGAACCGGTATAACACCGTGTATGCGACCCACGAGGGTTCGGCGGCAGCGCCGACGGCAGGACTGCATTTTACGCCGCAGCTTTTGGAGGAAATCCAGAATAAGGGGATTGAGATCGCCCGCGTGACTTTGCATGTCGGTCTGGGAACGTTCCGTCCGGTAAAAGTAGAGGAAGTGACGGAACACCATATGCATTCTGAGTTTTACCAGATTGATGAGGAAGCAGCCAAGAAGATCAATCACGCGAAAGAAAACGGAGGAAGAGTGATCTGTGTGGGAACGACAAGCTGCCGGACGATCGAGTCTGCGGCGGATGAAAACGGGCGTTTGAAAGCGTGCAGCGGATGGACGGAAATCTTCATTTATCCGGGCTATCAGTTTAAAATATTAGATTGTCTGATCACAAACTTCCACTTGCCGGAATCCACGCTGATCATGCTTGTGTCCGCTCTTGCCGGAAGAGATCATGTGCTGGCGGCTTACGAGGAAGCGGTTCGGGAGAAATATCGCTTTTTCTCGTTTGGAGATGCGATGTTTATCGAATGATGGCTGCGCTGACTGCGGCGGATGTATCTATGATGTCGGCAGCCGCCGCAAGCGCAGTAGATCCCGGAGTGATCGAATGTTTTAATCTGAAATTGCCATCATGCAGAACGCCGCGATCCCGACGGCAGCATAGAGCATATGGATGATCATGCAGATCTGCATCCAGAGGTGGCGGACGTTGCCTTTGGCATAGACGATCACGGAGAAGACGCCACCGGCGATCATCAAAGCGGCGCAGCCGGAAATCAGGATTTTTGCCATCGGCATCTGGAGCGCCCAGTCATAGCGCCGGAGGAAAAGCAGCCCCCATGGGATGAACAACATGATCGTGGAAACAGTAGTATAAATTTTAGTTTTCATAAGTGATCTCCTTTCAGGATAGATTTGGAAGTGTTCTTTATTTTCGCTCTGCGTGACCAAAACGGAGGCAGGCGATGAAAAGTGCGGCGAGCGTGAGCAAGGCGGCAATCGGGATCCATGGGATCCAGTCGATGGCTGTCTCATAGACCCCGGCGGCAGCCCGTCCGTATGCGATCATCAGCAGATAAAACGGATAACACATCGGGTAGGCGAACCAGACCTTTGTGTTGATCAGCAGGACGGAGGGCACGATGGAAGCAAGTCCGATCCCGATCTGGAAGATCGGAGAGGCGATCAGTACCGCGATCATCCAGAAGACGGCAGCCATCGGGACGGCAGCAAGATAAAATCCAAATACAGTACGAAAAACAAAAAGCGGCGGCAGAAGCAGTGTGTAGTCAACCATTGCGGATGCCGCCGCTGCGCTTAAGTAGTATGCAAGGATCAGCAGGAGCATTTGTACAAAAGTAAGCAGGATCAGCACGGTAAATTTTGCAAGACAAAGGGCGGGACCGCTTATGGGAAGCGCCAGCATTTTTAAGATCCCATGATTGGTATGTTCGTTCTGCCGGAGCAGTACGGTACAGCGGATGAGCGTGGCAGGGATCATAAACCAGACCATGCCCATAAAGCCCTGAACGAAAAAATTAGATTCCGGTGTGATCGGGATTCCCTGTGTGTCGAAGATCCCATCGGCATTGAGGATACTCGGGATCCACATCATAAAGACCGGAATGACCAGAAGCAGCAGGATCTTGGAGCGTTTGATTTTTTGAAGTTCTATTTGGATCAAAGAAAAAAAGTTCATGAATGATACCTCCTGATCGATGGATAAATGGCGCCGCACAAGGCGAACAGAATCGTTTCCGCGGCGCAGGCTGCCGGATAAAGCAGCGTCTGATCTGCCGAGACAGATTCTGACAGCAGATGATAAGGCGTGGAGAACGGAAGCAGACCAAGCAGCAGATTCTTCTGTGGAAACACATATATGGTAAAAGTCAGGATGATGCCGATTCCAAGCGACGTCCACATATTTGAGCAGATGGATGCGATGCAAAGCATCAGCAGCATTGTGGGGAGCAGCATGAGCCACTGAAAGCCGGCGAATTTCAAAAGAGCAAAGGCAGCGGAGCTGTCGAATGTATAAGCCGGAAACCAGTGGAGCGCACAGAAGCCGAGCGCCGCGCATTCCGTCAGGATCACAACGATGCCGGAAACAGCGAGAATGGTTCCTTTTCCGAGAAACAGCAGGTGCGCTTTGACAGGGAGCGTTTCGGACTTCTGGATCCCACGGTCGGCAAATTCGGTGTGATACATGATGCAGCAGAGGCAGATCGAGAGCAAAATGTTGAGCATCGCGATCATCTGCCAGTTGGCGTCGGCAAGGATGGAAAGCGGATCTCCCGGAAGTGTTGTAAATGCTTCCGGGCGCACCAGCATATTTGCCAGAGGAAATGCAGCCGCAAATAGTCCGCACAGCACGACTGCGGGCAGGCATCCGGTCCGTTTCAATTTTTTACATTCCAGCGGAAGCATCTGGAAAAATCCGATGGTCGGTGTTTGCGTCATGATCTTTTCCCTCTTTTCTCTATTTTTTTGCGGAGTAGTTGTTGGTTGTCTTCGTCTACAAGCGCCAGAAAAGTCTGCTCCAGATTATCTGTGGGATATCCGTTCTCATGGGCATATGCTTTCAACTGCTCCATAGATCCCTCAAACAGAAGATGTCCGTGGTTCAGGATTCCGATGTCATCCGCCATCAGTTCGATCTCAGGAAGCAGATGGGAGGAGACAAGTACGGTGCAGTCGTATTGTTCCGGCAAAGAACGGATCAGCGTGCGGATCTCGTGGATGCCGACCGGATCCAGTCCGTTGGTCGGTTCATCCAGGATCAAAATCGGTGGATGACCGATCAGAGCGCCGGCGAGTCCGAGACGCTGTTTCATCCCGAGCGAATACTTTTTTGCCGGACGGTCTTTAAATTCCGTCAGACCGACCAGTTCCAGAGCATCCTTTACACTGTGTTTCGGAAGCTTTAAGATACGTCGGATGATGTCCAGATTTTCTTCTCCGGTCAGATTGCCGTAAAATGCCGGAGATTCGATGAACGATCCGATCTCTTTCAAGATCGCGACACGGTCATTCGGAAATGTCTTTCCGTCAATCTGAAAACTTCCGAGCGTCGGTCTTGTGAGCCCCAGAAACATTTTCATCGTCGTTGACTTTCCTGCTCCGTTGGGACCTAAGAAGCCATAGACAGTTCCTTTCCGGATATGCAGGTTTACATTGGAGACAGCGGTAAAACTGCCGTATGATTTGGTTAAATTTTTTGTTTCAATGATATTCATCGTATGACACCTCATTCTGCCGCGGAAATGCGGCGTTTTTTTGCGGGAACTTTGGAGGGAAACGTTCTTTGAAAATACGTTTGTTCGTTCCGCTGTAATGAGTATAAAAAACGAATCTTGCGTTCGGATTGTGAATACCTTACGATTACCTTACAAATGAAACCGGGGGATAGGAGTGTCCGGAAAGTGGTGGTATAATTTTTGACAGGAGAAAGTAGGAGGAATTGTTATGGATTTTGACAGATGGAAACAGAAACGGATTTTAGTTGTAGATGATGAACCGGGGCTTTTACAGATGGTCGTATCGATTTTAAATCAGGACGGGTATACGCAGATCAAAACCGCGGGAACCATGCGGGAAGCGCTTGGCGTTTGTCAGGAATGGATGCCAGAACTGGCAATCCTGGATGTGATGCTGCCGGACGGAGACGGCTTTTTCCTGTTTGAACAGATCAAAAGTTTTCTGGATATCCCGATTTTATTTTTGACGGCGCGAGGGGAGGACTCAGACCGGCTACACGGACTCGGGCTTGGCGCGGATGATTATCTTGTGAAACCTTTTCTGCCGAAAGAACTGCTTCTTCGGATCGGGATCATACTTCGCCGTTTCTATAAAGATGAAAAACCGGTCGTGACATTGAAAGGAAGTCAGATTGATTTTTCCAGAGCAGAAGTGATCCGCGGCGGAGAGCGGATTCCGCTGACAGCAAAAGAATTTGAGATTTTACAGGCATTGTACCGGAACGCGGGGCGGATCGTGACGATCGATCAGCTCTGTGAAGCGGCATGGGGGGATAATCCGTTCGGATATGAAAATTCTCTGATGGCGCACATCCGCCGGATCCGGGAGAAGATCGAGGAATATCCGTCGAGCCCCGTATCACTGCTGACGGTGCGCGGATTGGGATATAAACTGACGCTGGCAGACAAGGAGTAAGTCGCCTTTGTAAATGAACGCAAAAGGAGTAGAAGATGAGAAATAAGAGTATACTGAAACTGGTCAGCCGGTTTGTCATGATCATTGTATGTTCCCTTTTGGTCTTGTTTGTACTGAACATCTGCCTGTTTATCGGTGTCTCGTTTCAGGGAATGGCAAGCGGGGGCGGATGGCAGGTGACGGAAGAACTGACGGCGGAATTACAGGAAAACGGGGACGGAACTTATTTTGTTTCGGAACGCGGAAAACAGATTTTAGCAGAGCGGGATGCGTGGGCGGTTCTTGTTCAAGACGGGACCGGCGATGTTGTATGGTACAGTGAGAACCTGCCGGCGGAGATCCCGCTTCATTATACGGCTGCGCAGATTTCCGCGGATACGTTGGGGTATATCGAGGATTATCCGACGACAACCGCGGCGAGAGAAAATGATCTGCTGATCATGGGACATCCGAAAGAGACGTATTGGAAATCGATGTGGAATACGTATGATCTGTCTCTGATCAAAAATCTGCCGCGAAATGCAGTGATGATCTTTCTTGTGAATCTGCTGGTAGTGTTTCTGATCTACGCATTTTCCACTTCGGGGATCGTCAGATATATCCGCCCGTTGATCCGCGGGATCGAAGCGCTTCCCGAGGAACGGGTCTATGTCCGGGAGAAAGGACTGTTTACGGATCTGGCGCATTCGGTCAATGAAGCGTCCGAAAAACTGAAAATACAGGAACAGGAACTTAAGAAGAAAGAGCGTGCCCGTGCGAACTGGATCTCCGGCGTGTCGCATGATATCCGAACGCCGCTTTCCATGGTCATGGGATATGCCGCGCAGATGGAGGATGACGCAGAACTTCCGGACGAGGCGCGAAAACGGGCGCAGATGATCCGTCTGCAGAGTGTGAAGATGAAAAATCTCGTAAATGATCTGAACCTCGCTTCCAAGCTGGAGTATCAAATGCAGCCGCTTCATATGGAACGGATCAGTCTGGCGGCGGTGGTCAGACAGACGGTCGCGGAATTCGCCAATCTGGATTTTGAGGAGAAATATCCGATCTGTTTTGAAGCAAAAGAGGGAAGCGGCCGCGGGATGATCCGCGGAGATAAAGATCTGCTTTGCAGGGCAATCGGGAACATCCTGACAAATTCACAGGTACACAATCCGGATGGATGTGGTATTATGGTAGAAACGGATGCAGGGGACGGAGCGTTTGTGATCCGGCTGGAAGACGACGGGATCGGTATTGGCGAGGAAGAACTTCAGAAATTACAGAGCACTCCGCATTATATGATGAGCGACGGAGGCGTGGAAGAACCTCGTCATGGACTGGGGCTTCTGATCGTGCGCCAGATCGTGGCAGCACACGGAGGAACCGTGCTTCTGGATCATGGAAGACAGGAGGAAAAAGGCGGTTTTGCGGTGGAAATGCATTTCCCGATAAAGGAGAACGATGATGAAACATGATATGAAAAGTTATACAGTAGAATCCCACACTTCGTTTAATGCGGTGGGCGAGATCTCCGGTTATCTTGTAAGACCGGGGATGTTTGAGACGAACGGAGCGACGCCGCTTCCGGTGGGGGTGAATTTTACCGTGCACACGTCCGGCGGAACTTCCTGTGAACTTTTGCTGTTCCACAGGGGAGAGGAAGAACCGTATGCGGTGCTGCCGTTTCCGGATGAATACCGGATCGGGGATGTATATTCCATGATCGTTTTTGGGCTGGATATTGAAGATCTGGAATATGCCTATCATGTGGATGGACCGTGGGATCCGAAAAAAGGACTGCGGTTCAGGAAAGAAAACGTACTGCTGGATCCATATGCGAGAGCAGTGGCGGGACAGCGGATCTGGGGCGAGAAAAAAGAGGGCGCTTATCATGCAAGGGTAGTGAAAGATGTGTTTGACTGGGGCGATATGCCGCAGTCAAAACGGGAAATGAGCGATCTGATCATCTATGAGATGCATGTCCGCGGCTTTACGAAACACCCGTCTTCCGGTGTGGAACAGAAAGGTACATTTGAGGGATTGCGGGAGAAGATCCCTTATCTGAAAGAACTGGGCGTCAACGCGGTGGAACTGATGCCGATCTTTGAGTTCGATGAGACTGTGAACTGCCGGGAGGTGGATGGGAAAAAGCTGCTCGAATACTGGGGATACAACAGCGTCAGCTTTTTTGCGCCGAACACGAGCTATACGGCTGCCGAGGAATACAACCGGGAGGGGACGGAGTTAAAAACGCTGATCCGGGAGCTGCATGAGAATGGGATCGAAGTGATCCTGGACGTTGTGTTCAATCACACCGCGGAGGGAAATGAAAAAGGTCCCACATTTTGTTTCAAAGGATTTGACAATAAGATTTATTATATGCTGACGCCGGATGGGAACTATTACAATTTCAGCGGCTGCGGCAATACTTTGAACTGCAACCATCCGATGGTGCGGCAGATGATCCTGGAATGTCTGCAGTATTGGACGATCAACTATCGGATCGACGGATTCCGGTTTGATCTGGCAAGCATCCTCGGGAGAAATGCGGACGGTTCTCCGATGAACAATCCGCCGCTTTTGGAAAGTCTGGCGTTCAATCCGGTTTTGAGTAATGTAAAGCTGATCGCGGAAGCATGGGATGCCGGCGGCATGTATCAGGTCGGAAAGTTTCCGGCAAACCGGCGCTGGGCAGAGTGGAACGGAAGATACCGGGATTGTCTGCGCAGTTACCTGAAAGGCGATCTCTGGGAGGCGTGGACTGCGGCGTGGTGTATATCCGGATCGGGAGATCTGTACGGTGGATACACGCAGGACGGCAACGAACGGTATGCGGGCTACAATTCCTGTGTGAATTTTCTGACTTGTCACGATGGATTCACGCTGTACGATCTGTATTCTTACAATATGAAACACAATGAAGCCAATGGATGGGACAATACCGACGGCGCGAGCGACAACCGGAGCTGGAACTGCGGAGCGGAGGGGGAGACCGACGATCCGGAAGTAAAGATGCTTCGTTTTCGGATGATCCGCAATGCCTGCGCGGTACTGATGTGCAGCAGGGGAACGCCGATGTTTCTGGCAGGCGATGAATTCGGAAACACACAGTTCGGCAACAACAATTCCTACTGTCAGGACAATGAGGTGTCCTGGCTGGACTGGAGTCTTTTGGAGAAAAACCGTGAATTGTTCGAGTTTTTCAAATTTATGATCCATTTTCGGAAAAAACATACGGTGATCCGGAAAAAGCTGCCGGATGCAGTCTGCGGATTAGGTTCTCTGAACACAAGGAACGAATACGGGGAGCTGAATATCGAGAAAGAAGCACGGATGCTGGCGGTCTCTTTTGCCGGATATGATTCGGAAAAAGGAAAAGACGATATTGTCTATGTGGCAGTGAACCCATATTGGGAGGATACAAGGATCTTTCTGCCGGATCTGCAGGGGAGAGAAACATGGTATCTTTGCGTGAACACATATGGAGACGGTGCGGGGAGATATGTTTATCCGGAGGGAGAAGAAGTGCGGATTGAATCGGAATTCGTGATGAAGCCGCGTTCCGTAGCCGTTTTTACAACGAAATCATATTAAAAAGCAGGAAAGCTGAAACGCAGAAAAATCAAGAAACAGGGAAAAAGGAATGAACGAAGAGAAAAAGATCCGGGTGATCAGCTTTACAAAGCAGGGGAGCAGGCTGAACCGGGAGATAGGGAAAAAATTAACGGAGATCGGATATCGCTGTTCCTGCTATACGGTGGAACGCTTTGCAGATAAGAACGAGAGAGAACTCTGTCTTGCACCGCTTCCGGAGAAAGAAAAACGGAGTGCATGGATTGGACAGTACTGGGGCAAAGAAGCTTTTTTGTTCATCGGCGCGTCGGGGATCGCCGTCCGGCTGATCGCCCCTTGGGTGAAAGATAAGTTTACGGACTCTCCGGTACTTGTGATGGATGAACGGGCGGAATATGTGATCCCGCTGTTGTCGGGGCATGTGGGCGGAGCCGTGGAGATCGCCCGGGAGATCGCCGGATCTGTGGGAGCAAAACCGGTGATCACAACGGCCACGGATGTGGAACAGGTTTTTGCAGTGGATGTTTTTGCTGAGGATAACCGGCTTCGCATCGGGAATCGAACTACGGCAAAACAGATTTCGGCGGCGCTTTTGGACGGGAAATGTGTCGGGTTTTATGCGGAATATCCGTGGCAGGGCACATTCCCGGATCGTCTCAGGCTTTGCGGGAGCAAATCAGAATTAGAAGCATTTGCAAAGCGGCAAGGTTTTGGGATCTGGGTCAGCGGGAAAAAAGAAGCCTGCCCTGCCGGGATCTTGCAGTTGATCCCGCAGAATCTTGCGGTGGGGATCGGATGCAGACGGGGAACGGAGGAAGCGGCGATCGAAAGCGGACTGCGGGAGATCCTGGAGGAGCATGGATGCCGGATGGAGCAGGTCGCTGCGATCGCCAGTATCCATTTAAAGCAGGACGAGCCGGGACTGATCGGGCTGGCGGAAAAGCTGCATGTCCCGTTTCGCTGTTATTCTGCGGAGGAACTGATGAAGACCGGGGAGGTGGAAGAATCCTCGGAATTTGTACGGTCGGTGACCGGGGTGGACAACGTCTGCGAGCGGGCGGCGAGAGCCTGCGCGCCGGATGGAAAGCCGGTGTTTGGAAAGAATCGCCGGAAAGGCATGACGGCGGCGGCGGTGGAAAGAGAAAAAGTGTTGAGATTCAGATAGGAGAGAATATGGAACAGATACTTGTGTTTTCCGGGACGACGGAGGGAAATGCGCTTGTGAGGGCGCTCCGTGCATATCCGGTGCATGTCTATGTGAGTGTTGCGACAGAATACGGAGAGGCTTCGGCAGCAGTCTGTGAGAATACGGAAGTGGTCAGAGGACGGATGGATCAGGAACAGATGCAGAGCTTTCTTCGGGAGAAACAGATCACGCTGGTCATCGATGCGACCCATCCGTTTGCCCGCATCGTCACGGAAAACATCCGGGAGGCATGCAGGGCGGAAGCAGTCGCATATATCCGATGTCTGCGGGAGAGCCGGGAACCGGCGGAGGGGTGTGTATTTGTAGAGAGTATTGCGGAAGCGGTGACATATTTGGAGGAGACAACAGGCAATATCCTGCTCACAACGGGAAGCAAGGAATTACAGAAATACACAAGATTAAAAGAGTTCCGCAGCCGATGCTATGCGAGAGTTCTTTCTACAAAAGAGGCGGTGGAAAAAAGCATCGGGCTTGGTTTAGAGGGGAAACATCTGCTGGCGATGCAGGGACCGTTTTCAAAGGAAATGAACAAAGCGATGATCGCTCATGTGGATGCAAAATACGTTGTGACGAAAGAAACCGGAAAAGCCGGCGGATTTCCGGAAAAGCTGGAGGCGGCAAAAGAGAACGGAGCCTGTCTGGTTGTGATCAGAAGACCGGAGGAAGATGGGAAAAAAGCAGAAGAGATCATCGCGTGGTTTCGGGAGCATTTATAAGAGCGGTCATAACCGGATCTGGGATCACCGAATCAGAATCACCGAATCGGTCAGCACGCAGGATTGAAATCATATAGCAACTATGGTATACTATATCAGATCCGCAGGTTCTGCGGTTCAGGTTTCAGATTCGGCAAGCACTTTAAAAGGGAGCGCTGTCTTTTGAAAAGCAGTGCGTCGGGGAAGTCAGGTGAGAGTCCTGCACAATGCCCGTTGCTGTATGGGAGTAGTGCTGTTCCATGATGTCATTGTAGACAAATGGTCTATGAGAAGGCGGAACAGTGTGTTTGATGCCTAAGTCAGAATACCCGCTTTTAAAGGAATCTGAGAGGGTTACGGGAATATAACCGGGTGGACGCTGCACAAAGTCTCTTGTTTTGTGGTTTACCTGGCATATTTCAAAACGGAAACTTACAAAAGGAGAGAAGAGAGTATGACAAAAAAAGAAAAAGCATTTCTCAGGGCAACGGTCGCATTTACGATCCTGTTTGCCACTGCTCCGGTTGCGAATGCAATGCACATTATGGAGGGGTATCTTCCGGTGGCATTCTGTGTGACATGGGGCATTATTTGTCTGCCGTTTCTTGCGGCAGGATTGATTTCCCTGAAAAAAAGAGTAAAAGAAAATCGAAAGACGATCACGCTGATCGCCATGTCCGGCGCGTTTATTTTCGTGATCTCGTCTTTAAAGATCCCGTCGGTCACAGGAAGCTGTTCCCATATGACCGGAACCGGACTCGGCGCGATCCTGTTGGGACCGGCAGCAGTCAGTGTGCTGGGGATCATCGTATTGTTGTTCCAGGCGATCTTATTGGCTCATGGAGGACTGACAACATTGGGAGCGAATACATTTTCCATGGCGATCGCCGGACCGCTTGTGTCGTTTGGACTTTATAAGCTCTGTGAAAAATGTAAATGGAATCGGAAAGTATCGGTATTTCTCGCCGCATTTTTAGGTGATCTTTTTACCTACTGTGTGACGAGCATCCAGCTCGCACTTGCTTATCCGTCCGAATCTGGCGGAATTGCGGCATCCGCAGTGAAATTCCTCGGAGTATTTGCGCCGACGCAGCTTCCGCTTGCAGTGATCGAGGGGATCCTGACCGTTGTGATCGTGATCGCGTTGGAATCCTACGCGCGTCCGGAGCTAAAAGCAGTCGGATTTTTAAAGGAGGTCTGATCAAAATGGCGAAGAAGAATAAGAAATTGATTTTAGGACTTTTGATCGCGGCTGTTTTGATCGCTTTTATTCCGTTGTTTGCATTGAAAGATGCGGAATTCGGCGGTTCGGACGACGCGGGAAGCGTGATGGTGGAAGAAATCCACGGAGAATACGAACCGTGGTTTACCCCGGTACTGGAAACCATGATCGGCGGAGAACTTCCGGGAGAAGTGGAAAGTATGTTGTTCTGCGTGCAGACCGGGATCGGCGTTGGAATCATCGCTTTTGTGATGGGACGGTTCGTGGAACGAAAAAAATGGATGAAAGATGAAGAGTAGCCGGTATGCACACAATTGATCATTATTGTTACCATTCCGGATTAAGGGGTGTAAATGCCGGTTTAAAATTTGCCTATGCGGCGGCGACAATGCTGATTTGCTTGATCAGCAGGTCGCTTGCGGCAGCGGCGCTGGTATTATTGGCGAATGGGATTCTGACTGTGAAAAAAGGTAGGATCCCGTTTCCTTTTTACCGGAAGTTGATGCTTGTTCCGCTGGCTTTTTTGATACTGGGGACGGCGGCAATGATCCTCAATCTGTCAAAGACGCCGCTGGACGCTTATGCTGTTTCAATCGGAAGCTGGTATCTGACCGGAAGCCGGAACGGAATCCGGCAGGCGGTACGGCTGATCGGAAGTTCGCTTGCGTCGGTTTCCTGCCTGTATGTGCTGTCGCTGAACACACCGATGCCGGAAATCCTTTTGGTGCTGGAGAAGCTGCACTGCCCGGAACTGTTGACGGAATTGATGCTGTTGATCTACCGCTATATTTTTATTTTGGCGGATACGGCATCTGCGATCCGCACTTCGCAGAACTGCAGATTGGGATATCAGGATTATCGGACGTCGCTGCGCTCGTTCGGGGAACTTTGCGCGGTGCTTTTTGTCCGCGCACTGAAGCGCTCCAACGACCTGTATACTGCGATGGAGGCGCGCGGATATGACGGAAAGATCCGCATCCTGCATGAGAAACGTCTGGTGAAACGAAAGGAATTGGCGGCGGTGATCGTATTTGAACTCATTTTGACAGGAGTGGCACTATGGATACGTTGAAAAAAAATGATAGGGAGACCCCGGTGATATTGGAATTGCAGAATGTCTCTTTTTCTTATGATCCGGAGGAACTGCCGGCACTTCAAAAGGTAAATCTGAAGATTCGAAGAGGAAAAAAAGTTGCATTGATGGGAGCCAACGGTTCCGGGAAATCTACATTGTTCCTCTGCATGAACGGGATACACCGTCCGGATCATGGGAAAATTTTATTCCATGGAAAACCGGTGGAATATACAAAAAAAGGACTTCTGGAACTGCGAAGCAAAGTCGGGATCGTATTTCAGGATCCGGACAGCCAGCTTTTTTCGGCCAATGTGATACAGGAGATTTCATTTGGCATTTTGAATCTGGGAGTGGAGGAAGCAGAGGCAAGAGAGGAAGTGCGTAAGGTGATCGAACGGCTTGGGATCACACCGTTTCAGGATCGTCCGACCCACGCGTTGAGCGGCGGACAAAAGAAACAGGTGTCGATCGCGGATATTCTCGTGATGCATCCGGAAGTCGTGATCTTAGATGAGCCTGCGGCTGCTCTGGATCCGAAGCATACGAAGATCGTCAATGATTATGTGGATCAGCTTGCAGAAGAGGGGATCACGGTATTGATCGCGACGCATGATATCGAGTACGCCTGCGCCTGGGCGGATGAGATCGTTCTGATGAAAGACGGAACGATCCTGCGGATGGGAACACCCGAAGAAATCTGCGCCGATACGGATGTCTTGCACCGGACAAATCTGGAGGAACCCGGCGCGCTACGGCTTTACCGGAGGTTGTGCGCGCGTGGAATATTAAAAGAAGAAAAACATCCGCCGCTTAGTATCGCGGAATTGGAACGGTTACTTTGACGGATCGGCGGCAGGTTATTGGCAGAAAAGCAAAAGGAGGGACAAAGATGGAGCAGAAGAAAGGAATCCTTGTTGTCAGTTTTGGAACAAGCCATCTCGATACACTGGAACGGACGATCACGGCAGTCGAGCAGTATATTGCCGCGCAGTTTCCGGAATACCGCGTTTATCGCGCATTTACAAGCGGCATGATCCTGCGGAAATTAAAGCGAAAGGAAAATCTGACATTTGATAATGTGGAGGAAGCGCTGGAGCGGATGGCGGCAGACGGAATCGAAACGGCGGTCATCCAGCCGACCCATGTGATCAACGGGATCGAGAACGACCGGATGCTGGAAGCGGCGGAAGCGTACCGGGATCGTTTTGAAACGATGCAGATCGGAGCGCCGCTTCTTAGTACGGCAGAAGACTATAAGAAAGCAGTGCACGCTGTGATGGCGGAGGTCGATCCGGCGGAAGACGAGACGTTGATCCTGATGGGACACGGAACGGATCATCATGCCAATTCGGCATACCCGACGTTGGAATATACGTTTCATCTGCTCGGCTACCGTCAGGTACTTGTGGGAACCGTGGAGGGATTTCCGAATCTGCAGAATGTGCAGACGAAGCTGGAGATCACGGGATGTAAAAAAGTCGTTTTGATGCCGTTCATGCTGGTAGCGGGCGATCATGCGAAAAATGATATGGCAGGAGAAGAGGATTCCTGGAAATCCGAATTGGAAGAGAACGGATATGAAGTCCGGGTGATCCTGCGCGGGCTCGGAGAATTCCGGGGAATCCGAAAAATGTTCGCGGAGCATATCACGGCTGTGATCTGAAGAATACAAATGACGGGAGGAGAGGGGTGCGGTGAAAAATAACAGCGAAGTTTGGGTAGAACAGAAAAAAATGCGGACGGGTTATACGACCGGAAGCTGTGCGGCCGCCGCTGCGAAAGCTGCAGTCTGTATGCTCCTGTCCGGAGAAGTGATACAACAGGTACGTCTGATGACGCCCAAAGGGGTCGAGCTAGATCTGGAAGTGGAACAGATCCAGCGGAGACAACATGGTGTGCGGTGTGCGGTCCGCAAAGACAGCGGGGATGATCCCGATGTGACGAACGGGATTTATGTCTATGCCGAAGTAAGAAAAGAACCGGAGCCGGGGATTTATTTAGACGGCGGAGAGGGGATCGGACGGATCACAAAAAAGGGGCTGGAGCAGCCGGTCGGTGCCGCTGCGATCAATCGGGTGCCGCGGCAGATGATTTTGGAGGCGGTAAAAGAACAGAGCATCCGGTACGGGTATCAGGGCGGTTTATCTGTGATCATTTCCGCTCCGGAGGGGAAAAAACTTGCCGCCAAAACATTCAATCCACGACTGGGGATCGAAAACGGGATTTCCATACTCGGAACGAGCGGGATCGTTGAGCCGATGAGTGAGAAAGCGCTGACGGATACGATCTTTCTGGAAATGAAGATGTTAAAAGAAAATGGGATCGACCGCTGCTGTGTCGTTCCCGGCAATTACGGGAGGGACTTTCTGGCAGAGCAGCTTGGCGTCGATACGGATCAGGCAGTCAAATGCAGCAATTATATCGGGGAGACGATCGACGCCGCGGTGAATCTGGAAATGCGGTCGCTGCTTTTGATCGGACATATCGGCAAGTTGATCAAAGTGGCGGCCGGTGTGATGAATACTCATTCGAGACAGGCGGACTGCCGGATGGAAGTGCTGGCAGCCTATGCGGCGGCAGAGGGAGCTTCGGCGGAGTGTGTACAGGCGATCCTGAGCTGTATTACGACAACGGAAGCGCTGGAACTTTTGAAAGAAAAAGGAATCCTGTCCGGAGTGATGGAGCGGGTGATGGAGCGGATTGACTTTCATCTGCGCCATCGTGCGGGAGGATCGCTTCAAGTGGAAGCGATCGTATTTTCTACCGAAGACGGGATACTCGGGAAAACGAAAAGAGCGGAAGCTCTTTTAAAAGAGATAAGAGCAGGAGCAGAATGACAGGAGGCATAAGAAGATGCAGGGAATTTTTTACGGGATCGGAGTGGGACCGGGAGATCCGGAACTGATGACGGTAAAAGCGATCAGCACGATCCGGGAATGTGACATTGTGGCAGTGGTCGTATCGGACGCGTCCTTAAAAGCGCCGGAAGTGGAAGCCGCCGGAGAAGCGGCACGTTATCCGGAATATTTGAAGCGGTGCGTAGCATATCAGATCGCATTGCCGATGGTGCCCGAGATGGAGGAGAAAGCGAAGTTATATCTTCCAATGCCGATGATCAAGGAGAAAAAAAAGTTGATCGAAATCCACGACGCCTGCGCGGCCCTGACCGGAGAACTGCTAGATCAGGGAAAGAAGATCGCCTGTATCACGCTTGGCGATCCGACCGTGTATTCTACTTGTCTGTATGTGCAGAAACGGCTGAAACGTGCAGGATATACGACGGAACTGATCCCGGGGATCCCGTCTTTTTGTGCGGCGGCAGCGCGGCTTGGGATCGGGCTTGTGGAGAATAAGGAAGAACTGCATGTGATCCCGGCGTCTTATGAGATTGAGGAATCGCTTGGATTTCCGGGAACAAAGGTGTTGATGAAAGCCGGACGGAAAATGCCTTATGTGAAGCAAAAAGCCGGAGAGATGGGACAAAAGATCCGAATGGTTGAAAACTGTGGAATGGAAACGGAGAAGATTTATCAAAATGTGGAAGAAATCCCGGATGATGCGGGATATTATTCACTTTTGATCATGAAGGAGGAACAGGCATGATTACATTTGTGGGCGCCGGATCCGGCGCGGAAGATTTGATCACGGTGCGCGGGGCGCGTCTGCTTCAGGAAGCGGATGTGATCGTCTATGCAGGTTCACTTGTCAATCCGGCGCTTCTGGATCAGAAGAAACCGGGATGTGAAGTTTATAACAGCGCGCGGATGACGCTGGAAGAAGTGTTGGATGTCCTGATCCGCTCAGAGCGCGCCGGAAAGAACGTTGTCCGTCTGCATACTGGAGATCCCTGCCTTTACGGTGCGATCCGGGAACAGATGGACGCATTGAAAAAGGAGCATATTTCCTATGAAATCTGTCCGGGGGTCAGTTCCTTTTGCGGAGCGGCGGCGGCGCTGGAAGCGGAGTATACGCTGCCCGGCGTATCCCAGTCGGTCGTGATCACACGAATGGCTGGAAGAACGCCGGTACCGGAGAAAGAAAGCATCCGGAGTTTTGCGGCGCATCAGGCGACGATGGTTTTATTTTTGAGTACCGGGCTGCTCGGAAAACTTCAGGAAGAATTAAAGGCGGGAGGATATGCGCCGGAGACGCCGGCGGCGATAGTATATAAGGCGACCTGGCCGGATGAGAAAGTCTGCCGCTGTACCGTATCTACCCTGGAGCAGACGGCGAAAGAGAATCGGATCACAAAGACGGCGCTGATCGTCGTCGGAAATGTGCTCGGAGATCAGTACGACCGATCCGAACTTTATAATCCTGCATTTACCACGGAATTCCGGAAAGCCAGCCTGCCGCCGGATGACAGGAGCAGTGGAAATCCGGGGACATCAGATCGTGGAAACGTTATGTATACAGGCGCGGCAGATCACACAAACGGCACGCATTTCAGAGAGGAGGATACGGTATGAGCATCGTCTATGTGGTAGGACTTGGACCGGGCGCAGGCGAGCAGATGACGGCGCAGGCACGGCAGGCACTGGAACAGTGTTCGGTGATCGCAGGGTACACGGTCTATATCGATCTGATCCGGGAAGAATTTCCGGAAAAGCAATTCTTGATGACTCCGATGCGAAAAGAGGCGGAACGCTGTAAGATGGCGCTGGAACAGGCGCAGCAGGGGCAGGATGTGGCGATGGTGTGCAGCGGAGACGCCGGAGTTTACGGAATGGCAGGATTGATGTACGAATTGAAAGCGGATTACCCGGGGGTGGAATTAAAGATCGTCCCGGGGATCACCGCGGCGACCGGAGGAGCGGCAGTATTGGGCGCTCCGCTGATGCATGATTTTGCGGTGATCAGTCTGAGCGATCTTCTGACGCCGTGGGAGAAGATCGAGGCGCGTCTCCGGGCAGTGGCAGTGGCGGATTTTGTGATCTGTATTTACAATCCGTCCAGCAGAAAGCGGAAAGATCATCTGGCGCGGGCATGTCGGATCCTGCGGGAATATAAACGTGCCGATACGGTCTGCGGCATCGTCAAAAATATCGGACGCGACGGGGAAGAAAAGAAAATCCTCACATTGGAAGAACTGGAACAGACCGAGGCGGATATGTTTACCACGGTCTATATCGGAAATGAACAGACAAAAAATCTGGACGGTTATATGGTGACGCCGAGGGGGTATCGGGATGTGTAAGCGGGTGTATCTTGTCGGGATCGGTCCGGGAAAAGAAAACCAGATGACGATGGAAGCACAGGAGATCCTGCGGCGATGTGATGCCGTGATCGGGGCGAGACGGATGGTGCGGCAAGCTGCCGTTTTGTTAAAAGAAAGCGGTCATGCATCAGGAGAAGTGCTGGAGAGTTACCAGCCGGAAGCGATCGGTGCATGGCTCAAAGAGCGGGATCACATCCGGACGGCAGCGGTGCTTCTTTCCGGCGATCCCGGATTTTACAGTGGCGCGCGGAAATTAAAAGCAGTGCTCGCAGAATATGAAGTCATCGTGGTTCCCGGCATTTCCTCGGTCGTCTATCTGGCAGGAAAACTGGGCGTATCCTGGGAGGATGCGAAGCTTGCGAGTATCCACGGAAGAAGTCAGAATTATGTGCAGATGATCGCGTGGAATGCGAAGACGTTTCTGCTCCTTGGCGGAAAGGAAAACGGAGCGGAAGTCTGCGGAAAAATCCGGGAGTACGATTTGAACCGGCTCACATTTTGGATCGGAAGAAATCTGTCTTATCCGGAGGAAGAGATTTTTTGCAGACGGGGCGAAGAACTTTGTCCGCAAGATCTGGATGGGCTGTGTACGGTACTGGTACAAAATGAGCAGCCGGATCTTCGGATCGGAAGAAGCATTCCGGATGAGGAATGGATCCGCGGAAAAGTTCCGATGACAAAAGAGGAGATCCGCACGATCAGTCTTGCAAAGCTGGAATTGTGTGAACATGCGGTGCTGTATGATGTGGGGGCAGGAACCGGATCGGTCGCGGTGGAAGCGGCGGGAAGATCCGACACGATCCGTGTCTATGCGGTGGAACAAAAAGAGGAGGGAATCCGTCTGATCGAGGAAAACAAAAGAAAGTTCCGGGCAGACTGGGTGACTCCGGTTTTCGGAAAAGCGCCGGAAGCATTGGAACAACTGGAACCTCCGACTCATGTGTTTATCGGAGGAAGCTCCGGAAATTTAAAAGAAATCCTTGCTTGTGTGAAGCAAAAGAATCCGGATGTCCGGATCGTGCTGAACGCGATCTCTCTGGAGACGCTGAGGGAAGTGCTGGAAGCGCAGGAATGCGGACTTTTGCGAAACCCGGAGATCGTACAGGTCAGCGTATCGAGAGCGCGGACATTGGGCGCGTATCATATGATGACCGGATTGAATCCGGTTTACATTATTTCGGAGGGACGTCCGGAACCATCCGAAGATCAATGAGGAAAGGTGTTATGAAGCAGAAAAAAAGAGATGTGCAGGATCTGAAAGCGCACAGCAGTAAAATCCCGCGGATCCTGATCACAGCGCCGGGGAGCGGAAGCGGAAAGACGGCGGTGACCTGTGCCTTGATGGCGGCATTTCTTCGGGAGGGAATACAGGTGGCAGCCTGCAAATGCGGACCGGATTATATCGATCCGATGTTCCATCGGGAAGTGTTGGGGATCCCGTCCGAAAATCTGGATCTGTTTTTTTGTGAGAAAGCAGTGATGCGGGAATTATTTGTCCGCCACAGTGCAAATGCGGATCTGATCATAACAGAGGGCGTGATGGGGTATTACGACGGTCTTTCGCTGGATTCGGACGCAGCCAGTTCCTATGCGGTGGCGGATGCGCTTCATATGCCGGTCTTGTTTCTTGTGCCGTGCAGAGGGACGGCGCTTTCGATCGTGCCGCTTTTACTTGGTATGCTGGCATTTCGGAAGAACAGCCATATCAAAGGAATTTTACTGAACCGTTGTTCCGGGATGCTGTATCCGCGGCTGAAAGAGATGATCGAGAGGGAACTTTTCAAACACGGGTATGCGATCCCGGTTGTCGGATATATTCCGGAAGATCCGTTGTTTCATTTGGAGAGCCGGCATTTGGGGCTGGTGCTTCCGGAGGAGATCGCAGCGATCCGGCAACAGCTTTTCGACGCGGGAGCACTTTTGAAAACAACCGTCGATCTGGAACAGATCCGTTCGATTGCAGAGAGCGGGGCGGCTTCTGAATGGGATCAAAGGAGAGAACATGTGCCGGACTGGGGACGGGAAGAGCAGATCCCGGTGCGGATCGCCGTGGCAAGAGACCGTGCGTTTTGTTTTTATTATGAAGACAACTTCCGATTTTTGCGGGAACTCGGGTGTGAATTGATCCCGTTTTCTCCGCTTGCGGATGACAGACTTCCCGAACAGATCGACGGTCTTTTATTAGGAGGCGGATATCCGGAATTGTATGCAGAGACACTTTCCGAAAATGAAAGGATGCGCCGCTCGGTGCGGGAAGCGATCCAAAACGGACTTCCCTGTATTGCGGAGTGCGGCGGCTTTTTGTATCTGCATGACAGCCTGGAGGGAAAAGACCAAAAGCAGTATGAGATGGCGGGCGTGATCCAAGAAAATGGTTTTGCAGCCGGGCGGCTGAAACGATTTGGTTATATCCATCTGAAAGCGCAGAGAGACTCTGTTTTTCTGAAACAGGGAGAGGAACTGAGGGGGCACGAATTTCATTATTGGGACAGTACGGACAACGGAAGCGACTGCCTTGCCGTGAAGCCGGATGGAAAGAGAAGCTGGGAATGCGTGCATATAGAGGGGAATCTGTGGGCAGGTTTTCCGCATCTTCATTTTTATTCCAATCCGGAGGTGGCAAAGCGGTTTGTGGAATTATGCAGGCAGAGAAAACATGATGTGATCGACGGGGAAAAGAATGGGGCGAAAGCCGTAGGAAAGGAGTGACACAGGTGATGACAATGCAAGGACAAAAAGAGAACGAGTGTGCAGATGACAAAGTGGAGAAGCTGCGCAGGCACATTCTTCCGGCAGATGAGACAAGTATGGAACAGGCGCGCGCGCATTGGATGACGGTGGGAAAACCATTGTTCAGTCTCGGAAAACTGGAAGACGCCGTGATCCGGATGGCGGGAATCAAGCGGAGCGCAGACTATACGCTGGAGAAAAAAGCATTGGTGATCCTGTGTGCGGACAATGGGATCGTGGCGGAGGGCGTCACACAGACCGGACAGGAAGTCACCGCGATCGTGGCGGAGAATTTTACAAAAGGAGCCGCCAGTACCAATATCATGGCGGAAGTTGCAGGCGTGGATATTTTTCCCGTTGATATCGGAATGGCGACAGATGTATCGGGGCTGACTGTGGGGGAGAAAAAAGTTGCCAGAGGTACAAAAAATTTCGCGAAAGAGCCGGCGATGAGCAGGCAGGAAGTGTGGAAAGCGATTGAAGTCGGTATTGGAATCGTCAGAGAGTTACGGGAGAAAGGCTATGGAGTGATCGCAACCGGAGAGATGGGAATCGGGAATACGACGACAAGCAGCGCCGTGGCGTCTGTTCTGCTTGGAAAAGATCCGGAGGAAGTGACCGGGAAAGGCGCAGGGCTGACGAGCGAGGGACTTAAGCGGAAAATCCGGGTGATCCGTGAGGCGATCCGGACGCACGCTCCATATGCACAGGACGTACCGGATGTTCTGTCCAAAGTAGGCGGACTGGATATTGCGGGGATGACCGGACTCTTTTTAGGCGGCGCATTATACCATGTGCCGGTTGTGATCGACGGATTTATCTCTGCTGTGGCCGCACTGTGTGCGGTGCGGATGGTTCCGGATGCGGCAGGATATGTGCTGCCCTCCCATGTTTCGGCAGAACCGGCCGGGGCGATGATCTTAGAAGCGCTGCACCTGACCCCTTTTCTGACCTGTGATATGTGTCTCGGAGAGGGCAGCGGCGCCGTTGCCGTGATGCCGCTTCTGGAGATGGGACTGCAGGTGTATCGAAAGATGGGATCTTTTTCGGATATTCAGGTAGAACAGTATCAGATCTTGAAGTAGAGAAAAGCAGGAAGAGGAAAGGAGAGACGGAGAGATGAACGTACTGCAGTCAATGATCATTGCGTTTTCGATGTATTCCAAACTTCCGATGCCGCATATTGCATGGCAGGAGAAAAATATGAAGTATGCAATGTGTTTTTTCCCGATGGTGGGTATTGTGATCGGAATTTGCGAGTATGCTCTGGGAAGCTGGATCTTAGGGCGGGACTATGGTGTTTTGTTCTTTTCGGCATGTATGACTCTGCTTCCGATCCTGCTGACCGGAGGCATCCATCTGGATGGATTTATGGACACATCGGACGCACTGGCGTCTTACGGGGATCGGGAAAAAAAGCTGGCGATCTTAAAAGATTCCCACACCGGGGCATTTGCGGTTTTGGGACTTGGTATCTATCTGATCTGGAGCCTTGCAATGTGGAGTGAAGTCCGTCCGGAAATGCTTCCGGTGCTGGCAGCCGGTGCAGTCCTCTCCCGGGCGCTCAGCGGATTTTCGGTGGTGACATTTCCGGCGGCGCGGGAGGACGGACTGGGGAAGACATTTCAGGATGGATCCCAAAAGAGAAAAACGCGGATTGCGATGTGTATCTATGCGGCAGCGGCTGCCGTCTGGATGGTGATACAGTGCCCGGTGTCGGGGGTGGCAGCGCTTCTCTGTGCAGCCGGGATATTCGGTTATTATGCATGGATGAGCAGAAAACAGTTTGGCGGAATGACCGGGGATCTGGCAGGATATTTTCTGCAGATCTGCGAACTGGCGATCTTGAGCGGAGTTGTTCTGGTCGGATAGAGCCGGAAAAAATAAAAAAGGATGAAAGGCAGGTATTTCAGGTTGGAACTGTATTTGATCCGTCACTGGAAGACGAAAGGAAATCTGGAAAAACGTTATATCGGGACGACGGATGAGCCGATCCTTTCCGGAAGCGAACGGGATCTATGGGAAAAAAGGCTACATCGGATCCTGGCGGATGTACGCTGTGTTGCAGTCAGTCCTATGAAACGATGCAGGGAAAGTGCAGAACTGCTTTTTCCGGGGAAAAAACAGGAAGTATGCGATGCATTTCGGGAATGTGATTTCGGGCAGTTTGAAAACAGGAATTATGAGGAACTGAAAAACAGACCGGAATATCAGCGCTGGATCGACAGCGGCGGTATGGAAGCATTTCCGGGCGGCGAGTCCAGAGAAAGATTTGCCGGACGCTGTGTAGAGGGATTTGTACAGAAAGTAACGGAACTTCAGGAGCGAAAGATCGAACGGGCGGCATTTGTTGTCCATGGTGGAACGATCATGGCGATTCTGGAATGGCTGGATCATAAACAACGTCCGTTTTATCAGTGGCAGGCGGAGAACGGAGCCGTCTTTTATGTGAGAACAGAACGTGAAATTTTGAGAGGAACATGTAAGGAGATCAGGAAATTATGAGGATTTTAGCTGTCTGTCTGACAGGCTGTATCTTGGACTTTGTATTGGGAGATCCGTACTGGCTGTATCATCCGGTCCGTCTGATCGGCGCTTTGATCGCAAAATGTGAACAGATCTGCCGGCGGATCGCAAACGGATCCAAATGGCGTCTGTTGATCGGAGGCGGTGTGATTTTTGTGGTTGTCCTGCTTGTTTCCACGGCAGTTCCGGCGGGGCTTTTGTATCTGGCGTCGAAGATCCACCCGCTTCTTTCGTTTGGTCTGGAAAGCTTCTGGTGCTATCAGATCCTGGCGGCGAGATCGCTTCAGACAGAGAGTATGAAAGTCTGTCGGGAATTGAAAAAACAGGATCTTCCGGCGGCGCGAAAGGCGGTTTCCATGATCGTGGGACGGGACACGGACAGTCTGGATGCAGAGGGAGTGACAAAGGCGGCGGTGGAGACCGTCGCGGAGAATACGTCCGACGGCGTGATCGCGCCGCTTCTGTTTTTGCTGATCGGCGGCGCGCCCCTTGGATTTGCCTACAAGGCGGTCAACACGATGGATTCGATGCTTGGATATAAAGAGGAAACCTATCTTTATATCGGAAGAACCGCGGCGAAAGCAGACGATGTGGTCAATTACATCCCGGCTCGGATTTCCGCTCTGTTGATGATCGCCGGAGCGTTCTTGTGCGGGATGGACGGGAAACAGGCATGGAAGATTTTTCGGCGGGACCGGAGGAAACATGCGAGCCCGAACTCGGCGCAGACAGAATCGGTGTGCGCAGGGGCGCTTGGAATACAGCTTGCCGGAGACGCCTGTTATTTCGGCAAACGATATAAAAAAGAGACGATCGGAGATCCGCTTCGGAGTGTGGAAGCGGAAGACATTAAGCGGGCAGCCTTGCTGATGTATGCGACAGAGATTTTGACGCTGTTTTTGTTCGGCAGTCTTCGCTTCCTGCTCTGTCTGATTTAAAAAGACCGGGAAAACGGGGATGTATTTTTCGGAGTCGGACTTCGTTTGTCCGAAACATCCGGAAAAGAAGAAGTAAGAAAAAGGAGAAGAAACGGGATGCGCTATGAACACGGCGGTGATATTTATACATACGGACAGGAAAAAACGCTGTTGGATTTCTCGGTGAATATCAATCCATTGGGACCAAGCGGAGCGGTACTTAAGGCGGCAGGGCAGGGCGTTTTACAGATGACACATTATCCGGACAGTCGCTGTCGGAAACTGCGGGCGGCGACGGCAAAGGCGTATGGGGTCGGCGAAGAGAGAATCGTGTTCGGAAATGGAGCGGCAGAATTGCTCTTTCTGCTCGCATTTGCCAAAAGACCGGGGAGAGCGCTTGTGACGGCTCCGGCTTTTTCCGAATATGAGCGGGCGCTTTTGGCAGCTGGCTGTATTGTGGAAAAGATCCCGCTGAAGCGAGAACGGCAGTTCGATCCCGGAGAGGACGTACTGGAATCTCTCACGGAAAAGATCGACATGCTGTTTCTCTGTTCTCCGATGAATCCGACCGGACGCACGATCTCTGCGGAATTGCTGGAACAGATTTTCAAGAGATGTGAAAAACTGGGGATTTTTGTCGTGCTGGACGAGTGTTTCTGTGAATTTCTGGAAAATCCGGAGACAGCGCGGGCAAACATCGATCGAATGAAGAAATTTCCGAATTTGTTTTTACTCCGCGCTTTTACAAAAATACATGCGATGCCGGGGCTTCGTCTCGGCTATGGATTTTGCTCTGATAAGAAACTGCTCGATAAGATGGAGCAGATGCGGCAGCCGTGGAGTGTATCGACTGCTGCGCAGGAAGCGGGAGCGGCGGCGCTGAAAGAGACAGACCGGGTGGAGAAAACCCGGAGATATGTGGCAGGCGAGCGCAGATGGATGGAGCGGCAGATGGAGCGGCTTGGGATCTCCTATATTCCGTCGGAAGTGAATTTTATGATGTTTCGCGGGAGTGAAGATCTGTGGGAGCGGATGCTGAAAAAGGAAATTTTGATCCGAGACTGCAGCAATTATGACGGTCTTTCCAAAGGTGATTACCGCGTGGCAGTCAAAACACGAGAAGAGAATATGCGGTTGTTTCAGGCGTTCAGGGAGGTGTTTTAAATGGCAAAAGTGATCATGGTACAGGGGACGATGTCCAATGCCGGAAAAAGCGTGCTTGCGGCGGGACTTTGCAGAGTTTTTAAGCAGGATGGTTATAAAGTGGCTCCGTTCAAATCACAGAATATGGCACTGAACTCTTTTATCACGGAAGAGGGGCTGGAAATGGGACGGGCGCAGGTCATGCAGGCGGAAGCGGCAGGAGTGAAGCCTGCTGCGGCGATGAATCCGATCCTGTTAAAGCCGACGAACGATACCGGTTCTCAGGTGATCTTAAACGGAGAAGTGGCGGGCGTGATGTCGGCGGCAGAATATTTTCGCAGAAAACAGGAATATATTCCGGTCATTTTGGATGCCTTTCACACATTGGAAAAAGAATATGATATGATTGTGGTCGAGGGGGCGGGAAGCCCTGCAGAGATCAATTTAAAAGAAAACGATATTGTAAATATGGGTCTGGCTGAGATGCTGGATGCACCGGTACTTCTTGTGGGCGATATTGACCGGGGCGGCGTATTTGCGCAGTTAGTCGGGACGATGGAACTTTTGGAGGCGGATGAGAAAGAGCGGATCGTCGGAACGGTGATCAACAAGTTCCGCGGCGACGTCTCGATCTTAGAGCCGGGGCTTCGGATGCTGGAAGAAAAGATCCACAGACCGGTGCTTGGCGTGATCCCGTATTTTCATCTGGATCTGGACGAGGAGGACAGCCTGACGGAACGATTTGACCGGAAACAAAAAGACGCCTTGATCGACATTGCAGTGATTCGGTTTCCGCGGATTTCCAATTTTACGGATCTTATGCCGCTGGAATGTCTTGAGGGCGTTTCCGTCCGTTATGTCACGGATGCGTCTGCATTTGGAAATCCTGATGCGGTGATTCTTCCCGGAAGTAAAAACACGATGGACGATCTGCTTTGGATGCGGCAGAACGGGTTGGAAGCAAAAGTTTTGAAACATGCTTCGGCAGACAGGATCGTGTTTGGAATCTGCGGCGGATACCAGATGCTCGGCGAACAGATTTCGGATCCGGAGCAGATGGAACACGGAGGAACGATCCGCGGAATGGGGCTGCTTCCGACTTCTACGATATTTCAGCCGGAGAAGAGAAGAACGCGTATCGGGGGGACTTTTTCTAATCTGAACGGAATGTTTTCTCCTTTGAACGGTGTGGAGATCGAGGGATATGAAATCCATATGGGGAAGACGATCCGTCTGCATGGAGCGTCTCCGATCCTGAATCTGACGACGGAAGAGGAGGACGGCGCAGCGTGCGGCAGCGTATGTGGATGTTATATCCATGGGATTTTTGACCGGGCGGAAATGACGCAGGCATTTTTGTCGATATTGATGTGTCAGAAAGGGATGGATCTGGAAGCAATCCGGACAAAAGATATGGCGCAGCATAAAGAAGAGCAGTATGACAAACTGGCAGAGATCATCCGGGAAAATCTGGATATGGAACGGATTTACAAAATTTTGGAGAAAGGGGCGGCAGACAGATGGAATTATCCGCAGGAGAAGTAATACGGATCGGAAGCAGGAAGAGCCGGCTGGCGGTGATGCAGGCGGAACTGATCCGGGCGCAGATCGAGTGTGCATATCCTGAGATCCGAACGGAACTTGTGACGATGAAAACGACCGGAGACAAGATCCTGGATAAAAGTCTGGAGACGATCGGGGGAAAAGGACTGTTTGTGCGGGAACTGGATCAGGCACTTTTGGACGGAACGATCGATTTTGCGGTACACAGTCTGAAAGACTTGCCGATGGAAGAGAACGAAGAACTTCCGATCGCGGCATACAGTGTGCGGGAAGATCCGCGGGATGTACTGATCTTTCGCACCGGAATGAGATCATTTCCACAGAACGGGATTCTTGGCACATCCAGCCGCAGACGGGCGATCCAGATGAAACAGATGTATCCGGACTGCAACCTGCGGGGAATCCGTGGAAATGTACAGACCCGTCTCCGGAAACTGGAGGAAGAGGGCATGGACGGAACGATCCTTGCGGCAGCCGGTCTGAAAAGACTTGGGATTTCACTGCCGGGACGGTATTTTTCGGTTGAAGAGATGATCCCAGCGGCGGGACAGGGGATCCTTGCCGTACAGATCCGAAAAGACGGAAAATTACAGTACATGTCCGGGATGCTGGAATGCGGCAAACTTCTTTGCGCTCACAATAGGGAAAGCGAGTGGGCAGCGCTTGCCGAGCGGCAGTTTGTACGGACGCTGGACGGCGGATGCACATCGCCGGTTGCTGCACATGCTCAGATTTCAGGGAAAGAATTAAAACTGACCGGGTTGTATTTTGAAGAGGGGATGGAGACGTTTCGGACAGATACGATCACCGGAGCTGTGGAAACGGCAAAAAAACTGGGTGAAGAACTTGCTGTTCGTATGAAAAAATATGGGAGGAATGCAGGATGACAGAGAAAGGAAAAGTATGGCTTGCCGGAGCAGGTCCGGGAGACGCCGGACTTCTGACGGTGAAAACAAGACAGCTGCTCTGCGAAGCGGATGTGATCGTATATGACGCGCTGGTCAGCGAGGAAATCCTCTGCCAGATCCCGGATCATGTGGAACGGATCTACGTGGGAAAACGTTCTGGACATCATCCGGTTCCCCAGGAGGAGATCAATGCGATCTTGCTTCAGGAAGCGCAGAAAGGAAAACGTGTGCTGCGTTTAAAAGGAGGAGATCCGTTTGTCTTTGGCCGCGGCGGGGAAGAACTGGAACTTCTCACAGCGCATCAGATCCCTTATGAGATCGTTCCGGGAGTGACTTCTGCATCTGCGGTTCCGGCATATGCAGGAATTCCGGTGACGCACCGGGATTATACTTCTTCGTTTCATGTGATCACCGGACATCCGAGAAAAGGCGGAAAACTGCAGATCGATTTTGACGCGCTCGTCCGTTTGAACGGAACGCTTATTTTCCTGATGGGGATCACGGCGATGGAATCGATCTGCAGCGGACTTCTGGAAGCGGGAATGGAGCCGGATATGCCGGCGGCAGTTTTGGAGCGGGGAACGACGGCGGCGCAACGAAGCGTCGTGTCGGATGTGAAACATCTCCCGAAAGAGGCAAAAAAAGCGGGGATCGGAATGCCGGCGATCATTGTGGTCGGGAAAGTCTGCCGGTTGGGAGAACAATTTCACTGGGCAGAAAAACGTGTGCTTGGCGGCAGACAGTTTTTGATCACCCGTCCGAGACAGCACAGTTCGTCTCTTGCGCGAAAGCTTCGGGATCTGGGAGCACAGGTGCTGGAACTTCCGGCGATCCGCACCAAACCGGTGGAGCCGAATCCGGAGCTGACCGCGGCATTGGAACAGTTTGGCACAAGTGCTGAAAGCTGGCTTGTGTTCACAAGTCCGATCGGAGTGGCGACATTTTTTGAACAGTTGGAAAAACAGGCGTGGGATATCCGAAAATTATTTCGGAAACAGACGGAGCTTCGGATCGCGGCGATCGGAAGCGCGACCGGACAGGCACTGCGTTCGTTTGGACTGATCGCCGATCTGGTGCCGGACGTATATGACGCGGCACATTTGGGCAGATCCATTGCACAGAATGCAAAGTTGGGAAGTGAAGTGTTGATCGTCCGTGCAAAAGACGGATCCGAAGCGCTGCTGCCCCCTTTGGAGAACGCAGGGCTTTCGGTACAGGATGTGGCGCTGTATGAGACGGTCTGCGAACTTCATGAAGCATTGCATGATGAGATCGTAAATGCGGTTTGCTCCGGGGAGGTGGACGCGGTGACGTTCACAAGCGCTTCCACGGTACATGGATTTGTACAGAGTATGAAACTGACTGATTACACGAATATCCGGGCAGTCTGCATCGGAGAGCAGACTGCAAAGGAGGCAGAACGTTACGGGATGCAGGTACAGATATCCGATCAGGCGACAATAGATAGTCTGGTAGAGAAGCTTCTTTTATTGTACGGAAAGGAAGAACGGGCATGATCCGTTATACAGGAAAGCGGTTTCTGATCAGTCTGCTGTCGGTATGGATGCTGATAACCGTCGCTTTCTTTTTGACAAGACAGATGCCCGGAAGTCCGTTTCAGACCGGCAATGTATCCGGAGAGGTGCTGGAACAGATGGAACAGGAATACGGATTTGACCAACCGGTGTCTGCACAGTATGTTACTTATATGAGAAATCTGCTGCACGGAGATCTGGGGATTTCCTATATGAACCCGGGAGAAAGCGTTACGGAAGTGATCGCGAGGGCATTGCCGACGACGCTTTCCCTTGGCATACTGGCAGTGATCGTATCGCTTGTGGCAGGTACGCTTTTGGGGATGCTTCAGGCATTTTCGCAAAAAAGGTGGGTTCGCACAACGATTCTATTCGGTACGATCTTCGGCGCCGGAATCCCGAATTTTGTGATCGCCCTGCTTCTTGCGTTGGTTTTTGGGGTACAGTGGAAACTGCTTCCGGTTGTAGGACTGGATTCGTGGACAAGCTATCTGCTTCCGGTCTTATCACTTGCAGCCTATCCGACGGCGGTTGTGACAAGGCTGATGTGTCATGCATGCAGACAGGAACTGCAAAAAGAATACGTTGTACTTGCAAAAGTGAAAGGGCTTTCCATGCGCCGCATCGCCTGGACGCATGTCTGGAAAAATGCGTGGATCCCGGTACTGAATTATGCGGGACCGGCAGCGGCATTTCTTTTGACCGGAAGTTTTGTTGTGGAAAGTATTTTTACGATCCCGGGGCTGGGAAGAGAATTTGTCAATTCGATTGCGAACCGGGATTATACGCTGATCATGGGGCTGACGATTTTTATGGGAGTTGTGGTGATCGGTGTGAACCTGGCAGTGGATCTGCTCTGTGCCTGGATGGATCCGCGGATCCGGAAAAGTTATTTAAAAGATGTATAGAAAGAGGAACGCAAAACAGGATGAAACGAAAAGATCGGCAGAAAGCAGAAAGTAATTTCATATTGAAAACAGGGGTGATCCTTTTGGCAATGCTCACACTTCTGGCAGTACTGGTTCCGATTTTCTCCGGACAGTCCTATGCGGAACAGAATCCGGATCTACAGAATCTCGGAAGTTCCGCGGCACATCTTTTCGGGACGGACAAATTTGGACGAGACTTATTCGTGCGTGTCTGGTATGGAACACGGATCAGTCTGTTTGTCGGGATCGGCAGTATGGCGATCTGCGGAGCAGTGGGGATTGTGATCGGAGCGGCCGCAGGATATGCGGGAGGGATCATCGATCTTCTGCTGATGCGTCTCGGGGATCTGGTCGATGCGGTTCCTTCTCTTCTTTATGTCATATTGATCACATTGACATTCGGCGCCAATGCGGGAAGTATCCTTTTGGGGATCTGCATTTCGGGCTGGGTGGAATCGGCGCGGATCGTCCGCGCCGAAGTACAGCGTGTGAAGACACTGAATTTTTGTGAGGCTGCCCGGATCCTGGGAGCGGGACCGATCCGGATCCTGCGAACACATGTGCTTCCGAATGCGTGGGGACCGGTGATCGTTTCCCTGACGTTCTTTATACCGAAAGCGATATTTACCGAAGCATTTTTGAGTTTTGTAGGTGTGGGGATCGAGGCGCCACAGGCGAGTCTCGGCAGTCTGATCCAGGCGGCAAGAAGTCAGATGCGTCTTTACCCCTCACAAATGTTATATCCGATCCTTGTTCTGAGTCTTTTGTTGATCTCGCTGCACTTGATCGGAGTCGGTCTGGAACAAAAGGGAGGATGGAACAGAAGATGAAAGAAGAACTGCTTTTCGTCAGGCATCTGCATGTGGAATTTCAACATGGCGGTCAAAAAGAAGAAGCGGTGCGCGACGTCAGCTTTGACGTGGGATGCGGCGAGATCGTCGGAGTGGTCGGGGAATCCGGGTCCGGGAAAAGTACCGTGATGTGCGCAGTTCTCGACGTTCTTCCGCAGGATGCCGACGTATCTTATGAACAGCTTTGGATCCGGGGAGGGAAATCCTCGGCTGCGATGGTGTTTCAGGATCCGTCTGCCTATCTGAATCCGACGATCAAAGTAGGCAGACAGTTGATCGAAACAATTCTTCTGCATCCGGAACCTGTGACGGAAAAAGCAACACAGCAGCAGAAAAAAAACAGTCGGAAACGTGCGTGGGAGCATGCGGAAAAACTGTTGGAGATGACCGGGATCCGGAGTCCGGAAGAAATAATGAAACGGTATCCGTTTGAACTTTCCGGCGGGCAGCAGCAGCGGATTGTGCTTGCAATCGCATTGGCATGCCGTCCGTCGCTGTTGATCGCGGATGAGCCGACAACCGCTCTTGACGTCACGGTACAGCGGCAGATTTTAGACCGCCTGAAACGGATCGCGGAAGAGACGCACACATCGGTTTTACTGGTCAGCCATGATCTTGGAGTCGTTGCGGCACTGGCGAAGAGAATCCTTGTGATGAAAGACGGAGAGATCATTGAAACGGGAACGGCAGAAGAAATTTTTCATGAAGCAAAAGAACAATATACGAGAGAACTGGTGGAAGCGGCAAGGAAACATGGCAGCCGATCGCAGGATAAGCGCAGGATTTCAGAAACGATCCTGTTTCAGGCGGAACATCTCTCCTTTCAATATACAAAATTTCATTTTTTGAAAAAAAAATCGACGGAAGCAGTGCAGGATGTTTCGTTTTTTTTGCGAAAAGGGGAATCCTATGGGCTGGTCGGGGAGAGCGGGAGCGGAAAAACAACGCTTGCAAGAATGATGACCGGAATTATAGAACCGTCGGCGGGACAGATTTTGTATCTGAAAGAGCGATGGAAATCTTTACAAAAAGGCAGGAGCAAAGCGCAGTGTCAAAAAATCCAGATGGTTTTTCAGAACTGTGCGCAAGCATTGGATCCGAAAAGAACGATCGGAGAAGCCTTAACGGAACCGCTTGAGATCCGGGGCGGTGGCATGCAGGATGTGTGGAAGACAGAAGCAGCGGAAATGCTTTTCAAAGTAGGATTGGAATCGGAGATCCTTGAGAAATACCCGGGGGAGCTCTCCGGCGGACAGCGGCAAAGGATCGGGATCGCGAGAGCATTGATGCTGAAGCCGGAACTTCTCGTATTGGATGAACCGGTATCCGCGCTGGATGTGACGGTACAGGAACAGATCTTGCAATTATTGGAACGTCTTCAAAGAGAACAGGAGCTGACTTATTTTTTTATTTCCCATGATCTGAATGTCGTGAGGCGGATTTGTGACCGGATCGGCGTTCTTTACAATGGGAGGCTTGTGGAAAGCGGAGATGCAGAACAACTTTACAGGGAACCATGGCATCCTTACACAAAAGAATTGATGCTTTCGACTTTGACTGCCGATCCGAAGAAAATGAGAAGACGGCGAAATGTTCCCGGACTGACGTCAGGAGGCGGCACAGGCAGTGGGGAGGAAAACGGCTGTCCTTATGCCGACAGGTGTGGATATGTGATGGAGTGTTGTAAGAAAGAACGACCGGAACTTTACCGGTTTGAAGATCGGGAAGTGGCATGTTTCTTGTATTCGGAACAGCACAGCGGAAAACGAAGCAAAGAGTACCGGATGGCTTCCCAGATTTGAATGAGAAGAAAGGAACAAAGAATGTACAAGATCGGGAAAAACGCGGGGAAGAAATGGATGGCGGCAGTGATGGCGGCGTTAGTGACTGTGGCAGCGGCAGCAGGGTGCGGCAAAACGGACAAAGCCGGAGCAGAAGAACGAAAAGAGAGAAACAGTATCACCGTCGCTGCAAGCAGCGATACCGGTTCGATGGATCCGGCAGGCAGTATTGCCCTTACCTATCTGACGTATTCGGTATCGGCGCTGGACGAATTATTGACATTTGATGCGGACGGAGAGATCGACTACCGGGCGGCAGAGTCCTACGAAGTCAATGAAGATTCGACGGTCTGGACGTTCCATCTGCGGGAAGAAGCGGTGTGGTCGGACGGGACACCGGTGACTTCGGCGGATTTTCTGAATACGATGACGCGGGCGCTGGATCCGAAAAGCGGGAGCGGCTATGCCAATTATCTGTTTCCGATCCGGAACGCCGAGGCGATCTACAACGGAGAGATGGAGAGCGGAGAACTCGGAGTAGAGACGCCGGACGACTATACGCTGATCTTTTATCTGGAAAAACCGTGCGTCTATTTTCTGGATCTGCTGCGGCTTCCGGTCTATACACCGTCCTGCAGTACCTATGCAAAAGAAACCGGAAGCGGCTGGGATACCGATCCAAAGACAAGTGTATCGAACGGTCCGTTTTATCTTGCGGAATATGTACCGGAACAGTATATGACGCTTAAAAAAAATGAATCGTACTGGAATGCGGATGCTGTTTCATTGGACGAGATCACCTATCGTTTTTTTGACAGTCAGGAAGCGATGCTTTATGCTTACGAAAGCGGAGAGGCAGATGCGGCGACCGGACTGCCGTCCACGGTGATGAGCCTGTATGAGGGAAAAGAAGATCTGGAGATCACGGAGACGATCGCGACCCGGTATATTTACCCCAATCTGAATGTAGAGCCGTTGCAGGACGTCCGGGTCAGAAAAGCGATCAGTCTGGCGCTGAACCGGGAGGATCTCTGTCAGGCTGTGGGCGGAGATACGGAGCCAACGGTCAATTTTATCGCGGCGTATATGAAAGATAAGACGACCGGGAATTATTTTATCCAGGAAGCCGAGTCTCCGTTTCAAGAAAATGTGAAAGAAGCACAGAAACTTCTGGCGGAAGCAGGATACCCAAACGGGGAGGGATTTCCGGTGCTGACGTATAACTATCCGACGTTGGAGATGGATTCGGACACGGCGCAGGTGCTTCAGGAACAGCTGAAAAAAAATCTGAATATTGAGATCAAGCTCAATGCACAGGAATTACAGGTGAACTATTCCGAGCGTCGGGCAGGGAATTTCGATCTGTGCCGTATGAACTGGACGGCAGATTTTGCGGATCCCTATACATATCTGTCGATGCTGTTGTCCAACAGCACATATAACTGCAGCGGAATACAGGATGCGCAGTATGACGCGTTGGTGGCGGCGTCCGATACGGAGACAGATCCGTCAAAGCGGGCGGAGCTGATGCATCAGGCGGAGCGCCTCGCCGTAGGAGAACAGTTTTATGTGATCCCGCTTTATTCGATGAAGAGCTGTAATCTGATCCGTCCGGAGCTGGAGGGGATCACACAGATCGCGGCGACCGGAGCGTTGGAATACCGCTATGCAAAGTGGACAGATTAAACGGGAGCAAAGAAAGAGGAGCAGAATGTTATATTTGGTGACAGGCGGAAGCGGAAGCGGAAAATCGGAATATGCGGAAGCGTTAGTACAACGATTACGAGGAAAATCCGGACAGGAAGTCTCAGACGAGGAGAAACAAGGATCCGGCGGCGGAGTCTGGTATCTCGCCACAATGATCCCCTACGGTGCGGAGACGGAAAAAAAGATCGACCGTCACCGAAAGATGCGGAAAGACAAAGGTTTTGTGACAAAAGAATGTTATCTGGATCTGAAAGGATTTGTGCGCGAGGAAGAAAAGAAAGGAAACAGACCATCCGTCGTTCTGCTGGAATGTATGTCGAATCTGACAGCCAATGAAATGTTTGAGGAAGCGGGGGCAGGAAGCAGTGCATTTGAGGCTGTCAAAGAGGGGATCGAGGCGTTGTGTGATTTCTGCGGGCAGGTCGTCGTTGTGACAAATGAAGTCTGCTCAGAGACCGCCAAGGACAGTCGGGAGATGAGCCGGTACAAAGAACTGTTGGGATCGATCAACCGCCGGATGGCCAATCGTGCCGTTCAGGTGACGGAAGTAGTCTACGGAATCCCGCTGTCTGTCAAAGAGCCGGAGAATGGGACACGGAGCGGAAGAAAATCTTCGGACATCGATATGAGGATGAGTGAAGAAATGATGAAACAAGAAAAAAGAAAGGGAGTACACCTGATCGTCGGCGGTGCATTTCAGGGGAAAACGGCGTATGCCAAAAGTATGTATCCGGATCTTCGGTGGTGCGACGGCTCAATCTGTGAGCTGGATGACATATGGGAGGCAGAGGGCGTCCTGCATCTGGAAGCATGGATTTTCCGATGGATGCGGGCGGAAGAAAACAAAGCGCGTCAGCGGAAAGAAAAGATAAGCTGTCAGGCGGAAGAGGAAGTCGGTCGTCTGGTCAGACGGCTGATCGAGGCAAATCCGAACCGGGTGATCGTGTGTACGGAAATCGGATACGGTCTGGTGCCGGTCGATGCGTTTGACCGGGCATACCGTGAGACGGTCGGAAGAATCTGTACCGTAATTGCCGGGAAAGCGGCAGCGGTGGATCGGATCGTATGCGGGATCAATACAAGGATAAAAGAGATGTGAGGGAAATGAAAATGGAGACACAGATAAAAACAAAAAAGATCAATTACAGCGATCTGATAAAAGAGACGGTGATTTTGACCGCGGCGGTGGCAGTGATCTCTGCCGCAGTTTATTTTTTTCTTGTGCCGAGCCAGACGTCGGTGAGCAGTATTTCGGGATTGGGGATCGTGCTTTCTAATTTTATCCCGCTTCCGCTGTCTGCGATCACGATGATCTTAAATGTGGTGCTTTTGATCATCGGATTTTTTACATGCGGAAAAGAGTTCGGTGTGAAGACGGTTTATACGAGTATCGTACTGCCGTTGTTTCTGGCGCTATATGAAAAAATATTCCCGGATTTTGAATCGATGACGGCGAGTCCGGAACTGGATGTGATCTGTTATATTTTAGTGGTAAGTTTGGGATTGAGCATTTTATTTAACCGGAATGCGTCGTCCGGCGGTCTGGATATTGTGGCGAAGATCATGAATAAATATCTGCATATGGAACTTGGAAAGGCAATGTCTCTGTCCGGAATGTGCGTAGCACTTTCTTCCGCGCTCGTCTATGACAAAAAGGCGGTTGTACTGAGTATTCTCGGAACGTACTTCAATGGGATCGTGCTGGATCATTTTATTTTCGGACAAAACCTGAAACGGAGAGTCTGCATCATCACAAAGAAAGAGAACGAACTGCGCCGGTTTATTTTACATGAACTTCACAGCGGCGCCACGGTCTATGAAGCGATCGGAGCTTACAACATGCAGAAACGAAATGAGATCATTACGATCGTAGATAAAGGGGAATACCAGAAACTGATGGATTATATCAACCGGGAAGATCCGGAAGCATTTATTACGGTTTATACGGTGTCTGAGATGAGGTACCGACCGAAACGATGAGAAGAATAAAAACCCCTTTCCGACTTCTGAAAAGGAGAAGCGGAAAGGGATTTTTTATTGCTTTGTCTGAATCTTTTTTAAAATCCGTGTTACCATCCATACACAGTAGAAAAGAGCCAATGCCCATGCAAGCGGATTGGAATAGCAGATCGCGGTATATCCGAAGAAAGAAACCGCGAGCCATCCGCCGATGCTGCGCCCGATCAATTCCCCGATTCCGGATAGGATCGCCTGTATGCTGTATCCGAGTCCCTGAAGCACGTTCCGAAAGATCATCAGAGCTCCATGGAATATAAAAAGCGTGCTGATGATTGCAAGGTATTGGATCGCGAGTGCAGAAACTTCTCCGCTTTTACTGCCGAGAACGAGTTCTACAAACCAACCTTTGCAGAAGAAGATCACGATCCATGCGAAAATACAATAAATTCCCTGGATCAGAAGACCATTCTTAATCCCGCTTTTGATCCGGTCGATCCGTCCGGCGCCGTAATTCTGCCCGGCGTAGGTAGCCATCGCCATACCGACGCTTTCCATCGGGAGTGTGAACATCTGGCGGATCTTCTCACCGGCAGTCTGTGCGGCAACGGCAACACTTCCAAGCAGATTGATCGCATTCTGCATGATCACGGCGCCAATGGCGGAAACGGAATATTCGAAGCCCATCGGAAGTCCGATCACACAGAGTTGTCTGATATGGAATCGGGAAAGCGCAAAATCTGTTCTCCGGATTTCAATCAGTTCGATTTTGCTTAAAAGCCACCATGTATTTAACAGTCCGCTGATCAGTTGACTGAGAACGGTCGCCCATGCGGCGCCGTCTACGCCCATATGGAAATGGACGATCAATAGATAATCGAGCAGGATGTTCAGCAGGCTGGAGATCAGCAGAAAATAAAACGGGTGTCTGGAATCTCCAAAGGCACGTAGCGCGCTTGCCGAATAGTTGTACAAAATACTTGTCGGTATTCCAAGAAAAATGATGCGGATATAGGTGAGCGCCATTGGGAAAAGATCGTCCGGCGTATGTACGAGCTGTAAAAGCGGAGCGGCAGCAAAAAACATGACGACCGTTAAAAGCAGAGCCATCATAAGACAGAGCCACATGCCATTCCAGAGATACCGGTGGATGTCATCGCGGTTTTTCGCGCCGAAGCTCTGGGCGATCGGAATACCGAAGCCGATGCAGGCGCCCTGTACGAATCCCAATGTCAGAAAATGCAGGGAATAGGTGGAACCGACCGCTCCCAATGCGGAAACACCGAGGAACCGTCCTACGATCACGGTATCCGCAAAGCTGTACAGCTGCTGAAATAATGTGCCGAATACGAGCGGCAGCGAGAAAAGAAAAATCTGAACCAGCGGATTACCGGCGGTCAGATCCATTGTACGTTTGTTCTTCTTCATGATATGTCATACCCCTCATTATGAGTCTTATTTTTTACAATGCCGGCAGGAGGAACAATAAAATTCCTGCCGACCGGCATGGAAGAAAATATATGTGCATTTTCATTATAAAGAAATCGGGAAAAAAGTAATAGAAAAATTTTGAGGAATATCCAGAGAGTTTTTTGAGGGAAAATGGAAAACGGACGGTGAATATTCTGCACGGAATTCTGTGTGCCGGCATTGAATTTTGAGGGCTTTCAGAGTATAATCATTGTTGTGACGAAATTTACGACCAAAGGAGAGAGACAAGTATGACAAATTGGAAGAATTTAGATACTCTGGATTCCTATGAAGAGATGAAACATGCAGAACGTGTAAACCTTGCAGAGGTGATGAGCGGTGAGAACGGCGCAAAGCGTGTTCAGGCTTACAGTGTTCCGATGGCAGCAGGGCTTACATATAATTACGCGGCAAAGCAGGTGGACGAGAACGTACTTTCCGTACTTTCCAAACTTGCGGATGAGGCGCAGCTGACAGAAAAATATAAAGCGTTGTATAACGGAGAGGTGATCAATACCGGAGAGAAGCGTCTGGTGCTTCACCAGCTGACACGGGGACAGCTCGGAGATAATGTCGTTGCCGACGGCGTGGACAAACGGGCTTTCTATGTAGAACAGCAGGAAAAGATCGCTGAATTTGCCAAGAAAATACATACAGGGGAGATCGCCAATGCGGCGGGAGAAAAATTTACGACTGTCGTACAGATCGGAATCGGCGGAAGCGATCTGGGACCGAGAGCGATGTATCTGGCATTGGAGAACTGGGCAAAGAAGCACGATACATTTAAGATGGAAGCAAAATTCATCAGCAATGTAGACCCGGATGATGCGGCAGCAGTCCTGAATTCGATCGACGTGGCACATTCGATCTTCGTGCTTGTTTCCAAGTCGGGAACGACGCTGGAGACACTGACCAATGAATCTTTCGTAAAAGATGCATTGAAGAAAGCAGGACTGGACGCATCCAGACATATGATCGCCGTGACAAGCGAGACCTCTCCGCTGGCAAAGAGCGAGGATTATCTGGCGGCATTCTTTATGGATGATTATATCGGCGGACGCTTTTCTTCCACATCTGCAGTGGGCGGAGCCGTACTTTCCCTGGCGTTCGGACCGGATGTGTTCGCACAGTTTTTGGAGGGCGCCGCAGAAGAAGACCGTCTGTCCATGAAAGAAGATCTGTTGGAAAATCCGGCGATGCTGGACGCGCTGATCGGCGTCTACGAGCGGAATGTTTTGGGTTATCCGGCGACGGCCGTTCTTCCGTATTCCCAGGCATTGAGCCGTTTCCCGGCACATTTGCAGCAGCTGGATATGGAATCCAACGGAAAATCCGTAAACCGTTTCGGGGAACCGGTATCGTATCCGACCGGTCCGGTGATCTTCGGCGAACCGGGAACGAACGGACAGCATTCGTTCTATCAGCTTCTTCATCAGGGAACCGATATCGTGCCGCTTCAGTTTGTCGGATTTAAGAACAGCCAGATCGGCACGGATGTTGTGATCGAAGACAGTACAAGCCAGCAGAAGCTTTGTGCAAATGTTGCCGCACAGATCGTTGCGTTTGCATGTGGAAAAGCAGATGAGAATAAGAACAAGAACTTTGAGGGAGGACGCCCGTCCAGCATGATCATCGGAGAACAGCTGGATCCGAAAGCATTGGGCGCGCTTCTGGCTCATTTTGAAAGTAAGATCATGTTCCAGGGATTTGTATGGAATGTCAACAGCTTCGATCAGGAGGGCGTACAGCTCGGAAAAGTACTGGCGAAACGTGTGCTGGCACATGAGACAGACGGTGCACTGAAAGCATTCAGTGATCTGTTGAATATTTAGCGGCTGAATCTTTCATTCGGGAGCTGCTTTCGGGAGTTGCTTCATATTTTAAGCTTGACTTTTCGGAAAATTTCAGGTTATAATGGGCGAGGTCGAAAAGACGGTAAGTAAGAATCAGAGAATATAAAAGGCAGGTGTGTGGATGTCCAGCGTGGCAGGTAGATAACAACAAAGAAAAGTAAGGGGAAAGGCACATAAAAGGTGCTTTGTTCGTGATACCTTTTTCTATCACGATCCCATTCGTTGTTTCTGTCAGGCTGGTGACATACACGGTTCTCATCAGATGTGTTCGTGAAAAGAATGCGTCCGCCTTTTATGCGTGTGAGATAAGGAGAGTATGTCATAGGGATGTACTCTCTTTTTGTATAGGCGAAGAGCCAAAGTCCGGGCTTGCCCGAGACCTTGGTGACTGCTTACAATCCCGGAATGTGCCTTTTGGCACTTCCGGTGATTTGTGTGAAAGAACGGTATTGTTCTGCAGGGAGATTCCTTTTTTGAAGCAGATGAAAAAGCGGACAGAAACAGTAAAAAGTGAATAAAAAAGAAAAACAAAAAGCAGACAAGGAGTTTCGAAATGAACAATACAGAAAAACAGTTAGAATTTGACAAAGTAAAAGCAGTTTGGAAAGAACTGGCCCTTACGGAATATGCAAAGAATAAAATAGTGGAAATGAGACCGATCCTCTCGGAGAATGAATTATCAGCGGCAATACGTGAAACGTCGGAGTCAAAAATTTTGATGGAAAAGAATGGATTTCCGCCTTTGGATTCGCTTCAGGGGTTAAAAGAATGGGGGATGATCGCCGAAAAAGGAGGCTGTCTGAGTGCAGAGCAGCTGGAGGGTGTGGAGATGGCGCTGACTGCGGTGTCAAGATTAAAAAAATATCTGGAACAGGGAAAAACTTATGAGATTTCCCTGGCATATTATGAGGAAAACCTGGATCCGCTGACAGAAATCCGGGACAGGATCCGGATGCAGATCCGCAGTGGAAGAGTGGATGATCAGGCGTCCAAATTACTAAAAACGTGCCGAAATCAGATTGAAAAGGAAGAGGATTCCATGCGGCAAAAGGCAGACCGGGCGATGCGGGCGGGAAAGTCCTACATGGCAGACAGCTTCAGTACGATCAGGAACGGACATCTCTGTATTCCGGTAAAAAAAGAATATAAGAATAAAGTGGCAGGGATCGTGATCGACCAGTCTTCGACAGGAAATACCGTGTTCATGGAACCGGCGGCGGTTTCCAGACATTATGAGGAAATCCAGCTTCTTAAGATCCGGGAAGAAAATGAAGAGAGACGGATCTTATATGAATTGACGGCATATATCCATGACAATGCAGAGGTCATCGAACAGAATATCCGGATGATCGAGAAACTGGATTTTATTTTTTCAAAAGGGAAACTGAGTCTGGAATGGGACGCGGCGGAGCCGAAGATCAATACGGAGCGGAAAATCGTATTGGAGGACGGAAGACATCCGCTGATGGAGCGAAAAAGCTGTGTGCCGCTTCAGTTTTCGATGGGAGAGGGGACTCGCGGTGTTGTGATCACCGGTCCCAATACCGGAGGGAAAACCGTGGCGATCAAAACAGTTGCGCTCAATTGTATGATGGCGCAGTGCGGACTTCATGTGACGTGCCGTCGGGCCATGATCTGTATGAACAGCAGTTTTCTTTGCGATATTGGGGATGGACAGAACTTATCCGAGAATCTGTCTACATTTTCCGCACACATCGCAAACGTATTGGATATCCTGCGCAGGATCAACGGAGAAAGTCTTGTGATCATGGATGAATTGGGATCGGGAACAGATCCGACGGAGGGAATGGGAATCGCGATCGCGATACTGGAAGAGTTGAAAAAGAGCGGCGCGCTGTTTCTGGTGACGACCCATTACCCGGAAGTAAAACAATATGCGGAACATACCGACGGGATCGTCAATGCGCGGATGACATTCGATAAAGAAAGCCTGAAACCATTGTATCAACTGGTGATCGGAGAAGCCGGGGAGAGCTGTGCGTTCTATATTGCAGGACGGATGGGAATGCCGAAAACGATGCTGGAAACTGCTGCAAAAGCAGCGTATAACGGAACGCTTCCGGAGGAGTTAAAGCAGCTTTGTAATGAAGAAACGTTGAAAAAGACCCATGCGGCGAAAGTGCAAAAACGAAAGACAAAGACAGCACAGGAAAGCAAAAGCTATGTGTTTCGGATCGGAGACAGCGTGATGATCTATCCGGATAAAAAAATCGGGATCGTCTGCCAGACGGCGAATGAAAAAGGAGTGCTCCGTGTGCAGATGCCGCAAAAGAAGATTTGGATCAATCAGAAGCGGGTGAAGCTGCAGGTGGCAGCCGATCAGCTCTATCCGGAAGACTATGATTTTTCTATTGTATTTGATACGGTGGAGAACCGGAAACTTCGTCATCAGATGGATCGTGGAAAATGTGTGGACGGTGAAATCCGCATTGTGCTATAATGAGGACAATTGTTAATTGTAAAAAAGAAAGTAGATGAAAAGTATGGCAGAACGTGAAAAGATCAACTTGGAAGTAACAGAAGCAAGGGAAGAGATGACAGGAGAGATTCCGGCAGAGATCGAGCAGGTGCTTCCGGCGGAGATTGAAAAAAGAAGTTTCGAGATCATCACGGAAGAGTTGGGAGAAATAAAATTGATTCCGGGTACCGAGCCGATCGTGAAGCGATGTATCCATACGAGCGCAGATTTTGATTATGCGAAAAATCTTGTGTTTTCGGAGCATGCAGTGGAAAAAGCGCTCTCGGCGATTCGAAACGGCGCGTCGATCGTGACGGACACGCAGATGGGAAAATCCGGCATCAACAAAAAGAAGCTGGCGCAGTACGGAGGAAAAGTCCACTGCTTTATGTCGGATGAGGACGTTGCCGTCTGGGCAAAGGAGCATCAGACAACACGGGCGGTGGCAAGCATGGAGAAAGCGGCGGCGCTTCAGGAACCTCTGATCTTTGCGATCGGGAATGCGCCGACAGCGCTGATCCGTCTTTACGAGCTGATCCGGCAGGGGCGGGTTTGTCCGGAGCTTGTGATCGGAGTTCCGGTCGGATTTGTCAATGTAGTGCCGTCGAAAGAATTGATCTTAACATTGGATGAGACGCCGTATATTGTGGCGCGGGGACGGAAAGGCGGAAGCAATATTGCGGCATGTATCTGCAACGCATTGCTCTATATGCTGGAGGCATGAGAAAATGAAAAATTCATATTTTCCGATGTTTGTGGATATATCCCGGTTTAGAATCCTCGTGGCAGGAGGCGGGAAGATCGCTGAGAGACGGGTGAAGACGTTATTGAAGTTTCAGACGGACGTGACGGTCATTGCGCCGGAGGTGACGGAAGAACTGCAGAAGCTGGCAGATGCGGGCAAACTGATTCTTCATCGAAAAATGTATGAAGAGAAAGATCTGGAACAGATGGATCTTGTATTTGTTGCAACGGACAAAAAAGAAGTCAATCAGACGATCGTACAAGACTGTGCCAGACGGGGAGAAGCAGAACAGCGACGCATCCTTGTGAATACAGCGGATGATAAAGATGCATGTGACTTTTATTTTCCGGCGGTCGTACAGGAGGAAGAACTTGTGGTCGGAATCAATTCCGGCGGCGCAGATCCGGGCAGGACGCGCAGAGTGAGGGGGAGAATAGAACAATTATTCAGGGAGGAAACATTATGAACTGGAAAACGATTCTCTCGTCGGTGCGGAAGCTGCCGGTAAAAAGAATACTGCTTGTGATCCTGCTTCTTTATATCGCGGCGCTTGTCGTTCCGTATATTCCGCATAAAAAAGTATCGGAAACCTTTCAAAAGCATTTTCAGACACGGACGTTTTATCAGGAGCAGACAGGAACGGAGCGGGTGGCATATATCAATGATAATACCGATGCACTGCTTTGCCGTCTGCGTATGATCGAGGAAGCGGAGGACGAAATTATTGTGTCCACATTTGACTTTAATGCGGATAAAGCCGGAAAAGATATGATGTCGGCGCTTCTTTGCGCAGCCGACCGCGGCGTTTCCGTGAAAGTGATCGTGGACGGATGCAGCGGCTTTCTGGATATGCGCGGAAATGAATGGTTTCAGGCGTTGACAGCCCATGAAAATGTGGAGATGCGGATCTACAATCCGGTGAATCTGCTGAAGCCGTGGACATTGCAGGCAAGGATGCATGATAAATATGTGATCTGTGACCGGAAGATTTATCTGCTCGGAGGAAGAAATACGGTGAACCTGTTCCTGGGAGATTATTCTTCATCCAAAAATATTGACAGGGAACTGTTGATATATGAGCCGGATGTGGACGGGGATTCCTCCGTGAATCAGCTGCTGTCTTATTTTGATACGGTGTGGAATCGCCCGGAAAGTAAAGAATATCTTTGCAAAGACCGTACGAAAGAAGTAAAAGACTGTGCGGAAAAATTAAAAAAACGCCGGGAACAGTTGATGGAACTCTATCCAGAAGCTTACCGGGAATGGGACTGGAATGCTTACACGATGGAGACAAATCAAGTATCCTTGCTATATAATCCGGCGGAAGCGGCGAATAAGGAACCGTGGATGTGGTATTCGCTCAATCAGTTGATGCAGGATGGAAAGCAGGTGACGGTCTACACGCCGTATATCATCTGCGGAAAAGAAATGTATCAGGATCTGGAAAATCTCCGGGATTCGGACGTTTCGGTGGAGATCATCACAAATGACGTGGCAAGCGGCGCGAACCCATGGGGATGTACGGATTATCTGAACCAGAAAGAGAAGATCCATGCGACAGGCGTGAAAGTGTATGAGTTTATGGGAAAGCATTCCTGTCATACAAAGGCGGTTCTGATCGATGACCGGATGAGTATCGTCGGCTCTTACAATATGGATATGCGGAGCACTTATCAGGATACGGAACTGATGTTGGCGGTGGATTCGAAAGAACTCAACGCCGTGATCCGGGAAGAAGCCGAACGGGATAAGACATACAGTAAAACAGTAGAAGAAGACGGAACGTACTCTTACGGAGAAAATTATGAAGCAAAAGAACTCAGCACCGGAAAAAAAGTATTTTATGGTGTACTCCGGGTTGTGACGATTCCGCTGAGAAGATTTTTATAATGAGAGAACCACCCGCAGAGAACCGGATGAAAATACCGGATCCTGCGGGTGGTTCTCTCATTAGAGCCTTTTATGGTTCCATCGTGGTCGGAGAATCCTGCCGGATGAAGTTCTTATTTATCATACCAATGGATAGTAGATCGGATAAGGATAAGCCGTATGGGAAAGCTCTATATATTGCCGGGGCAAATCTTTTCCGCCGAGGATCCCCGGACACGGATAATGCAGCTGATCCAGCAGATCCTGCATTTCTTCCGGGTCTGTGATTGCCTGCAGTGTTGTAGGCTCTGATTCATCCAGATTGGATTCCAGATCCATATGCTGCACATCGGAAAGTGCAATTTCCCGTCGGATCGTATATCCGTATTCGCTTAAAAGATCCAAAGTGTTCGTGAAATTTTCGTAAATATACATTTGGGACATCGGGGCAAGGTAAGTCACGCTTTCTATGGAATCTTCTGAAATCAGATCATTGCCGGCATGGTAGTTTGTGGGAAATTCAGCGGTCAGCTCGGCGATCGGATATTCTGTCTGCAAAATCCGGATGTCGGTTTTCAGGATATCCTGTTCATAAGCGTGAAACAGTTCCGTTTTTTGTTCGGAAGAAAGAGAAAGTGTCTGAGGTACCTGATAAATATCCGTCAGTTTGACCTCGGAGACTTTATCCGTGTCCAGTTGGAAAACAGGAAACAAATTTTTTCGATAAGTTTCATTTTTGCAGAGTGTCTCCAAGGAATCCAGTACGGCGTTTTTGGAGACCGCGTAATCCCGGTAAACAGGCATTCCATATTTTGGCGTAAAACGGATGCTGATCTGCATATAGTCGTCTGCATATTCCTCGTAAATGTCTTCTGTTTTGATCCCGTTTTTATAATTCTGCACCCCATCTTTGGCAAGTGCAAGAAGCGGATCAGGGGCTGTCACTTGGAGTTCTTTTTCATCCAGAAGCCCATAAGATTTCGTTCCGTTTCCATCATTATAATAGGTAAAGTAGTTGGAAAAACTGTCTGCGGTAAAGGCAATGCTTTTTAATTCGCTTTCTTTTGGAAGCCATGTGTTGTAGCCGAAAAGGTCAAAATGCAGGATGACGAGGATTCCGGCAACAGTTACGATCGACAGAAAGGAAGATACTTTTCCGTGTGTGACCTGTTTTAAATCTGTGTGATAAATAAATTCCGTGATCCCACACAGGAGGACAACCGATAGCAGGCTGATCAAAATTACCCATGTATCGGAATTGTTTCCATAAAAGGAAGCGACAAAAAGTCCAAGGGTCAAAGAGGCAGGCACTGCGGCAAAAAACTTGATCCATCCGGCGAAAAACGGATAAGAAAGCGCAGTTCCCGCAGTTTCCGATCCACGCTTTTGGTACAGGAAGTATGCAGCAACCCATGTAAGGACGATCCAGACTGCCGCTGCAAAAAGAGCGGAGAGCAACAGGGAAATCCGGTCTGTGCCCTCAAACCATCCGGTTTGTGCATACAGATGGGAATACAATCCGATCGGAGATAAAAAATTCCTGATCAGGTCGGCGCTTCCGGCGGCAGACGCATGGTAGGTGTCAAAAAAATGCGATGGGAGCGCATTGGACAGCGAGGCGATCATTTCGGTATAAACGTATAATACGATTGCGGCAAGTATGCCGGAGATCAGTTTGCCTGTCAGCATCATTGCAACGATGGCGGCCTGGTATAGGATCAAAAATCCAAGGATACATCCAAGCATCGACAACAGGCAGTCCGCGATGGAAATGCAGCTTACGATTCCCATCGCATAAGCCGTTGCGATCGTACCGATGCAGGCAAGCAGATATGGAACAAGAAACAAGATCAATCCGCCGGTGTATGAGATCAGGAAAAGCTGCCTGCGAGCCAGAGGAAGACTATGGAAAAAATCAGTCTCTTCTGATCTGTGAAGATAAGAAAATCCACTGACTGCACAGCATAAAGCGAGCAGGACCACAAGAACTGCAAACAGAGGATTTTCCAACCCGTTCAAAAATCCTGCAAAATGCAGATTTTCCAGAGAGGCTACATCGGCTTTCGGAGAGTGAGCGGAACCGGAAAGAAGCGTTTCGATCCGCATCGCGGTCCAAAGCGTCTGCATGGAAAACATCAGGATCATGGAGACTGCCAGAAGCCAGCCTCTCCTGCGGATGTTTTCCCGTATGAATTTAGAATAAGAGATCTTTGACGTCATAGCCTTCTACCTCCATTTCACTGATAAAGATTTCTTCCAAAGATAAGGGCAGGATTTCTGCAAACAACGGCTCTGTCTCGTTGACACGTCTTAAAATATCCTCCCGTAAACCACGGGCAGTGATCGTGAGGAGAGAACCGCTTTTCTCGTACTGCAGGATCGGAAGCCGGGACAGAAGCTGTTCCTCTTTTGCCGGATCCGGGATGACACATTGTACTTTGCAGAGATTGCATTTTAACGTGTCCAGATCCTGTGTGAACAGAAGATGACCGTTGTGGATCAAACCAATCTGATCGCAGATGTCTTCCAATTCGCGCAGACTGTGCGAGGCGATGATCGGTGTGAAGTTCCGGTTGAGCAGTTCGGAAGCAAAGAGGCTTTTGACTGCCTGACGCATGACCGGATCCAGTCCGTCAAATGTCTCGTCACAGAGCAGATACTGTGTTTTCGTGCAGATCCCGAGCAAAAGAGAAACCTGTTTCTTCTTTCCTTTGGAAAAGGTTGCAAGTTTCTGATCTTTTGGAATCCCGAATTTCTCCATCAGACTGTAAAATGCGGCGCTGTCAAAGTCCGGGTAAACCATTCTGTAATAGCGGCACATTGTATCGGCGGTCGCATTTGGAAAAAAGAAAATGGAATCCGACAGAAAGCAGATCTTTTGTTTGACGGACGGATGTTCAAAAATATCTTCGTCATCCAGTGTGATCGTTCCTGAATCCGCTTTCAAAATGCCGGAGATCAGGCGCAGAAGCGTACTTTTTCCGGCGCCGTTGCTGCCTACAAGTCCAAAGATCAGACCCTCACGGATCGTGGCGCTGACCTGATCGACGGCACAAAGTTTAGAAAAAGATTTGGTTACATTTGTTAATTCAATCATGGGACACCTCCGTGTGGTAAATTTCCTCTATGAGTCTGTGGCACTCTTCTTCTGAAATGTCGAGCTCCCGGGCATGGCTTACAAGTTCTTTCAGATCAGCCTTGCATCGGTTCTGCTTTTCGCAGATCTGTGTGTGGACGTCGGCTACAAAGTTCCCCCGTCCTTTTACGGAAAAGATATAGCCTTGCTGCTCCAGCATGGAATAGGCTTTCTGGATCGTATTCGGATTAAGGGCAAGGTCGACGGCAAGCGCCCGCACGGATGGCATCTGACTCCCGGAGGGGAGGATCCCCTTGATGATCAGCATCTGAAACCGTTCTACGATCTGTTCATAGAGTGGAAGCCGGCTCGTATAATCGATGGTAATCATTTCCATTCTCCCTTCTACTGTTTTTTGAAGAAGTGTATTAACTGTAATAGTACACTCAAAGTAGCATAAGTTTTTCAGAAAGTCAAGGAAAATACTTGTGAGAATAAAGAAGAAGTGATATTATGGACAGCGAATGAAAGATGGAAAGGAAGAAAATCGTGACATATAAAGAAGCAAGGGTATATTTGGACAACGTGTCGAAATACGGAAGTGTACTTGGCTTGGATACGATTCGGAATCTGCTGCATGAACTGGGAGATCCGCAGGATGCTCTTTCGTTTATCCACATTGCAGGGACGAACGGAAAAGGATCGGTACTGGCGTACCTCTCCTCAATTTTCTGTGCCGCCGGATATCGGACAGGGCGTTATATCTCGCCGACTGTCATGGGATATCTGGAACGGATCCAGATTGACGGCAGATGGATTTCCGAAGATGTATTTGCAGAATTAGTGGAAGAAGTTCAGAGAGCTGTTGCGCGTATGGAGGCAGAGGGAAAACAAAGCCCGACTGTATTTGAGATCGAAACCGCAATAGCTTTTTTGTATTTTAAAAGAATGCACTGCGATCTGGTCGTACTGGAGACCGGTCTGGGCGGGGCGCTGGATGCGACCAATATTGTAAGCAATGTAAAAGCGGCTGTATTTACTTCGATCAGTCGGGATCATATGGGCGTGCTTGGGAATACATTAGAGGAAATTGCAGCGAACAAAGCGGGGATCATCAAACCGGGCTGCATGGTGATTTCGTCGGCACAGGAGCCGGAAGTACATGAAGTGATTAAAAAATGTGCAGAGGAAAAGGGCTGTTCTTTGATTTTTACCGAGCCGGAAAAGATTCAGATTGAAAAAGAAACTTATCGTGGACAGACGTTTTCATACAAAGGAACGGAAGCATTGTCGATCCGTCTTGCCGGACGGCATCAGCTTCTCAATGCGATCACAGCATGGGAGGCGGCGCGTGCTTTTGGAATCCCGGAAGATGTGATACGGCAGGGACTTTATAAGGCAGAGTGGATCGGACGCTTCACGACGATCTGTGAAGAACCGCTGTTTTTGGTGGACGGCGCGCACAATGCAGATGCGGCAAAAAGGCTGAGGGAATCGTTGGAGACATATTTCCCGGGAAAACGCCTGATCTGTATTATGGGAGTGTTCCGGGATAAGGAGTATGAAGAGATCGCAAAGATCATGCTGCCGCTTGCAAAGCAGGTTTATACTGTGAACCTGCCGGATACAGAGCGGACGCTTCCGGCGGGGGGGTTAAAACAGACATTGGATGAACTCAAAGCGAAAGAGGGACTCTTTGTACAGGTGCAGGCAGCAGGAGCGGTGGAAACAGCGGTGGAACTGGCGGCAGCAGATGCGGGAAAAGAGGATATTATATTGGCATTCGGATCGCTTTCTTATTTGGGAGAAGTGATCCGATGTGCGGAGAATATTTTGGGAGAAAGGGGAGGAAGTGAGAATGATCGATCAGGAGAAAATTAAGCAGGCAGTCCGACTCTTATTGGAGGGGATCGGGGAAGATCCGTCCAGAGAGGGGCTGGTCGAGACGCCGGAGCGGATCGCCCGGATGTATGAGGAGATTTACGGCGGGCTTACCGAAGACGCGGGTGTGCATCTGGCGAAGACCTTTACAGTGGAACATAGCGAGATGGTCTTAGAAAAAGATATTACTTTTTATTCTACCTGTGAACATCACCTGCTCCCGTTTTATGGAAAGGCTCATATCGCCTATATTCCGGACGGTCGGGTTGTCGGTCTCAGCAAACTGGCACGGACTGTGGAAGTTTACGCGAGAAGACCGCAGATCCAGGAGCAGCTTACCGGGCAGATCGCAGATGCGTTGGAGAAATATCTGGAGCCAAAAGGGGTTATGGTAATGATCGAAGCCGAACATATGTGTATGACGATGCGCGGGATCAAAAAGCCGGGAAGCAAGACGGTAACGGTGGCAAAACGCGGTGTATTTGCAGAGGAGGAAGCTTTGCAGAATACATTTTTCAGAATGCTTTCGTAAAAGAATGATGGAACAGAAGATGGAACAGGAGAATTTACAGGGAAAAGAGCGGAGACGGAATGTGATGCAGGAGATCTGGGAGCATCCGCTGTATGCGGAAGCTTACCGTCAGCTTCAAGAAGCGGAACAGGGGCGGAAGTTTTGTTGTCATTCGACGGAACATTTTCTGGATGTGGCACGGATCGCTTATATCCAGAATCTTGAGGAGGGGCTTGGAATCCGCAGGGAAGTTTTATATGCCGCTGCCTTGCTGCACGATATAGGGAAAGCACTTCAATATAAGGAAAGGATCCCACATGAAATTGCATCCGCCGAGATTGCCGGGACGATCCTGAACGATCTGGGAGACGAGTTTTCTAAAGAAGAGAAAGCGGCGATTCTTCAGGCAATACGCGGACATCGCAGCAGTCGGAACGGACAGACAGATCTGGAACGTCTGCTTTATGAGAGTGATAAAAAATCAAGACTTTGTTTTATATGTCCGGCGGAAGCGGAATGTAACTGGGAACAGGCGAAAAAGAATATGGAGGTCGACAGATGAAAATCGGAACGAAAAATTTTGACACAAAAAATCATTGCTATATTATGGGAATTCTGAATGTAACACCGGATTCTTTTTCGGATGGCGGAAAATTTGATTCTCTGGACGCGGCGTTGTTTCATGCGGAAGAAATGGTAAATCAAGGCGCGGACATTTTGGATGTGGGTGGCGAATCGACAAGACCGGGGCATATACAGATCACCGAAGACGAAGAAATTGCCCGTGTGACGCCGGTGATCGAACAGTTGAAAAAACGATTTGACGTTCCGGTCTCTATCGACACATATAAAAGCAGAGTTGCGGAGGCGGCGCTTCAATCCGGTGCGGATCTGGTCAATGATATATGGGGACTGAAATATGATGAGAACATGGCGGAAGTGATCGCGCGCCATCAGGCGGCATGCTGCCTGATGCAGAACCGGGAGCAGATCGACTACACAGATTATGTGGAGGATGTTCTGGATGATCTGAGGGAAAGCGTACAGATCGCGAAAGCGGCAGACATCCCGGACGACCGGATCATGTTGGATCCCGGAGTCGGCTTTGGAAAAACATATGAGATGAACCTGGAGATCATACGTGTGGTGGGACGTCTGAAAGAACTGGGGTATCCGGTACTTCTGGGAACTTCCCGAAAATCGGTGATCGGACTGACTTTGGATCTGCCGGCAGATCAGCGGGAGGAGGGAACATTGGTGACGACCGTTCTCGGCGTGGAACAAGGCTGTTCTTTTGTGCGTGTACATGATGTGGAGACCAATGCCCGTGCGATCCGGATGGCAGAAGCTATTTTCCGGGAACATGATCTGGCTGTCCGATAGGATAAGGCAGATAGAATGTGAACATGGAGTGACAGACGGGAGGACAATGATCGGATGAAAATATACGATATAATTAAGATTAAAGATCTGGAAATATTTGCAAATCACGGTGTATTTCCGGAAGAGACAAGATTGGGGCAGAAATTTCTTGTATCGCTCACGATGTATACGGATACAAGAAAAGCGGGCATGACAGACGATCTGACGGCTTCGATCCATTACGGAGAGGTGAGCCAGTTTGTTGATTCTTATTTGAAAGAACATACATTTCTTTTGATCGAGCGGGCGGCGGAAGCTCTGGCAAGAGAACTTTTGCTTGGCACACCGTATCTGGAAAAAGTGTGTGTGGAGATCAAAAAACCATGGGCGCCGGTGGGACTTCCGATGGATACGGTTTCCGTGGAAATCGAACGTGCATGGCATACAGCGTATATTGCGCTGGGATCCAATATCGGGGATAAAGAACGATACCTGAAAGAGGCGGTGAGAGCGTTGAATGAATGTCGGGATTCGGAAGTTGTCCGTTGTTCCAAGTTTTATGTGACGCCGCCGTACGGTATGGTGGAGCAGGATGATTTTTTGAACGGATGTCTGGAACTTAAAACGCTTTTGAGTCCGGAAGAACTGTTGGAATCCATCCATGAGATTGAGAAAAATGCGGGAAGAGAGCGTGTGATCCATTGGGGACCGCGGACGCTGGATCTGGATATTCTGCTCTATGACGATCTTGTTTTGGAGAGAGAAGAATTATGTATCCCGCATGTAGAGATGCACAAACGGAAATTTGTGCTGGAACCGCTGCATGAGATCGCGCCTTATAAGAGGCATCCCGTATATGGAAAAACGGTGCGGGAAATGTTGGAAGACTGTAATGCGTAATTGACGCTAGGATTGTTTTATGAACCGGCTGTTCTACGATGTTTTAGAACAGCCGGTGATTCATGTGAAATTTTCGATATTTATAACAGATTTTCAAAAGTATCATAAAAGTTCGGATAAGATACATCTACGCACTGGCTGTCTAAGATTTTGGTTGTACCGTCGGCGATCAGTGCAGCGATGCTGAATGCCATAGCAATGCGGTGATCCAGAAGTGTATGGATCGTAGCGCCGTGCAGCGGGGAACCGCCGCGGATGATCATACCGTCTTCGGTCGGGGTGATGTCGCATCCCATTGCCTTTAAATTATCCGTGACCGTCTCGATCCGGTCGGTTTCTTTTACTTTCAGTTCAGCCGCATCTTTGATGATCGTTGTGCCCTCGGCTTGCGATGCCATGACGGCGATCATCGGGATCTCATCGATCAGAGTCGGGATCAGATCGCCCTGGATCGTTGTACCGTGCAGTTTGCTTGTGCAGACCAGGACATCGGCGATCGGTTCGCCACCCTCTGTCCGTTCATTCAAAAGTGTAATGTCGCCTCCCATATCTTCGCAGACTTTCAAAAGCCCGGCCCGAGTGGGATTGATGCCGACATTCTGTACTAAAATTTCGGAATCCGGAACAAGCAGTCCGGCTGCGATAAAATAGGCAGCGGAGGAAATGTCTCCCGGAACAGTGATGTTTTGTCCGTAAAGTTCTTCGCAGGGGCGGATGGATGCAGTTGCTTTTGTACTGTCCAATGCATGTGTAAAACGGATATCCGCTCCGAATTCTCTTAGCATCAATTCTGTATGATTTCTGGAAAGCGCCGGTTCGGTCACTGTTGTCTCTCCGTCGGCATAAAGCCCGGCGAGCAGAATACAGGATTTGACCTGTGCTGAGGCAACCGGGGAATCATAATGGATCCCGTGTAGCGTAGCCGGTGTGATATACAAAGGCGCGCATCCGTTGTGCAGAATACTTGTGATATCTGCCCCCATTTCCGTCAAAGGTTCGATGATCCTTTTCATTGGACGGGAATTTAAGGAATCATCACCGGAAAGTTTGGAGTCAAATGGCTGCCCGGCAAGGATCCCTGCGATCAGGCGGGTGGTTGTGCCGCTGTTTCCCACATCCAGAAGCTGTGTGGGCGCCTGCAGACCGTGAAGACCTTTGCCATGTACGATCACCGAATCCTCACGATCTTCGATTTCGATCCCGAGATTACGGAAACAATGGATCGTGGCGCGGCAGTCGGCGCCCTGCAGAAAATTATGTACGACCGTTGTGCCTTTTGCGATGGCACCAAACATAATACAGCGGTGGGAAATGGATTTGTCTCCCGGAACGGTTACTTTACCTTTTAAGCCGGTAACGGCTGCTAATTCGATCATATTTTTTCTCTCTCTTTCTGTTAAACTGATGCCGGTGTCATAAAGGCATCTTAAACTTCATAGACGATATAACGGTATTTCTGCAGAAGAGAAGCGGCTTTTGCAGAAGAATCTTCATCGTAAAATTCGATCCGGAGCACACCCTCTTCAAATTCCCGGTTGTGGACGATCCCGATATTTTTGATACTGATCATATTGCTGGCAAGGATCGTTGCGATCGTGGCGATTCCTCCGGTCTCGTCGATAATGTCACAATAGATCGCAAACTGTTTTTTGATCGGTCCTGCGGAACTGTTCGGCATGGAGTTTCGATAGTCGCGGGATGTTTCAAAAAAGGAATAAAGAGCCTCTTCCGCGCCGGTGTCGATCGCCAGTTTCGCCTGATTTAATGTTTCGATATATGCACTGAGGATCCGGGAGATATTTTCCCGGTTTTTCAGACAGATCTGCTGCCACATGACCGGAGAGGATGAAGCAATCCGCGTGATATCTTTAAATCCGCCGGCGGCAAGTTGTTTCATAAGTTCATCTTCGGTGTCATTTTCGCGCACAAAATTGACGAGACCAGAAGCCAGAATGTGCGGAAGATGGCTGATCGTCCCGGTGACGGCATCATGTTTTTGATAATCCAAAAGGATCGGCAGCGCCTTAAGTGATTCGATAAATGTCTTATATTCTGTGACTTTTTCACCGGAAACTTTGGCGGACGGCGTGATAATATAGTAGGCATTTTCAATCAGATGTGCTTTTGCATTGACAAAACCACTTTTTTCCGAACCGGTCATCGGATGTCCGCCGATGAAATGCTCTTCCATTTGAAGCGCGATGACTTCTTCATGGATGGATGTTTTGACACTTCCGACATCTGTTAAAATGCAGTTACCTGTGATATATGGTTTCAGTTGGCTTAAATAAGCGGTATTATAAGCGATCGGTGCGCATAAAAAGATATAAGCGCAGTTTTGAAAATGATCGTCGATGGAAGTGCAGGCAGTGTGGATCGTTCCCTCCTGAACTGCAAGCGCCAGAGTTTCTTTATTTTTATCAAATGCAAGAAGTTCGTAATCCGGATAATATTGGCGGATCGCTTTGGCGATCGATCCTCCGATCAGTCCGAGTCCGATGAAGCCGATACGTTTTGTAGTCATAGTCTGTTCCTCGTCTTTCTGCCGATACGGCATATATAAAAATATTCTATCACTTTAAAGTGTGATAGTAAAGAAAAAAGTCGAGTAGAAAACGAAATAATATATTGTGAAAAAATCATAAAATAGTTGTAATGTAAATAGAAATTTAGTACAATATATACATAATTTGTTTGCGCTGTGAGAACGTTAAGGGCGCACAGAAAAAGACACGCAAGGAGGCAGCAGCATGAAGGTTTACAGAACAGATGAGATTAGAAACGTGGTTTTGTTAGGACATGGCGGAAGCGGTAAGACAAGTCTGACAGAGGCGATGCTTTATGTATCAGGAGCAGCCAATCGTATGGGAAAGATTTCAGAAGCCAATACAGTCAGCGACTTTGATAAAGAAGAGCAGAAGCGTGGATTTTCAATCAGTACAAGTGTCGTACCGATCGAGTGGGAAAAAGCTAAGATCAATATTTTGGATACTCCCGGATATTTTGATTTTGTAGGAGAAGTAGAAGAAGCCGTCAGTGCAGCGGATGCCGCTGTTATTGTAGTGTCGGGAAAAGCCGGTGTTCAGGTTGGTACGGAAAAAGCATGGGAACTTTGTGATAAGTACAATCTTCCTCGTATGGTCTATGTGACAGAGATGGATGTGGACGATGCAAGCTTCCGTCAGGTTGTGGAAGATCTGACAGCGCGTTATGGAAAAAAGATCGCTCCGCATTTCCAGCCGATCCGTGAGAATGAAAAACTGGTAGGTTATATCAACGTGATCAAGAATGCGGGACGCAGATACACTGATATCGGACAGAGAGAAGAATGTGAGATCCCGGATTATTGTCTTCCGAACTTACAGATTTTGAGAGATTCCCTGATGGAAGCGGTAGCAGAGACGAGCGAAGAATTTATGGAGCGCTATTTTAACGGCGAAGAGTTTTCAATCGAAGAGATCCGTGCAGCGATGCGTACAGAGGTAATGGACGGCGACATCGTTCCGGTAGCGATGGGATCGAATATCCAGGCGCAGGGCGTGGCAAATCTGCTTTCCGATATTGTCCGTTTCTTCCCGAGTCCGGACAAGAGAAAATGTGTGGGATTGAACCGGACAACCAATGATATGTTTGAAGCAAATTATGATTTTGCAAAAGCAAAGAGTGCTTATGTGTTCAAGACGATGGTAGACCCGTTTATCGGAAAGTACTCATTTGTGAAAGTGTGTTCCGGTGTGCTTAAAGGAGACGATGTTCTTTATAACGCGGGGGCAGATGCGGAGGAGAAGCCGGGCAAACTTTACACGATGTGCGGCAATAAACCGACGGAAGTAACCGAATTGTTTGCAGGTGACATTGGTGCTATCGCCAAATTGGCAACTACAAAGACCGGGGATACGCTCTCCACGAAGAATACACAGATTTTATATCAGAAGACAGATTATTCCTCGCCGTATACATATATGAGATACGTTGTAAAGAATAAGGGGGATGAAGACAAAGTATCTCAGGCACTTGCGAAGATGATGGCAGAAGACGTGACGTTAAAAGCGGTCAACGACAGTGAAAACCGGCAGTCGCTTCTGTATGGTATGGGGGATCAGCATCTTGAGATCGCGGCAAGTAAGATCGCGGCAAGATATAAAGTCGAGATCACACTGGAAACTCCGAAAGTGGCATTCCGCGAGACGATCCGGAAGAATTCCGATGTGGATATGAAATATAAGAAACAATCCGGAGGACATGGACAGTACGGGCATGTTAAGATGCGGTTTGAGCCGTCGGGAGATCTGGAAACTCCATATGTATTTGAAGAAGAGGTCGTAGGCGGAGCGGTTCCGAAGAATTATTTCCCGGCAGTGGAAAAGGGGCTTCAAGATTCTGTTGTAAAAGGTCCTCTGGCAGGGTATCCGGTAGTAGGTGTGAAAGCAACACTTTATGATGGATCTTATCATCCGGTAGATTCTTCAGAAATGGCATTTAAGACGGCAACTGTGCAGGCATTTAAGAAAGGATTTATGGAAGCACATCCTGTCCTGTTAGAACCGATTGCTTCATTAAAAGTGACCGTTCCGGACAGCTATACAGGTGATGTGATGGGAGATCTGAATAAGAGACGGGGAAGAGTGCTCGGTATGAACCCGCTGATGGGCGGCAAGCAGGTGATCGAAGCGGATATTCCAATGACAGGATTGTTTGGATATTGTACGGTGCTTCGTTCTATGACGGGGGGAAGAGGCACTTATGAGTACAGCTTTGCAAGGTATGAGCAGGCACCGTCAGATGTACAGGAAAAAGAGATCGCAGCACGTTCAGAAGAAGAGTAGGAATAAAAGAGGACGTATAATTTTATGCAGAGTAAAAAGCAGTGCCAGATGCTTGACGGCACTGCTTTTTTGGGGTTGCGCGAGCCAAAGTCCGGGCTTGCCCGGGACCTTGGCGATTGCTTACAATCCCGGAATGTGCCTTTTGGCACTTCCGGTGATT
>OLRL01000055.1_pt1 | contig 103368 bp, 100 predicted proteins | sample 1643201 | NCBI WGS metagenome assembly OLRL01 (sample SAMEA3136649, study PRJEB25190) | human gut metagenome | biome: human gut; feature: human-associated habitat; material: faeces | place: Austria | collected 2013
GGATAAACGCTGAAGGCATCTAAGCGTGAAGCCCCCCTCAAGATGAGATATCCCTACGTAAGTAGTAAGACCCCTTGAAGACGACGAGGTAGATAGGTCAGAGGTGGAAGTGTGGTAACACATGGAGCTGACTGATACTAATCGGTCGAGGGCATGACCAAGCAAGGTGATAGGTAAAGGATGAAGAATTTCTTGTATGCAGTTTTGAAGGTATATAAAAGTAAGGAGATCAACGATTGTTGGTCTTTTTTTTGTTATGGCGAGGAGAAAATTATCTGCTCGATTACAAATCTCCTATTCAAATCTCAAACTATGATAGGGATAAGTTATAGAAAGAAATTATAGAAATCAACAACTTATCCGTATTTGTGAGCATGCTTGATCATATTAAAATGTAAGAAAGATTTAGGCAGAATGAAAGGAGATTACGAGAGTATTGAGGAAGATATGAAAAAGATATTAGCTGAATCACTGATTTACGAGATCCTATCTGTAGTGGAAGAAATACCGGAAGGAAAGGTAGCATCCTATGGACAGATCGCCGCCCTGATCGGACGGGAAAAGAATGCAAGACTGGTTGGAAAAGTGCTAAGCGAGGCGGGGGATTACGGAGATTATCCGTGTCACAGAGTGGTAAACCATGCAGGAAGGACAGCTCCGGGCTGGCATATGCAGAGAGCTTTTGGAAGAAGAAGGTGTTATTTTCAAGGAAAATGGATACGTAGACATGCGGAAATGTAAGTGGAATCTGGAAGAGTAAAAAGCTTCAGTGTAAACGCATCCGAATTCTGTAAAACTTGCAGTTTTCGGGAAAATAGGTTATAATACATGAATTGGTTCGATAACAAGAGATTTTAAAAGGATGAATTTTATGAAAAGAAGTAGAAAACAACATATTCGATGCGGAGTTGCATTAGCATGTGCATTAATGACTGCCGTACCGAGTATACCGGTACAGGCTTCAGAAGTTAACAATCTTGCAAATAAGACAAGTAATCTTAAAAATCAGTTGGATGGACTGAACCAGGATTTGGTAGCGATCAGTGATAAGATATCAGCTACACAGAAGAAGATCGATCAGTCGGATAATGAAGTGTACAGACTGGAAGCATCATTGAAGATTTCTTATAACAATGAAGAGAAGCAGTATGAGAACATGAAGACTCGTATTAAGTATATGTATGAGAATGGTTCTTCTACTATGCTTACGTTACTTCTGAAAGCTGACAGTATGGCTGATTTCCTTAATAAAGCCGATTTCATAGAGAATGTCACAGAGTATGACCGTAATATGCTCGAGAACATGGTTAAGGTGCGTAAGGGAATCGAAGAGCAGGAAAAAGATTTGAAGAAACAGCAACAGGAACTGTCAGATCTCAAGAGTCAGATGGACAGCGAAGAACAGCAGTTAAAAAACAAAGCAGATGCGACATCGACGGATCTGAATGATTTTAATAAGAAGCTTAAGGCCGCACGTGCGGAGCAGGCAAGACAGGAAGAACTTAAGAAGAAGCAGGCACAGCAGACAAAGACTGCGAAGAAGTCTACTTCAAAGAAATCCAGCACGAAAAAACACAATAAAAAACCTTCGTCTAATAACAGCGGTAATACCGGAGGAAATACGACAGGCGGTTCCGGAGTTCGTCATGGCAATTATATTATCCCATCCGGCGGTCTGACGCCGCAGAAGGGGCGTATAACGTACAATGGACATACAGAGACATATTATTCCCAGCGTGTTCTTCCAGGCGGTGGATTAGGCATTCCTGGACGTCATATTGCAAGTGACGGAACGATTCGTGACTCAGGCAATTATATTGTTTTAGCAAGTGATGATTATCCGAAAGGAACGGTTGTACAAACGTCTCTGGGACCTGGTAAAGTATACGATACTGGAAGTGGAAGAGGAAACATCGATCTTTATACAGACTGGTAAATGAAATAACGACGGAGAAAAGGACTGTTGCACACTAAACTGCTCCCCGTCAAGTAGACAATTGAAAAAATATAAATTTTTCCTGCCAGTAGAAATTTATCTGCTGGCAGTTTTTATGCAGCTTGCAAGTAAATTTCGTGTTTTTCCATTGGTGTTAAAATTCCGAGATTCCTTTGTAAGCGTTTATTGTTATAGTAATCTATATAATCTTCAATCATTTTTACGAGAGTACCTCTATCAGAGAATCGCTTTCCATAGATTCATAGTTTCGAATCCCTTGTTGGACAGATCCGAGACTTATATCAAACATATCGGCAATTCGCCGTTGGCTTTCTTTTTCATCCAGATATAGATTTACAGCATATTATCTTATCCTCAACAGATACTTTTCTTTTAGACATAAAATATGCTCCCTCCTAAGTGACAAGTTTTTATTATTTCACTTGTCTACCTAGAAGGGAGCATATCACTTTCCTGTTTTTTTTCCCCTGACAGTCTTTTCATTTATTTCTACATATTCCGCAACACCTTTATCATATCGTTTTCACTTTATTTTTTGAATAACAGAGTGGAAAATGTTTCAATTTTCTTTTTTGTTTCTACGGAAATTCAATATTTCTTTTTATTTTTTGCAAGAACGCATTGACGAAACGTCAAAATATGGTAAAATAATAAAAGTCTACAAAAATTATAACGGAGGGCATGACAATGATACCATATAAAGAATTATCAAAAGAAGAGTTATTAGAAATAAAATCCGATCTCGACGCACAATTTGAAGCAATCAAAGCAAAAGGATTAAATCTTGACATGTCCAGAGGAAAACCTTCCACCGAACAGTTAAATCTTTCCATGGAAATGATGGATGTTCTGACAAGTGAATCTGATCTTGTCTGTGAAGAAGGAGTTGATTGCCGTAACTACGGTGTTTTGGATGGAATTAAAGAAGCCAAACAGCTTCTTGCTGATATGATGGAAGTACCAAAAGACAATATTGTTATCTTTGGTAATTCCAGCCTGAATATTATGTATGATACCATTGCACGTTCCATGACACATGGCGTGATGGGCAGTACACCATGGTGCAAACTTGATAAAGTAAAATTCCTCTGTCCGGTTCCTGGATACGACAGACATTTTGCTATCACGGAATATTTTGGAATCGAAATGATCAATATCCCAATGACTCCAACCGGTCCTGATATGGATCTTGTTGAAAAATATGTAAATAATGATCCTGCTGTAAAGGGTATCTGGTGTGTACCAAAATACTCCAACCCGCAGGGTATCACATATTCAGATGTAACAGTACACCGTTTTGCAGCATTAAAACCGGCTGCTGAAGATTTCCGTATTTTCTGGGACAATGCATACGGAATCCATCATTTATATGAAGATAAGCAGGATTACCTGCTTGAGATTCTGATGGAGTGTAAGAAAGAGGGCAACCCGGATATGGTTTACAAGTTCTCTTCTACTTCCAAGATCAGCTTTCCAGGTTCCGGTATCGGTGCTATTGCCGCATCGGATGCAAACCTCGAAGACATCCGTAAGCAGATGCGTATCCAGACAATCGGTCATGACAAGCTTAACCAATTAAGACATGCAAGATATTTTAAAGATATCCATGGTATGGTTCAGCATATGAAACGCCATGCAGATATCCTTAGGCCAAAATTTGACATGGTTTTGTCTTCTCTTGATCGCGAATTATCCGGTCTTGGAATCGGAAGCTGGATGGCTCCACGTGGCGGTTACTTCATTTCCTTTGATTCTATGGAAGGATGTGCCAAAGCTATCGTTGCCAAGGCAAAAGAAGCAGGTCTGGTCATGACAAATGCCGGTGCAACTTTCCCTTATGGAAAAGATCCGAAAGACAGCAATATCCGTATTGCTCCGTCTTATCCGACAGTAGAAGAATTGAAAACGGCATGCGAGATCTTTACTCTTAGTGTAAAACTCGTCAGTATCGATAAACTTCTCTCTAATATACTGGGTATCTAATTTTTGATATTGTGTCGTTCTTAAACAGGAGGCTGATCAACTAATGATTAGTCTCCTGTTCAATATATGTAAAAAAGAACCATCGCACTTTAGTGTGATATGCTGTAAATCTATATCTGGATGGAAAAGAAAGCCGACGGTGAATTACCGATATGCTTGATGTAAGTCTCGCATCTGTCCAACAATGGATTCGAAACTATGAATCTATGGGAGCAAATAAAGTCGATAAAGTGATGAAAAATAGTTTAAAGGAAAACACATGTATCTTATTTCTATTTATTTTGACGAGAAAACAAATAAAATATTGCAGCGGTATATAGACAGAATTGCAGAAAAATCAGGCAATTATTTTATGATTGAGAATAAAGTACCGCCACATATGACAATTGCTTCGATTGAGGCGAGAAATGTGAATGTTTTGAAGCCGGCATTTGAAGATTTGAATGGAAAATTGTGTGCAGGGAACATGAAGGTTGTTTCGATTGGACAGCTGTTTCCGTATGTACTGTATGCAACGCCTGTGATGAATCAGAAGCTGTTTGATCTGTCTGGGGAAATATATAAAGCATTTTGTGATATTCCCGAGACAACGTTGAGTGAATATTATAAGCCTTTTTCATGGCTGCCACATATAACTCTTGGAAAAACATTGGATAAAGTGCAGATGCAGAAGGCATTTCAGACGATGCAGGAAAAATTCATACCATTTACAGCACGATTTGGAGAGATTGGTTTGGCAAAAGTAAATCCACATGAAGATGTAACTAAGTTTACATTATTATAAAAACTATTTCACAATTGAAAAATCTTGACTTCACAGCTGTAAAGGATAATCAAAGTTCAAGAGGGTCTGGAATAATTCCAGGCCCTCTTGAATGTTAATGAAACGAATTAAAAGCTCTGTTCTTTCATGAGTGAAAGTCTGTATACACGTCTGCCGGTTTCTTCATAATGCTGATCCAGAAGAGCACAGGTTGCCTGGAGGTCGTTACTTCGGATGGCTTCCAACAGGCGTTGGTGTGTCCATACTGCAGCACCTCCGTTATGAGAGGTGCGTGAATCCGGAGTGTTTGGTTCTAAGCATTTAGCATTCTGAAGCGTTTCAGCATCTCCGTTTAACTGTCCAAAATGATTAGCATTTTGAACCGAGAGAAACATGGCACCATTCAGGGGGCTTAGAAGCTCCCACATTTTGGTCAATCGATTAAGCTGAGCAGAGCGAATGATCTGTTGGTGAAATATCTCATCTGCGTGAACGGCCTTCATGGTATTACCTTCGAGAACAGCCTTTCGAAATTCTTCAATGCTGGCTTCCATTATCAGGAGACTATAATCACTAAGTCGACAGTTGCTTTTTTGAATTGCCAGTTTTTCGAGGCTGCCGCGTAAAAAGAAGACTTCATACGCATCTTGTGGAGAAAGCAATGCGACTGTACATCCTTTGTTAGGACAGTAATCGACTAAACCTTCGACGGCAAGCTGTCGAAGTGCTTCGCGCACAGGACCTCGGCTGAGTCCGAATTTCTGGGCAATTTCAGCCTCTACCAGTTTTTCCTGAGGCTGAAGGGTTCCGTTAATAATCTGCTCCCGCAGAGATTCAAGAACAATTTCTGATGTAGTTGTGTTTGATGCTTTTCGTTGTTCCTGCATATTTACCTCATCTAATTTTCAGAATAATCCATTAAAACTTGCGCAACATACTGCATATCAGAAGGTGTAAAGCGTTGATCGCAAGGAACGGATACAATGTGGTCATAAATGTATTGTTCTGATGAATCTGGCAGTGGATGAACCAGCGGTCCCACTGGCCAGTAGACAGTCGAGCGAATCTGGTGATCTGTCAGGTATTGCTGAAATCTCTCACGATTTTCGGCATATAGGCAGAAATGGCTTGGAACAGTAGCCTCTGGAAGTTCAGGAAAGACTACTTGCACACCATGAAGAGGTGCGGTAAGAGCGTCTAAAAGTGCAGCGTAGTTTTCACGTCTTGTCTTGCAAATGGAATCAAAGTCAGCATGGCGTAGGATATATTCTGAATTATCATCTCCGGCAAAGCTGTCAAATATCTGACGAAGTCGCAGTTCTCCTTCCCAGAAAACATCGCCGTCTCCTGTCTCGTAGTATTCTTTTCGCTGTTTAAGATGTGTTGCTTCTACTGGCAGAAGAGGAGTTTCAAAGGTTCCGTTTCGTTTAACGGCGAATCCACCGCAATCAACCCCCATCCATTTTCGGAAGCTTCCGGCAAAATAATCACAGAGAGGATCGATACCGTCAGCTGAGAGCATGGAATGAGTTACATCTTCAAAAATTACAACTCCTTTTTCTTTGCAGGCTTTAACGAAGTCGTGATCATAGTTGCAGAAGCCATAGTAGCCGCAAAGAGATAAAACACTGATTTCATCGATAACAGAAGTATCGAAAATGCTGTGCAAATCCTGGTCCAGCTCATAAAATTTCAGCTGATATCCAGCTTTTTCAAAAGGAGCAAGGACTGTCTCACAGGTATACAAAGGCACATATGCTACTTTACGCGTATCGTGCAGTGCAATATCCTGTAAACAATAATAGATACCGCATCGTCCGGACATGGTAAATGCCAGATCATCATTAGGTGAGCAGATACGTGAAAAGTATCCGTTTTCGATAGGTTTGCTTGGTTCATAGTTGAATAAACCGCCAATTTTTCGCATGTTTTGTTTCCTCCTTACTAATAGAAAAGTTATACGGGTGTCTTTTGTCCGTTATCTAAAAACTAATTACAATTATAGTGGATTGTTAACAAAAGCGAAAGTATTATTTTTTTACAAAAAAATACATGAAAAGTCACACAATAACATTATTAACAATTATTGTTTTGAAAAATTGGTACAAAAGCATAAAAAAGCATGTTATGCAGTTGTAAAAAGTTTTAAAAACACTGTTTAGAGAAAAAAATATGGTGAAAATCAACAAAAATACTGACATTTTTTTGTTGTTAACATCAATTCGAAATTGTTGACAATCCTATTTGCCTAAACTATACTTATTTTATCAAGAGCGGCTCGAAAATTATAGGCGTATCTGTTTGGATATTACGAAATGGGGATAATAACGGACACTACAGCCTGGATAAAGTTAAAGTAGCACAGTAACGAACGGATGTCGGACTGTCCGGTTTCCGGATAGTCCGATTTTCAGAAGAGAATAATTATTATATGTGAAAGGAAAGAAAACTATGAGACTTACAGATTTGACTTGGCCGAAAGCCCAAGAATATTTTGAAAAAAATGATATGGTACTTATTTCTATCGGTAGTATTGAGTGTCACGGTCGTCACATGCCACTTGGAACCGATACACTGATTCCGGATCATTTGTTAGAGAAAATTGAGAAGAAGAGTGATGTTTTGATTGCTCCGACTATTCCATACGGTTCCTGTCAGAGTTTAGCTCCGTATCCGGGCACAATTGATATTGACGGCGAGGTACTCTATCAGTTTTGCCGTCAGATTTTCCTGAGTCTGTATCGTCACGGCGCAAGAAAATTCGTTTTCCTGAACGGACATGGCGGAAACATTAAGATGATTGAGCGCCTTGGCATGGAATTCGAAGATAAGGGCTGTCTGGTTGCTATGCTTAACTGGTGGCTGATGGCATGGGATATGAACCCAGCGTGGAAAGGCGGCCACGGCGGTGGTGAAGAAACAGCTGCAATTCTTGGAATCGATCCGTCTTTAGTTGATAAGAGTGAGATAGGTGGGGAGCTTAAGTTTAAGCACCTGTCTGATAATCTGAAGACAACCGGTTTCCGTTCTGTTGAGTTCAAGGGAGTTAGCGTTGATATTGTACGTCATACTCCGAACGTAACAGACAGTGGCTGGATCGGACCGGATCATCCGAGTACCGCCACAGAAGAGTGGGGCAAGGAGATGCTTGAGACTACAGCAAACTATATTGTTGATTTCATGGAAGAATTCAAGAAAGTAGAACTTTCATAAAGGGGTATTAAAATGGATAAAAAAACGACGCTGGAAATGATTGCAGCAATTTCAAATGCAAACGGTACATCCGGTTTCGAAGATGAAGTGGTTGCAGCGATTCGTCCTTACGCAGAAGGACTTGGAGAAATTAAAGAAGATCGCATGCGCAATCTGTATATCCGCCGCAAAGAAAATAATGGTAAACGTCCGGTTGTTCAGCTTGACGCACATAGTGATGAGGTTGGTTTTATGGTGCAGGCTATCTGCCCGAACGGAACACTTCGCATTATTCAGGTCGGAGGTTGGGTTAACCACAATATTCCAGCTCATAAAGTCTTGGTTCGCAACCGATTCGGAGAATATATTCCGGGTCTTACTGCCAGCAAGCCTCCGCATTTCATGACAGAGCAGGAGCGTAAAGCGCCTCTTGAGATGAAAGATATCACGGTAGATGTTGGTGCTGTTTCTAAAGAAGAAGCAATTGAAAAGTTCGGCATTCGTATCGGTGAACCGGTAGTGCCGGATGTGACATTTACATATTCAGAAACCACAGATCTGATGGTGGGCAAAAGCTTTGACTGCCGTCTGGGATGTGCGGCAATTCTTAAGACCATGCATACCCTGGCCGGTGAGGATCTGAATGTGGATATTGTTGGTGCTTGCGCAGCACAGGAAGAAGTTGGTGTACGTGGTGCCACTGTGACAGCACAGGTGATTAAGCCGGATATTGCAATTGTTTTTGAAGGATGCCCGGCAGATGATACTTGTGTTGAAGAGTATATGGTTCAGACAGCTATCAAGCGCGGACCGATGCTTCGTCACATTGATTCCCGTATGATCACGAATCCACGTTATCAAAGATATGCGCTTGATCTGGCAGAAAAGCTTGGCATCCCGGTTCAAGATTCAGTTCGTAGTGCTGGTTCAACCAATGGTGCAGCTATACATTTGACTGAAAAAGCGGTTCCGGTTATCGTTATCGGAGTTCCAGTTCGCTATGCACATACGCATTATGGAATTTCAGCTTATGCCGACTTTGATAATGCTGTTAAGCTGGCATGCGAAATTCTTAAAAGACTTGACGAAGAACAGATTATGAGTTTTTAAAAATCTATAATGTGTACTACATATAATATGTAAAAGAAATTCTGGATTTTATGCAGGAGCTGAGATAAGCAGAAACTGCATAAAATCCTTTTTTATTTAGTGAAAGAAATGATGTCACAATCCGAAGTCTATGTGTTTGAAGTGGATAAAATGATACAAGGATAAGTTGCTGTCGATATTATCAGAAATCATAAGACAACAAGAAAAGTAATATCAAAAATAGTGGAAAAATCGTTCATAAAACGATATAATATATGGACGAAACTGGAGGTGAGAAAGATAACTATGGAAGAAGAGATTCGCAATACAAAACAAAAAAGAATTTCTATTGCGTTGACAATGGTTTCGATATTTGTTGAAATAATTGCCTGTTTAATATGGCTGGCACCGGTTGCAGGGTTTTTCATATACCCATTTGTAAGTGGATTCGCGGTAGCATTAAACATTATCAGTCTTATTATATCAAGAAAAAATAAAGCAATAGTGATAAGCAATGGATTGATCAGTATTGTATTAGTTGGATTGATTGCTTATGACTTGATTTGTTGCTTGAGATTTTTTATAGGATTTTGACAGAGTGCTAAATTATTAGAAACAATGAAACATATGCAGGACTAAAAGGGGATGGCATGACTTTGGACAAAGCATAAGAACGAGAAACAGAAATGTGGAATCAGATTTTCAAAGAATGTACCGGATTTTGGCCGTGGTACCGGAGATATTTCATTTCAATATTTGCAGTATCAGCCTACACATAAAATATTGGTAATTGATGCCTCAAAAGTCGGTATTCAATTTGCAACGGAAACGGCAAGATTGAGTGATTATAAAACAGCAGCTTTTGAGTATCCCTGGCAGGAGGGGATGAATCGCCTGTTCGTTTACCAAAGCCTGTAAAAGTATGTATTTGAGAGGAAGAAAATGATGAGAAAAGTAATTGGTGTTATGCCACTGTATGATAGAGAAAAGAAATGTTATTGGATACAGCCGGATTATCTGGAAATGTTGGAAGCTGAAAATGCGATACCTATGTTACTTCCTTTGACAAGTAACCATAATGAGTTAGATTATTTCCTTGAAATATGCGGTGGATTCTTATTAACCGGAGGACCGGATGTGGCACCTTCTATTTATAATGAGGAGCAAAAACCATGGTGTGGAACTTTGTGTGAGGCACGAGATGAAATGGAACAGTATATTTTAAAGAAAGCAGTCGAAAAAGACCGTTCTGTTTTAGGTGTCTGCCGTGGTATACAGCTAATGAATGTCTGTTACGGGGGAACTTTGTATCAAGACCTGAAGTCGGAATATGATAGCGATCTCGACCATCGTATACAACCGTCATACAATGAAATGATACATTTTAATACAATACAAAAAGATACCCCGCTTTATGATCTTTTAGGTAAAGAGCAAATGAAAGTGAACAGCTACCATCATCAGGCAGTTAAAAAATTATCGCCTCAATTTAAGCAAATGGCAATTTCAGAAGACGGCTTGATCGAGAGCATTTATATGCCGGATCGTAAATATGTAGTTGGTGTTCAGTGGCATCCTGAATTTTTATATCAGAAAGATGAAAACAACCGAAAGATTATATGCTCTTTTGTTGATTCAATATAGATGAGAAGTAGAATTTTATAGAAAAATCTTGACTTTACAGTTGTAAAGAAGTAGAAGAACAACGTGTTTGACGGCTTACCAGGAGGCAGGCCGTCATTTTATTGATAATGAAGAGTATGGTCTTTACCATGTAGTGTGCCCGGGAAGCTGCAGCAGATATGAGTTTGCAAGAACGATCCTGAGTCTTACAGGAAAGACAGGAGAACTGGAATTGTATCCGGTTGTAAAGGAAGACGCTGCACGCCCGACTTATTCCGTTTTGGATAATAGATGCTCCGTCTCACAGGTATCGAGGAACCGCAAGATTGGAAGACAGCTTTGAAAGAATATCTGGATGAGACAGGAGGAATGGAATAATGACGAAAAATACTGCAGAAAAAACAAAGAAGAAACTTGGTATATCAAAAATCAGTTGACAAACAGAAAAGACACAGATAGAATGAAATTAACTGGAAGCGAGGAAGCTATGGCAGAGATGCTGTAGCTTTTTTATTTAAAATAAGAAAGGTTGAGAGAATATGGAACTGAAAGCATTTGAGTATGAATTACCGGTACATTTGATTTTCGGAGCAGGAAAAGCAGAGTGCATTGGAAAAGAAGTAAAAAAATACGGAAAAAAAGTGTTGATCGTAACCGGACGTGGGAGTACAAAGCGTTCCGGATTACTGGATCGCGTAGAAAAATTGCTGGAGGCAGAAGGCCTGGAGCATTTGCTGTTTGATGAGGTGGAACCGAATCCACTTGCCTCTACGGCAGAAAAAGGAGCACAGATTGCACGTGAAAATGGCTGTGAAGTAGTACTTGGCCTGGGCGGTGGAAGTATTATGGACTGTTCGAAATCCATCGCATTTGCAGCAGTAAATGAAGGAAAAATATTTGATTATATTTATGGAAAAAAGACTGGTAAAGGAGCACTGCCGTTGATTCTTGTACCGACGACCTGCGGAACCGGAAGTGAAGGAAACTGTTTTGCAGTGCTGACAGATGATGAGACGAAGGACAAAAAGTCTTTGCGGGATTATTCTGTGATTGCCAAAGCATCTGTTATTGATCCGGAACTGATGATGACAATGCCGAAGAAAGTTCTGGCATCGGTTGGCTTTGATGCGCTCTGCCATTGTATGGAAGCATATTTAAGCAAAGCATGTGCGCCGGTAACGGAATTATTTGCAAAAGAAGGAATCCGATTGATCGGTGAAAATCTGGTTAAAGCCTATGAAAATTATGAAGATAAAGATGCGTGGGGAGCGATTTCACTTGCAAGTACTTATGGCGGAATGGTGATCAATCAGGCAGGAGTTGCAGCGCCTCATGGCCTGGAACATCCGGCAAGTGGGCTTAGAAATATTACACATGGAAGAGGACTTGCGGCACTGACGCCGGTTATTTATAAGAAGAGTATTCCGGCAGCACCGGAAAGATTTGCTGAGATTGCAAGACTTCTCGGCGGGAAAGATGAAAATGAACTGGTTGATATTTTAGAGCAGTTATTGGAAACGCTGGAACTTAAAACATCTCTGGGCAACGAAGGTGTAAAAATGGAAGATGTAGACTGGATGACAGAGAATGCATTCAAGGTATCTCTTGCAAGCATTAATAATCACCCGAGAGTATTTACAAAAGAAGAAGTGCGGGAGATTTATATAGAAGCGATGTAATGCTGCCAGAGACAGTTTGTGGAAGCATGAAGTGAGTAAGAACCTGAGAGTATTATATTAAGTAAAGAATTATAAGAAGGCGGTGGTATAGAATTGGACATCTATAGCACCGCCTTGTTTCATCGCTATGATTAAATTTAATGACGATTCATCGTCTGAAAAACTAAAACAGCAGATGAACCAGGGACATAGAGTAATTTATATCTAAACTTTGTTTTTTGCATCTTTACAGATAAGGATGTGATCCAGAATATGAAAAGCAACCTCTTCCTTGCTCATGATCGGAAGCTCTATAGTGGTATCTTTCGTCAGGATTGTCACGATATTCGTATCTGTTTCAAAACCGGCGCCGGCTTCTTTTAAGTTGTTAGCGATTACCATATCTAAATGTTTCTTATCCAGTTTCTTTCTGGAATTTTCAATCATGTTCTGCGTTTCCATAGAAAAGCCACATAAAAACTGTCCCGGTTTTTTGTGATCGCCGAGGTATTTTAAAATATCATCGGTGCGTTCCAGTTCAATAGAAAGCTGCCCGTTTGCTTTTTTTGTTTTTTCAGAAGCAACAATAGCAGGACGGTAATCAGCGACAGCAGCAGCTTTGATGATGAGATCCATGTCGGCACTTCTCTCGGTGACTGCTTCGTACATATCACATGCAGTTACGACAGGAATCGTTTCAACAAAAAGCGGAGGAGTCAGGGATGTTTTTCCGGTTACGAGAGTGACATCCGCACCACGTAGCATACAGGCTCTGGCAAGATTATAGCCCATTTTCCCGGAAGAATGATTGGTAATATAACGGACTGGATCAATTGCCTCCTGGGTAGGTCCGGCTGTGATCAGTACTTTCATGCCTGTCATATCTTTTTCGCATGCACATGTTCTGTAAATATATTGAAGCAAAGTATCCGGCTCCGGCATTTTTCCGGCTCCGGTGTCACCACAAGCGAGACGTCCGCTTGCCGGTGTGATGACTTCCATTCCATAAGACTGCAGGCGTTTCAGATTATCCTGCGTGATTGGATTCTCATACATGGCGGTATTCATTGCCGGAGCAATCAGTTTTGGCGCTTTGCTTGCGAGAATCGTTGTTGTCAGCATATCATCAGCAAGACCGTGTGCCAGTTTTGCAATGACGTTTGCAGTTGCAGGGGCAACCATGATGACATCTGCCATCTGTGCAAGAGATATGTGTTCTACTTTAAATTCAAAATTGCGGTCGAAAGTATCAATGATACATTTGTGCCCGGTCAGAGTTTCAAATGTGACAGGTGTAATAAAATTTGTTGCATTTTCAGTCATGATCACATGGACATCTGCGCCGTTTTTTACAAGACTGCTTGCAAGAGTTGCAGTTTTGTATGCGGCAATGCCACCTGTTACGCCAAGCAAGACATGTTTATCTTTTAAGTTCATAAAAAAACCTCTTTCTATTCTGATATTTTCTAGTATTCTAATGTTCACTATATCGTTTTTTTCAGAATCTTGCAAGTGGATGACTTTCCTGTGGTATGAAATGCTTCATAATATGAAAGACAAACTTATACTAAACGCTAAATAATTTATAACATTTAGCGAAAACGATTGTTAAAATAATTGCAAAGATGACGATTTTCTTCTTTCATTCTGGCGGTGGTGTGACAATCAGTGGTGGAGAAGTGCTTTTACAGGCAGATTTTGCACAGAAGATTCTGAAGTCCTGCATAGAACAGAGAATTAAAGAGAATCTGATTCGTTTAAATAAAGAATTTAAAGAAGATATCCATATCCGAATTTCGACGATTCCGACAGTAAATTTATCTGAAAAAAATATGAAAGGAATTCCTTCCGAAAATCTATCATAAAGCAAAGATTGTAGAATTATAAAGTACGTGAAATTATACAAGAAAATCCTTGTGCTATCGTGTCTGGGATGATACAATAACGAGCGTAATTGTATTGTATCCTGCAAGGCAGGAATGATAACAAGGAGGAATTGAATAATGAAAACAAAGAAACACGACACAAAGTGGATGGTAAGTGTTGCACTTATGGCAGCAATTGTAATCGTACTGGCGAACACACCGCTTGGGATGATCCAGCTTCCGATTATTAAGGCGACAACGGTACACATCCCGGTAATTCTCGGAGCGATTTTACTTGGACCGGCAGCAGGAGCAATTCTTGGCGGCGTATTTGGTATTTGCTCTCTGATCAGCAACACGATGGCTCCAACATTGTTATCCTTTGCATTCTCACCATTTATGAGCACAACAGGACTTACTGGTGCAGTAAAGGCAATCTGGATATCTGTAGGATGCAGAATTTTGATCGGAGTAGCTGCAGGATGGCTCTGGATTTTGTTTGAGAAGATTAAGATGAATGCAGTTATTGCACTTCCAATTGTTGGATTTGCAGGATCAATGGTGAATACAATCTGTGTGATGGGAAGTATTTATCTCTTGTTTGCAAAGCAGTATGCAGAAGCAAAAGATGTTGCGGTCAGTGCAGTATGGGGCCTTGTCATGGGAACCGTAACAGCATCCGGAATCCCGGAAGCGATTGCAGCAGCAGTGCTTGTACTCGCAATTGGAAAAGTCCTGCTCAGTGTATTCAAGAAGATGGATATCGGAATAGGATGTGCAGAAGTGGCAAAATAAATATAATACAGAATATAATTATAAGGCGGCAGATTTTTCTGTCGCCTTATTTATGCGATAGGAAATCATGCCTTCTAAATAAAGAGATATAAAAATTAAATGAAAAAATTTAGAAAAAGTATTGACATATAGTGCTGATCTGTGGTATAAATGTCTAGTGTCAATCACACAGACAAGCACATAGGGGATTGGTCAAGTGGTATGATAGGGGTCTCCAAAACCTTTGGCGGGAGTTCGATTCTCTCATCCCCTGCTCCTTAAGAATCTGAAAGTTAAGACTTTCAGATTCTTTTTGTGTTATAAGAAAGAGCAATTTTTAGTATTCTGTATTATATGTAAATGGTTTTGATACTGATGGGAACGAACAAAGTACCAGAAGAAATCTAAGAAAAATGAAAATGATTTCCAAATTATATTGACAAGATTAAATGCTGTGATAGAATGAAAACGATTTCCAAATTGAAGGGGAGAGATCGAAATGGCAAAAGCCAGATACAAGACAAAACAGATGACAGAGTTAGTTAATTATTTGAAATCTATACAAGGACAGCATGTTACTGTACAGGAAATTTTGTGTTAATAGCTGTAGTTTCTCTGTTTCCGGCATACTGTTGGATTTTGCTTACGTTCTCCTTGGTAAGCCAGAAGGTCAGGATGAATGATTGAATAAAACGTTTCTGGAAAATAGGATGGTATAAAAAGATACCGTCTTGTTTTTGTATGCTTTTTTAGAAAATATGCAAAATAACGGAGGGCTTTATTCATAAAAAAGCAAGAACATGGAACTGACCATGCTCCTTGATAATGGTGTGGATTTACACAGCTATCAACCGACAACAGCAGATCTTGCAAAAGTATCAGATTGTGATCTGTTCATCTATGTAGGAGGAGAGTCTGATGCATGGGTAGACAGTGCACTGAAAGAAGCTTTGCAGTAGGAGGGTCCGATATGCAGACAGCTATACAAAAAGATTTTCCGAACAGGAAAGAAATAGTCAGGATGAATACCTCAAAGATGAGACAGAGATAGAGGTAACTGGTACATTCGAAACATATAAAGAATCCGAAGATGATATGTTGTATGGTCATCTTGTAAATTCAAAATTACAGATAAAATGAGAAAAGAAAAGGAAAAAATGAAACTGATTGCAAAGAAAATAAAAGAATACATAAAGAAAAGTAAAAGAGCAAAGTTATATGGAATATTCGGAATGATATATCTGATTATGGTTATATTTGTTATGAATGATGCCTGGTTGTATCAGACGCCGATTGCAAAACTGACAAAAGTTGAGACAAGCAAGGTGGGAGAGAATAAGAGCACCCGTGGAACACATGAGATCAAATATAAGCAGAAGATTCGGGGTGTCGTGCTGAATGGGAAAAATAAAGGAGAAGTTGTTGACTTTTCCAATGAATACACAGATACAGGAATGTTGAAACAGAAATATCACAAAGGCGATAAAGTACTGTTGAGTGGATCTTACAGTAATGTGGGTTCCGGTATTCAAGGAAAGAAAAGGGATGCTGAACTTGTCATATTATTGGGACTTTTGATATTTATATTGATGACCATTGCGGGAAAGAAAGGCATACTCACTATCGTGACGGTGGGAATCAACATCATAATATTTGCAATCGGATTTCTAAGTAGTAGTGATGAGGCAGACGTGGTAGCAATCTGTAATAAAATGGTAATTTTCTTTGCAGTTTTTACATTGGTTGGTTTAAACGGAATCCATAGAAAAACATGGGCAGCGCTAGTGTCAACATTGCTCGTACTGGCGATGATCATGGGAGTATTTGACGTTGTGATTCGTCATGTTGATGAGTTAGATTATTCTACGATGGAATATTTGGGAAGCATTGATACTCCAGACAAGATTTTTCATGCGGAGATTTTGTTGTCTGGACTTGGAGCGATTATGGATGTTGCAGTGGCAATTGCAGCGGCGCTGAGTGAACTTGTTACGAAGAAGCCGGAAGTTACATTCCGGGAGTTGTTTCGGTCCGGAAGAGAGATTGGATATGACATTATGGGAACAATGATTAATGTGTTGCTTTTTGTATTTGGATGTGGTTTGATTCCGATGTGTCTGATCAGAATGAATAACAGTGTTCGGCTTATGACGATTATCAGATTGCATATACCTTGCGAATTATGTAGATTCTTTGTAGAGAGTATTGGAATTGTATTGGCAATACCTGTATCCATTCTGATCACATCTGTGATGATGAAATTAACAGTGAGGAAGGTGAAGAAGACATGTTGATAATACTTGGTTTGCTGTTACTGTTCTTGATTGTCGTTATTGGTGGAGACAGAGGGGTTGTATCCATTATTTCATTGTGTGGAAATATGCTGTTTCTAAGTTTGGCAATCTGGCTCATGGCCGCGGGTGCACCGGTGCTTCTGGTTACAGTCGGAGCAGCTGTCATTATTTCCTGCATAACGTTATTTTATCAAAATGGCACAAATGTCAAGACAAAGAGTGCATTTATAGCAACATTACTGACAATGACAGTTCTATTTGTTTTTATCTATATAATAGTATGGAGCAGCGAAACAGGAGGGCTGAATGAGATTCAGGCGGCGGAAGAGGATGTGTTGTATTATAATATGGACCTTGATATCAATATGCGTAATGTTGCAATAGCTGTGATTATACTCAGTACATTAGGAGCTGTGCTTGATATGGCGCTTACTGTGACAACTTCTGTATATGAAATCAGCATTCATAAACCGGATATGAGTATTGTGGAAATTATAGAAAGTGGAATACAGATTGGAAGAGAAGTAATCGGAACAACAGTGAATACATTACTATTTGCTTATCTTGGAGAATCTTTATTGCTATTTTCGTATTTGAAGATGCGGAATTATACGCTGGAAACATTATTGAATTCAAAAATACTGTTTCAGAATTGTGTATCTATGATATTTGGTGCGATTGCATGCGTTATTGTGATGCCGATGGCGGCATTATTGATAGGTAAACAAAGCAGAAAAGCCTGAAAATAGATAAAAGACATTCAAATTATTTGACAAGGTATTCCTACTTTTGGTATCATGGTGGCTGATTCATGTATCAATTTAGTCATGTGAAGTCCACAAAAGAAAAAGCAGGAGTGAGAAATATGAGAAACGTGGTGGAGATTCTGGATGAATTGCAGATAAGGGCAGGGAAGGATCCGGATTTGCGAAAACAGCTTCTTGGGACGCGCCTGGAATCCGATCCGGTGAGTGCTTTTTGCAGAACTTGCCGTGGGATGGGATACGAGCTATATGAGATGGAGCTGATTGCCAGTGGTGAAGAATTTCACGCGGCAATGAAACGCAGCACGAATGGCGGTGGTGAGAATTCCCCGATGCTGACAGCAGAAGATGACTTCTATGAATTATTTTTCTCCAGCCTGGAAAGCCTTGATGGAGCTAAGACTGAAGATACAGAGAAAAACTAAAGAATAGAGGAGAAATAAAAAATGTGGTTTTGGCTTGCATTGATTGCGCTTCTTTGCTGGAGTGGCTCAGATCTTTTTTCGAAGATTGGCTGCCGTAATGGTAATGAAAAGTACAATCATTTAAAAATGGTAATTGCTGTTGGTGTAGTTATGGGTATCCATGCGGCGATTGAGATATTTGTTCAGGGAGTAGAGATTAACCTTCATGTAATCTGGACATATTTACCGGTATCTTTATTATATATCGGTTCTATGACACTGGGATATCTGGGACTGCAGTACATTGAATTGTCCATCTCTTCACCAATCTGTAATGCATCCGGCGCACTTGTAGCAGTAACAACGCTGGTAACCGGACAGTTTGATACAGAGCATAAGGCAATACTGATTGCAGTTATTCTTGTATGCGTTGGAGTAATCGGCCTGGGTGTTGTTGAGTCCAAAGAGGATGATGAGCTTCGCAAGAAGCGTCAGGAAGCAGGAAATTATCAATATGCAAAGAGTTGGCTGGCTCTGGCACTGCCGCTTGCATATTGCCTTTTGGATGCAGCAGGGACATATGCAGATAACCGTGTTCTTGAGACACTGAATGAAAGCAGTGCAAATGTAGCATATGAGCTGACATTCTTCTTCGCAGCTATTGTCTGCTTCATTTATGTGATTGTGATCAAGAAAGATCATTTTACATTGAAATTAGAAGTTCCAAAGTATACAGGAGCTATTTGTGAAACAGCAGGACAGTTTGCTTACATTTTTGCAATTGCAGACAGTAAGCATCTTACAATGAGCGCGCCGATGATCTCATCTTATTGCGTTGTGTCGGTTTTGTGGAGCCGTATCTTCTTAAAGGAGAAGCTTTCATGGAAGCATTATTTGATGATCCTGTTTGTCGCAATCGGTATTGTGATCATGGGAGTATATGACGTATAAGATTATTAGATTGCAGAATTCAGGCAGAATGTATACAAAAAGAGTATATAGAAAACAGAATAAATAATCAGTTATAAAAAGCAGATTCCGTATGAAGAGCATTCATACAGAATCTGCTTTTTGCATCGCTATAATATTTATAGAAATCAGCCAGTGGCAGGTTCGGTAGGGTCTATTGTTATAATTATTCGGTTACCTTTGCAAACTGGCTGTTGTATAAGTCTTTGTAGAAACCGCCGGCGTGCATCAGTGCATCGTGTGTTCCCTGTTCGATTACTTTTCCGTCTTTCATCACAAGGATGAGATCGGCGCTTCGGATCGTTGAGAGACGGTGTGCAACGATGAAACTGGTACGTCCTTGCATGAGTCTGTCAAACGCTTCCTGAATCTGCACTTCTGTACGTGTGTCGATACTTGAAGTTGCCTCATCAAGAATCAGCATAGACGGCAGACAGAGCATGACACGCGTAATGCAAAGGAGCTGCCTTTGTCCCTGGCTTAAGCTGTCTTCGTGGAGCATCGTATCCAGCCCATCCGTCAGACGACGGATGAATCCAAGACTGTGGGATCGTTTAGCAGCTTCGAGAATTTCCTCATCTGTTGCGTCAGGCTTTCCGATACAGATATTCTCGCGGACAGTCCCGGATTTAATCCATGTATCCTGAAGAACCATACCAAAACTATGTCTCAGAGAATGGCGGGAAATCTCTTGAATGTTCTGTTCATCAATGGAAATAGAACCGCTCTGAACGTCATAGAACCGCATAAGCAGGTTAATAAGTGTTGTTTTTCCGCAGCCTGTAGGACCAACGATCGCTATACGCATACCCGGTGTTACGTTTAAATTAAAATCACGGATCAACTCTTTTGACGGATCATAACTGAAGGATACGTTATCAATGGTCACTTCTCCTTTTATATCTGTCAGCTCATTTGCTGAATCCGCAGATTCCGGCTCTGCTTCCAGAAGCTCAAAAATGTGGGAAGCACATGCAAGCGCATTCTGCAGCTCTGTAATGACGGAACTGATATCGTTAAATGGTTTCATATACTGGTTTGCATAGGAGAGCATAACGGACAGCCCGCCGACGGTCAACATTCCATAAGGAACAAGGAAGGCACCTAGAAGCGCTACACCTGCGTAAATGATGTTGTTGACAAAACGTGTGGACGGATTTGTCAGACTGCTGTAAAAGACAGCTTTCTGGCTGTATTCTTTCAGATCCTGATTGATCTCATCAAAGCGTGTAGATGCTGTGGTTTCATATCCAAAAGCATGTACGATTTTCTGGTTTCCAATCATTTCTTCAATAAGAGCTGTCTGCTTTCCACGTGTAGTACTTTGCTTGTGGAACATCTCATAAGAACGAGAAGAAATAAATTTCGCAACAAAGAAACTAAACGGTGTCAATACGATGACAAGTAAAGTAATCCAGATATTTTTGGATAACATGAAAAGTAAAGTTACAATAATTGTTACAATTCCGGAAAACAACTGAGTGAAGCCAAGAAGCAGACCATCAGATAATATGTCTGTGTCTGCAATGACACGGCTTACAATGTCTCCGGTACTGTGTCCGTCCAGATAAGAAAGTGGCAGACGCTGAATCTGCCGGATCGCTTTTGAACGGATATCCTGTACGGTACGGTAAGTCAGCTGGTTATTGATCATATTCATAAACCAGGTAATGATACTGGAAAGGATAACCAGAGTTGTTATGCGACCGAGGAAATATATCATTTTATGGAAATGTACCTGATGCTCCGCGATGATCTGGTCAATCGCATCTCCGAACAGGATTGGCACATATAACTGCATGACGACAGTGATGCAGGCAAACAGGATAGACAGAATCAGAAGGAAGCGATATCTTCCGATAAAACGTAATACTTTCCAGAGAGTTGTTAAGCTTTTCTGGTTGGAGCTGTTTTTGTTCGGGTTCATACGTTTGCCTCCTTTCTTCCTTTATTGCGTTCTTCCGGAAATTGCGAATAATAGATTTCCTGATAAATACTGCAATGTTCTAATAAGTCATCATGAGTTCCGGTACCGACAAGAGATCCATCATCCAGTACAAGGATGAGATTTGCCTGACGGATGCTGGCTGCACGCTGGGAAACAAGGAAAGTTGTTGTTCCTTTGCAGTAATTATGCAGTGCTTTTCGAAGTGCTGCGTCTGTGGCAAAATCAAGTGCGCTGGCACTGTCGTCCAGAATTAGAAGCTCCGGATGTTTGACAAGTGCACGGGCGATCGTCAGACGCTGACGTTGTCCGCCGGAGAGGTTACGTCCGTTCTGTGCAATATCAAAATTAAGACAACCTTCTTTTGCTTCTACAACATCTCTTGCCTGTGCAACATCCAGTGCATTCCAGAGCTCCTCATCTGTTGCATCCGGATTGCCCCAGTGGAGATTATCGCGGATGGTGCCTTTGAACAGAACGGATTTCTGCGGAACGACGCCGATTCTGTCGCAGAGATCATTGCGGCTGTAATCTTTTATGTTTTTTCCATTTAAAAAAACTGAACCGGCAGTTGCATCGTAGAATCTGGCGATCAGATTTACTAGTGTGGACTTACCACTTCCGGTACTGCCGATAATGCCGACGGTTTGTCCCCTCTTTACAGAAAATGAAACGTCACTCAGGCTGGCGGCACCTGCGCCCTCATAAGTAAAGCTGACATGCTCAAAAGCAACGGCTGTGTCGGTATTGTCATTGTCCGCTTTTGTTTCTTCCGGATAAGTCATGGAAGAAGAAAGGTTGAAGACAGAAGCTACACGATCTGCGCATGCCATGGATTTATTCAGAGTGATAATGAGGGAAGCCAGTTTGATGAGCTCCACAATAATCTGAGCCATGTAGTTATAAAGGGCAACGACCTGTCCCTGCTTTAAATTTCCAAGATTTACTTCAATTCCGGCTTTGTAGATCAGAAAGACCGTTGCCATATTGATCAACAGATAAGTCAGTGGATTTAACAATGCAGAAATACGTCCGACAAATTCATTTAATTTTGTCAGAGCGAGGTTGGCACTGTCAAAGTCGCGGACAGAGCTTTCTTCCTGGGAGAAAGCCCGGATAACACGTACACCGGTTAAATTCTCGCGCGTAAGCCCGGTTACATGATCTAAGTGTCCCTGTACTTTTTTGAAAAGCGGGATGCTGACAAGCATGATTGAAAATACGACGACAAATAAAATTGGGATCGCCAGAACAAAGATCAGGGCACAGCGCACATTGATCATAAATGCCATAACCATTGCACCGATTACAATAAAAGGACTTCTAAGAAGAAGACGAAGCCCAAGATTCAGACCGTTCTGTACCTGGTTTACATCATCGGTGATCCTTGTGATCAGCGTGTCTGTACCAAGTGTATCCAGCTCTGTAAAGGAAAGCGTCTGAATATGGTCGAACAGAGCCTGTCTTACTTTTGTAGCAAAGCCTACGCTGGCTCTTGCGGCGAAAAATTGTGCCGTAAAGCTGCAGGCAAGTCCGATTGCTGCCATCAGGAGCAGGATAAGAAATTGCTGTAAAATGTAAATACGGTCATTGTTCACAATGCCCACGTCGATGATCCGTGCCACAACCAGTGGTACGATCAGATCGAAAACGACTTCCAGAAGTTTGAAAAAGGGAGCCAGAAAGCTCTCTTTTTTATAACTCGAAAGATAAATTACAAGTTTTCGCATAAAGAATCCTCCATAGTTATTTGATATTACATAAATTGTGCAAATATGGATGCACCGATAACTGTGATAAGTCCCGACACCGCAATGGAAAGACTGCTCATTGCACCTTCAATCTCGCCCATTTCCATAGCTCTTGCAGTACCGATGGCGTGCGAAGCACTTCCAATAGCAATTCCGCGTGCAATCGGTTCTGTAATTCGGAAATGGCGACAGATAAACGGCGCAATAATATTACCGAGAATACCGGTCAGGATAATTACGGCAACCGTTAATGTCACATATCCGCCAAGCTCTTCTGATACACCAATGCCAATTGCTGTTGTAATAGACTTCGGAAGGAATGTAATGTATTCTTTGTGGGATAAGCCGAAGAATACAGCCATTGCAAGAATGGAACATAAGGATGCAAAAACTCCGGAGAAGATTCCACATATGACAGCAGCCAGATTTTTCTTCAGCAGCTCGAACTGTTCATACAATGGAATTGCCAGACAGACGGTTGCAGGCGTGAGCAGATAACTCAGGTACTGTGCGCCACTGTAATAAGCTTTGTAATCAATGTGGGTGACCGCAAGCAGGGCGATAATAGATGCCACAGAGATGAGGAGCGGGTTCAGTATGGCCAGCTTAAACTTGCCCTGTAGGGCGTGACCAAAGCCATAAGCGATCAGACTTATTGTGACGCCGAAGAAGACAGAGTTTTCAAAAAAATTCATGAGTCCTTCCTTTCCTGATTGTCTTTGCTTTTTGAAAAGCGGATAAATGCCTGTGTCGTGTGACCGGCGACAATCATAACAAAGATGGTAGATAATACCGTTATAATAAGGTAAGTTCCGATTTTGGGACCGATGGTTTTCCAGGATTCGATCAGACCTACGGCCGCAGGAATGAACATGAGCGGCATGATTTCTATGAGAAATTTGCCGGAATCCTTCACGGAATCAATATGTACAATTCCAAAATGCAGACAGAGAAGCATCAGAACAAGACCGTAGATACTTGCCGGAACCGGGAGAGGAATCAGATAATTCATAATCTCTCCGATAAAAGAGATGGCAAGAATAATGCCAAATTGTTTAATAAATTTCATTTGTTACAACTCCTGTGATTGATTTTCTGTTGTTTGACCAGAGCGATTTTCCAAAAGGTCGGCTAAGGTAATGCCAAAAAAGAAATCATGCACCATAGAATCGAATTTTTGCCACATTGGTAATGTGAGACAGCACGAAGCACGGTCACAGGATTCAGCATCCGGTGCAAGACAGGCTACGGAAGATAAATTACCTTCGGTAAGCATGAGAATCTCGCCAACGGTATAGTCTTTCGGTGCACGTGTCAGCTGATATCCGCCGCCTTTTCCACGCATACCCCGTAATAGTTTCTGTTTTACAAGTGTTTTCAGGATGATCTCCAGATATTTTTCTGAGAGTTCCTGCCTTGAGGCAATTTCCTTCAGCGGAATATAACGCTCAGGATCCTGCATGGCAAGATCTAACATAACGCGAAGGGCATACCTGCCTTTTGTAGAAATCATATTTTTTTCCTCCAATCATCAATAACCTATTATAGCGGAGGGTAATAGGGGATTCAAGACAAGAATCAAAAAAAGTTGACAATGAAAGGAAAAAGAAAGTATGATAACACCAAATGCCACACAGGAAGGAGCAGGGAGGATGACACTGGCACAATTAAAATATGTAGTTACAGTTGCAAAGGCAGGTACGATGACAGAAGCTGCAAAAGAACTGTTTATTTCACAGCCGAGTCTGACAAAATCAATCAAGGAGCTGGAAAAAGAAATGCATGTGCGGATCTTTGATCGGACCAACAAAGGAATTGTTGTATCAAAAGACGGTGAAGAATTTCTTGCATATGCAAGACAGGTGTTGGAACAGGCAGAACTTCTGGAAGAAAAATACATGAATAAAAGTGCCAGAAAACAGGAATTCTGTGTATCGACGCAACATTATTCTTTCGCAGTAAACGCTTTTGTTGACTTGATTAAAGAATATGGAAATGAAAAATATGATTTTTCTCTACGCGAAACACAGACATATGAAATCATTGAAGATGTGGCAAGTCTGAAAAGTGAAATCGGAATCTTATATAAGAACTGCTTTAATGAAGCGGTGATCGACAAGCTTCTGAAGTCGAATGATCTCCGCTTTGAGAGACTGTTTGTCGCACGACCGCATATTTTTGTAAGTTCCGGAAGTCCGCTTGCAGGCAGGAAAAGCGTGACAATGGAAGAACTGAAACCATATCCGTACCTGTCGTTTGAACAGGGAGAGCATAATGCATTTTATTTTTCGGAGGAAATATTCAGCATGGTGGAGCGTCCGAAAAATATTCGTGTAAGAGACCGGGCAACATTATTTAATCTGCTGATCGGTCTGAATGGATATACGGTGTGCAGTGGTGTGATTGATGAAGATCTGAATAGTTCAGACATTGTTGCAGTTCCGCTGGATGAAGAAGGTGAGATGGAGATTGGAATTCTGTTGCATAAGAAATTTCATCCGAGTAAACTTGGAGATGCGTATCTTAAGGCACTGCGGAAATATGCTACAAATCCGCTGTCACCATAGTTTTTTAGAGTTTAATTATAAATAATGCGTATAAGAAATAGTTGCTTGATATAGCTTAAAGTTATGACAAACAACTATTTTTGTGTATTTTACGAATAACAGGAATGCCGATATAATAGCCATTGTACACAAGATACCAAAGCAAATAAAAATAGATTACAGAGGAGGAATTACAATGGCAAAACAGAACACACCATTTCGATATGATTATGTAGGAAGCTTTTTGCGTCCGGAAGCGCTGAAAGTGGCAAGAAGCAAATATGAGGCAGGAACCATTACAAAAGAAGAACTGACAAGTGTAGAAGATCAGGAAATCCGCGCACTGGTTGAAAAACAGAAGGCAGCAGGATACAAAGTGCTCACAGACGGAGAGTTCAGAAGATCAACCTGGCATCTGGATTTCATGTGGGGATTTGAGGGAGTCGGACACAGCAAAACAGAGACAGGACTTCCGTTCCACGGGGAAGCAGCTATGATCGATGACACTTACCTGACAGGAAAAGTAGCTGTAACAGGAGAGCATCCGTTTGTAGAGCATTTCCGTTTTGTGAAAGCACTGGAAGATGAAAACACAGTTGCAAAACAGACAATTCCTGCTCCGGCACAGTTTTTAGAACAGATGATCATGCCATTTGCAATGCCGAATACGAGCAAATATTATGAAGATACAGAAGAATTGGTGCAGGATATTGCAGAAGGATACCGTAAAGTGATCAAAGATCTGTATGCAGCAGGATGCAGAAATTTACAGTTAGATGACTGCTCCTGGGGCATGCTGGTAGATCCGAATGCAAAAGCATTTTTCGGAACAGATGAAGAAGGATTGGAAGCAATCAAAGAGCAGCTTGTTCGTATTAATAATCTTGCAATTGAAGGAAAACCAGAGGATATGATCATCAATACACATGTATGCCGCGGTAATTTTCATTCTACTTATGCAAGCAGCGGAGCATATGACAGCGTTGCAAAAGTATTATTTGCAAGAGAAAATGTAGACACATATTATCTGGAATTTGACGATGAGCGCTCCGGTGGATTTGAGCCGTTGGCAGCCGTATCGGGCGAGAAGAAAGTTGTACTCGGACTTGTGACAACAAAATCTGCGCAACTGGAAGACAAAGACAAGATTATTGCAAGAATTCATGAAGCTGCAAAATATATACCACTTTCCCGTCTGTGTTTAAGTCCGCAGTGTGGATTCGCTTCCTGCGAGATTGGAAACAAACTTACAGAAGAAGAACAATGGGCAAAACTTGCACTCGTTAAAGAAGTAGCAGAAGAAGTGTGGGGATAAAACTCTCTCTTGACAGATTCTTGCGCAGTGCTATAATAAAGGCAGTCAATTGAATAACTATCTTCAGGGCAGGGTGTAAGTCCCTACCGGCGGTAAAGCCCGCGAGCCGTAAGGTATGATTCGGTGAGATTCCGAAGCCGACAGTATAGTCTGGATGAAAGAAGATGAGAAGAATCTTTGATAAGCAATACGAAGAATCAGATTTGAACATTTAGCTCTGGAATGAACATCCATTTCAGAGCTTTTTATATTTTATATCTGATAAAATAATCAAAAGAAACTTTTAAATGTCTTGAATGAGGTAGAATTCAAGGCATTTTCTTTTTTGTTATGGCGACGAGGAAAATGCGCCATGCTTGAATGGTTGCATTTAACGACCGCTAATCAGCAAATAAAACTCGCAAAACGTGTTTTATTGCTGTAGAAAACAGGAGGTGAAAAAGGAATGACAGATGAGAAAGAATTTTATATGCAGCGTGCGATTACGCTTGCTGAAAAAGGAAAGGGAAGAGTGAACCCGAATCCGCTGGTAGGTGCTGTGGTTGTCAAAGACGGAAAAATTATCGGGGAAGGTTATCACGAATATTATGGCGGACTGCATGCAGAGCGCAATGCATTAAAGAACTGCAAAGAATCTTCGGAAGGAGCAACTCTTTATGTGACTTTGGAACCTTGTTGTCATTATGGAAAGACGCCGCCATGTACGGAAGCAATCTTAGAACACAGGATTCGAAAAGTTGTTGTAGGAATGACAGATCCGAATCCTTTGATGGCAGGAAAAAGTATTGCGCTTTTGAAATCAAAAGGCGTGGAAGTAGAAGTTGGGGTTCTGGAAAAAGAATGCATGGAACTGACACATATTTTTCGGAAATATATAACAACAAAAATTCCTTATGTATTAATGAAATATGCAATGACGATGGACGGAAAGATTGCAACTGCAAGCGGAAAATCCAAATGGATTACCGGTGAGATGGCAAGAATGTGCGTTCAGAAAACAAGACTGGAATATCAGGCGATCATGGTAGGAAGTGAAACAGTCAGAAAAGATGATCCGCTTTTGACCTGCCGGATTGCCAATGGAAAAGATCCGGTCCGTATCATTTGTGATACGTCACTTCGCACTTCAACGGATTCGCAGATTGTGAAGACAGCAAGGCAGGTAAGGACAATTTTTGCAACATGTGAAACAAACCGGGAGAAAATAGAACTTTATCAAAAAGCAGGCTGTGAAGTTCTGGTGGTCAGTAAGAAGAATGGGAAAATAGATCTTAAAGAGCTTGTACAGAAAATCGGAGCCCTTGGAATTGACAGCATTTTGCTGGAAGGAGGCGGCACATTAAATGCAAGTGCATTAGAAGCACAGATTGTGGACCGTGTACAGACTTATATTGCACCGAAGATTTTCGGGGGCACCGGAATCGGACCGGTAGGCGGTATGGGCGTTGATGAACCGGCAGATGCATATCAACTGGTGAACAGTCGGCTCAAACAGATCGGAGAAGATTTTTTAATAGAAAGCGATGTGAAATATAAATGTTTACAGGAATCATAGAAGAGGTTGGAAAGGTAAGCAGTATCCGGACAGAAGATGCCTCAATCCGTCTTCAGATCCAGACAAAGGAAATATTAAAAGATATTCATATAGGAGACAGCATCGCCGTCAACGGTATTTGTCTGACAGTGACGAAATATGACACGGACAGTTTTTATGCAGATGTTATGCATGAGACAATGAACCGGACTTCCCTTAAACTTCTTAGAAGAGGAAGCAAAGTGAATCTGGAACGGGCAATGGCGGCAAACGGAAGATTTGGCGGTCACATTGTCAGCGGACATATCGATGGGACAGGCACAATCCGCAAAATGCAAAGAGACAGTATTGCAATATGGTATACGATTGAAACAACAGCTGGGATATTACACTATATAGTAGAAAAAGGATCGATCACAATCGATGGAATCAGTCTGACGGTAGCGGCAGTTGACGATAAAACCTTTCAGGTATCTGTTATTCCACATACACTGAGTCATACTGCACTGCAGGAAAAGAAAGTGGGGGATCCGGTAAACCTGGAAACAGACTGTATCGGAAAATATGTGGAAAAATTCTTGCGGGAAAGGAACAGTAATTTGCAGAAACCAGAAGGAAATACAGATAGAAAAAATGGTAAATCTTCAAAATCAAGTGGAATTACGGCAGAATTTCTGGAACGTTACGGGTATTAACAGCGGAATTTCTGGAACGTTACGGGTATTAACAGACAGGAGATCAAGAGGAAACTGTCGATGACAGGTTCAGCAGAGAATTAATAATTTAGTAAAATAGAAGGAGAGAAACTATGAAATTTCAAAAGATAGAAAATGCTTTACAAGCATTGCGGGATGGGAAAAATATTCTTGTTATGGATGACGAGACCAGAGAGAATGAAGGTGATCTGATCTGTGCGGCACAGTATGCGACAACAGAAAATGTAAACTTTATGGCAGTGCATGCGAAAGGGCTAATCTGTATGCCGATGAGCAAAGAAGTAGCAGCAAGCCTTTCACTGGCACCAATGGTTGCACACAATACAGATAATCACGAAACTGCGTTTACCGTATCTATTGACCATGTGGATACAACAACCGGAATATCAGCAGAGGAACGTGGATTTACAGCAAGAAAATGCATTGAAGACGGTGCAAAACCGGAAGATTTCAGGCGACCGGGACATATGTTCCCGCTGGTTGCAAGAGACGGCGGTGTGCTGGTACGGAACGGACATACAGAAGCAACCGTAGATCTTATGCGCTTAGCCGGGCTTAAAGAATGTGGGCTGTGTTGTGAGATCATGAAGGAAGACGGTACGATGATGCGTACAAGCGAATTAAAAGCATTTGCAGAAAAACATGGAATTCCGACAATGACTATCAAAGAGCTGCAGGAGTACAGAAAAGTAAAAGAAACACTCGTTTCCTGCGAGGCAGTAACGAAGATGCCGACAAAATACGGATTATTTACTGCGTATTGTTATGTGAATAAATTGAATCAGGAACATCACATTGCGCTTGTTATGGGCGAGATCGGAGAGGGAGAAAATGTGTTATGCCGGGTACATTCGGAGTGCCTTACCGGAGATGTATTTGGATCTCTCCGTTGCGACTGTGGACAGCAGTTTGAATGTTCCATGAAAGAAATTGCAAAAGAAGGACGTGGAGTACTTTTATATATGCGGCAGGAAGGACGCGGAATCGGTCTGGTTAATAAATTAAAGGCTTATTGTCTGCAGGATAATGGAATGGATACACTGGATGCAAATCTGGCACTGGGATTTGAGGCAGACCAGAGAGAGTATTATATCGGAGCACAGATTTTAAGAGAGCTTGGAATCCGTTCGCTTCGTCTTCTGACAAACAATCCGGATAAAGTATATCAGCTCCAGGATTACGGAATGGAGATCAGCGAGCGCGTGCCGATCCAGATGGATGCAACGAATTATGATTTGAAATATTTGAAGACAAAGCAGGAACGTATGGGACATTTATTACAATTTTAAACAGACAAAACAGAGGGATAATTTTGATAGAAGCAGATTGTTCAGGAACAATACATAAATAAAACAGAGCCGGAAATGACTCTGAAAAAGAAAAGAGGATAAGACATGAATACATTAGAAGGAAAATTAGTTGCAACAGACATGAAAGTAGGAATCGTAGCAGGACGATTTAATGAATTTATCACATCAAAGCTGGTAGGCGGAGCAATGGATGGATTGCTCAGACATGATGTGAAAGACGAAGATGTAGATATCGCATGGGTACCGGGAGCATTTGAAATCCCACTGGTTGCATCGAAAATGGCAAAAAGCGGAAAGTATGATGCAGTGATTTGTCTTGGCGCGGTTATCCGCGGAGATACAACGCATTATGATTACGTTTGCAATGAAGTGTCCAAAGGAATTGCGACAGTTTCCCTGGAGAGCGGAATACCGGTTATGTTTGGAGTGCTTACAACAGAAAACATTGAACAGGCAATTGCGCGCGCCGGAAGTAAAGGCGGAAATAAAGGATATGATTGTGCACTTGGCGCGGTTGAGATGGTTAATCTGCTCAGAACAATATAAGCGAGAAAGAAGTAGTAGAAAATTTATATTTTCCTTTACCTGTTTATGCGAAATGATGTAGAATATAAAGTACAAAAACCTGCATGAAAGGTCAGAGAGGAAAAGAAATAAATAATGAAGCAATCATTTTTTTCAAAGGATCCGGTGTTTTACCGGTCCTTTTTCAAGTTGATGGCAGTGATCGCATTGCAGAATTTGGTAGCATACAGTGTCAACATGCATTGAAAGACCCCTTATTGTCTATGTACCGGTTAAGTGCGCAGGCAACTTTATATGCAGATCATTTTATGATGATCATGAGTGTGGTTATGGTTGGAATGGCGTATCAAATGCCGGTTGGAGTGGGGCTCATTCAGGGTGGTGGAGATACAAAATTTTCCATGTATCTTAACCTGATCTCGGTTTGGGGGATTGTCATGCCATTATCCTTTTTAACTGCATTTTACTGGAAACTTCCAGTTGAAATAGTAGTGATCGCAGTTCAGTCAGATCAGATATTTAAGTGTCTGCCGATTTTTCTGCGTTTTAAAAGTTATAAATGGATTCATAAGCTAACAGGCTAACTCCCTGATCTTTGGATCCTGCTTTCAATTATATTTACAGTGACAAAGATTGTACTAAGCCACAGGCAGTTGGTGATGTGTTTAGTGGTAACGTGGTTGTCAGTGTATTTGTTGTATCACTGCTGTTGAGTTTATTATTATCAAAAGAAGGAGGAAGCATAGGATGAAAGTATTAATGATCAATGGAAGTCCACATGTAAAAGGAAACACAAAAGTTGCTTTAGAAGAGATGGTGAAGATTTTTCATGAAGAGGGAATCGAGACAGAGATTCTCGATATCGGAAACAAAGACATCCGAGGATGTGTTGCCTGTTATACATGTATGGAAAAAGGAAAATGTGTTTTTGATGATATTGTAAATGAATCCGCAGCAAAATTTGAAGCATGTGACGGTCTTGTAATTGCGAGTCCTGTTTATTATGCATCCGCAAATGCAACATTGATCGCTTATCTGGATCGTCTGTTCTACAGTACACATTTTGATAAGACGATGAAAGTCGGAGCCAGTGTAGTTGCCGCAAGAAGAGGCGGACTTTCAGCGACTTTTGATGAACTGAATAAATATTTTACAATCTCCGGAATGCCGGTCGCATCCAGCCAGTACTGGAACAGTATCCATGGAAGAGAACCACAGGAAGCTTGTCAGGATGCGGAAGGACTGCAGACAATGCGTACACTTGCAAGAAATATGACATTCTTAATGAAGAGTATCAAACTTGGAAAAGAAGCATATGGACTGCCGGAAAAAGAAGCAAGACGGGGAACAAATTTTATACGATGATTTACAGTCATCAAATGATGTCGCACGAGAAAGGGCGTATTTACTCGCTGTCATATAAAAAGGATTCGAGAAATGAAATCTCGAATCCTTTTTTACGCAATCATTATTGATTAAATAGTTTATTCCTTGTGAGGAAGTATGCAGTTAAAACCATTGTTCCGGTAAGTACCCAGGAAATCGGATAAATCCAGATCAACAAAGTGTAATTGTGCCAGATACGGATGGCAGTTGAGATCCAGATCAGACGCAGAACACAGGAACCAAAGACTGTAAGTGCGGCAGGTGTCATTGAGTGTCCCATCCCACGAAGTGCAGCGCCGCTGATTTCATAAGTACTTGTCAGAAGTTCCAGAGAAGTAATAATCACAAGGCGGATCACTGCATAGTGGATGACATCCGGATCTGTCGTATACAGACCGATAAAAAAGTTACGTCCGAGAACAAAGACCATACTTAAAATCCCGCAGAAAATCATACTTGCAAGCATGGCTTCCCGAAAGACTTTCTTGCAACGGTCATACATTTTTCCACTGTAATTCTGACTTGTGAAAGTCACTGTTGTCTGCGCAAATGCATTTACGATAAAATAAGTAATGTATTCAAAATTTAACGCAGTAGAAGAACCGGCAATCGCCTTTGAGCCAAAACTGTTGATGGAAGACTGGATACAGACATTGGCAACAGAAAAGACCATGCCCTGCAGTCCGGCAGGAACACCGATTTTTAAAATACGGATAAGTTCCGAAGTGTTGATTTCGAGCTTTTTAAAAGAAACCCGGATCGGTTCTTCTTCATGCAGTAAAAACAAGATGACAAGCAGTGCACTTACACCATTTGCAACAACTGTAGCAATACCGGCACCGGCAACATCCATGTGGAAACAGGCAACAAGCAGGAAATTTAATATTACATTTACCACACCGGAAACAATTAATGCCAGAAGTGGTCGTTTTGTATCTCCGATACTCCGAAGAATCGATGCGCCGAAATCATAGAGCATCATGAAAGGCATACCGAGAAAATAGATCCGCAGATAAACGGTTGCCAGATGAAGGACATCCTTCGGTGCGCCCATGAGCAGCAAGATTGGATGTGAAATGATCTGACCAAGCAGAAGTAATAGTATTCCGCTTATAAGTGCCAGCGTAACGGCAGTATGTACAACGCTTGGAATCTTTTGCTGATTGCCTTCGCCGATATAGCCGGCGATGATTACATTTGATCCAAGTGAAATGCCGGAAAATAATGTAACCAGCAGGTTAATAACAGCCCCATTGCTGCCAACGGCAGCGAGCGCTTCACTTCCGGCAAAACGACCGACAACAGCGACACCGACAGAATTAAATAACTGCTGCATGATACTGCAGGCGGCGAGCGGAAGTGCAACGATTAGCATATTTTTGAAAATTTTGCCATGGAGCATATCCATCTGGCGCGATTCTTTTTTCGTAGTTTCATTCATATTATTAAATCTCCTGTTAAAATCGATTAATCTGTATTTATAATTACAGTAAAGTACTAGAATTCTATCTGGCAAATACATTATAGATTTCAGAAAAAAGAAATACAACCCTGATTGCAAAATTATGCGGATATGCTTATAATCTGAAATAGAGAATTCCGGAAAGGGGAATAAAAGAAAGGAAGTAGTGTAGAAATGACAGAGAACGTAAAAACTTATGTAACAGAAAAAACAAAAGAACTGATCGCGGCAACATCCTGCTCAGCAGAAGCAAAAGAAGCAGCAAATGCATGGCTTGAAGCAGTTGGGACAGAGAAAGAAGCAGAAGTAACAAAAAATTATATTGCAGAACTGGAAGAAGATATCATGCCGATCGATGGACTGATTGCATTTGCAGGATCTGATATGGGAGCAAAAGTATTCGGAGATGCTGCAAAAGGTGTACTTGCTCATGCAGAAGGGATCAAAGCAGCAGGTGCGAAGTATTGTGACTGTCCGGCATGTGCGGCATGCGAAGCAATTCTGGCAAAGAAAGACGAGATATTAGCATAATTGCGATGATGTCAGAAATCTTGATATCATAAATAAAAAACTGACATAAGAAACAGAAAGGTTTACAAGATGATAAAAGCAGTTATATTTGACATGGATGGAGTACTGATTGACACAGAGCCACTGCATTACCGATGCTGGAAAGAGATCTTAAAAGAACACTATGATGTGGAGTTTGATTATGATATTTATTTACCATGTATCGGATCAACCAGACAGTTTTTCAGAGATCTGGTAAAGGAGCATTATGGAGTGGATTTTCCGGATCTGGATGAAATGAATCGGATTATGAAGGTGAAGAAATCACAGATTGTTAAGGCAGAAGGATTTCCGGAGATGCCAGGAGTAGAAAATGCTTTAAAACAATTAAAAGAAATGGGATACAAGCTTGCAGTTGCTTCTTCCTCACCAGAGAGTGAGATTATGGATGCAATGACAAGACTTGGTCTGATGCCGTATTTTGATAGCATTACAAGCGGAGATCATGTAGAACATCCAAAGCCGGAACCGGATACGTTCCTGCTTGCGGCAGAACGGCTGAATGTTCCGACAGATAACTGCCTTGTCATTGAGGATTCTACGAATGGCGGCAGAGCAGCACTGGCAGCGAAGATGGATTGCGTATGGCTGCATAATCCACACTCCGGACATCAGAACATCCCGAATGCAATTCTGGAGATCCCGGCGTGGACGGAAGATGGCATAGAGAAGCTGGTTAAGCTGATACAGGAAATGTAGGAAAAATAGTTATTGCGTTGATTAACAGACAATAAAGGCGGTTTAGAGGAACGCGGGTGAGAAAATGATAAGACTCAGAGATATTCTTGCCATGGATATATTTCGGAATTTTAAGATTATAGCCGGGAAAAACGGCAGTGATCGGGAAGTGAAAACGGTCAGTGTTATGGATGCGCCGGATATTTATAAGTGGATGAAAGGCGGTGAGTTTTTGATTACATCTGGTTATGTAGTCAAAGATCAGCCGGAATATTTAGCTTTTCTAATTGAAAATCTGGACAAACATGGAGCATGTGCTCTGGGAATAAAGTTAGACCGGTTTATTTATGAATATCCGCAAGATGCAATAGAAAAGGCAAATAAATTGAACTTTCCCATTATTGCTATTCCATTCGAATTTGCATTTGCAGATGTGATCAATCCAGTGCTGCAGGAGGTGATTAATCATCAATCCAGAATCCTGCAGTATTCGGAACGAGTGCATCAGGCTTGTACAAAGATGGTATTGGAAGATGAAGATATTTCTACTATTTTATCTTTTCTGGAAGAACATATTCATCAGGAAGCTGCATTTGTAGATACCTGTTTTGATAAAACTTATTATACGAAAGACACCGCCCAGGGGGGAATAGAAGAAACAGGGCGGTATCGGATTCATATCAATGAAGAAGAATACGGATACCTTGTATTTGGAAGTAAATGGAACGACTATGATGAATCCTTTCGGGATTATTATCAGATTGCGATTGAGCAGGCGGGCACTATTTTAATATTAAAATTACAGAAAAAACTTACAGCGCGCCAAATTGAAGCTGATTACAGAGAGCAGTTTGTGCAGGACATGTTAACCAGAAATATTAGCTCTAAAGAAGAAATCATAAATCGTGCGATGATCTATAACTGGGATTTTTATCTTGGTGGAGTCGTATTTATTGTAGATATTGATCATTTTAAAAAACAGTATTTAAAACATCTGGATGAAAATGTAAACAGACGTATGATGGAAATGATGACACGGGTTTTGTTAATCAGCAAACAGCGTGTCGGACAGGAATATGCACACTATGTGTATAGTAAATTAAGTGATCAGATTGTATTTATTATTACAGAAAAATACAAGGATGAAGAGACGTTTAGAGGAAACTTAAAGAAACTGGCAAAGGAAATTAAAGATGAGATTGCTCGTGTAATTCCATTTACGGCGACTATCGGAATTGGAAATTACAGAAAAGATATAAGCCAGATTCATGACAGCTGGGAAGAAGCCAGAAAAGCGATAGAAATTATCCGTAGTATGGAACGTGAAGATACGGTTGTATTTTATGATGAACTTGGGATTTTTAAGTTGCTGTCACTGGTAAGTCATAGTGCAGAAGCGAAAGAGTTTGAAAAACAATATATCGAAAAAATTTGTACATATGATCGAAAGCATCATACAGATATGATGGATACTTTTATTGCTCTGGTAACGAATGGATGGAATTTAAAAGTAACTTCAGAAAAGTTATTTATTCATTACAATTCTATGAAATACCGATATCGTAAACTGGGAATGATATTAGAACTGGATCTGCAGGATCAGGAAGAACGTTTAAATCTGGAACTCGCATTGAAGTTATATCAGATGCATGAAAAATAAAAATATACAGCTAATAAATTTTGTAAATAGGAATTTTTTAGCTGTATATTTTTTCGTATATTTTTCGCTGTTGTCCACTTGGTACAATAATTTACTGAGAAAATAGTATCAAAAAGATGAAGAAAGTCAAAATAAAGTCTGGTATACTACATCACATAAATAACAATACAGTATTCAAAGAAGGAGGCAGACAAATGTACGAAAATAAAGTAGGATTTTTGGACGGAGCACTGGCAACTGTAAAAAAGAATCAGATGCAGGATACAATCGGGCAGATACAAAAGAGCGGACGGTTAATTTTAAAGGGCGGACATGTTGTTGATCCAAAGAATAAAGTAGACAAACAGACCGATATCCTGATTGCAGATGGGATTGTCTGTCAGGTCGCAGATGATATCGCAGCAGAGACCGGTGATCGCGTAATTGATTGCGAAGGACTTACTGTTATGCCGGGACTGGTTGACATGCATTTACATCTTGGCGATTTATTTGAAGTAAGTACAAATCCAATTTTCTGTGCAGCAGAAGATGGCGTGACATTAGGATTATCACCGGGAGCCGGAAATACATTTATGGCACCATCTCTTCTCGGTGCGGAAGTAGATCATGGAGTTCCGATTAACCTTGGCGTTTATCTTGGAGCTGCAAATGTACTTGGAACACAGATGTCAGTAGATGAGTTGATTCGTATGTTTAAAGGCGAGATAGATGCAGATACATTATCTACAAAGATGACAAGAAATGGAATTACCAATACAACGGCTGCTTTAACGGTTGGAATTAAAGATCATATGGGACATTTTATTATGTCTGATGAAAATATTGATAAGATTTATGAAATTACTTCAAAAGCAAATCTAATTTATATGTCCCATACACAGGACCCAGAACATGCGGAAAGACTGGTCTCACTTGCAAAAGGACGTCCATTACATCTGGCACATGCTACAGCGGCAGGATGTGGAACACACATGGGAGCAGCAGAAGGTATGAAACGGGTTCTTGATCTGGTAAATGGAGACAATATTTCCGCAGAGTTTGTTACAACCATGCTTCGTGCAGGACGAGGAAGTCGTGAAGGGCTTCAACTTCCAAAAGAATCGCAGAAATTAGCATATGATGCATTGGAATCAGGAAAAGTAAAGATTTTGATTTCGGATGGACAGAATCAGGGAACAATGAAAGGATTCGGGGATACAAGAGATAATATTCCGGCTATTATAGAACTTTCACAAAGTGGAGTTTTAAGCCTGAGTGATGCAGTTGCGACAATGACCTGTAATCCGGCAGCGTTAATCGGAAATAGAACAGCAAATAATTGGTGGACAGATAAGATTGGTCATCTTGGTGTTGGCGCACTTGCGAATGTTACAGTTGTAGATATGGACGATAAACTTGCAACGTACACAATCGTAAATGGAGAAATTGTATCCTTTGAAAACCGTGCGGTGAGAAGAAACTGTGGAGCAGGTGGATGGATTAGCAAATTTGGTATGGTAAGAAAGACCGGAGTAGGTGAGCTTGTAATGTTTTCGTACCAGAAATAAAGGGGAGAAGACAGTTGAAAAAAGAAGATGATAACAAGTATGCACAGATAACAACTGAACAATGCAAACAAATTCTTCAGAAACTGGTGCAGATCAATACTTGCCAGCCGGAAGGAAATGAAGGGAAACTTGCGGATGTCATATTAGAAATGTTACCAGAAAACATCGTATATAAAAAAATTAATCATTCAAAAACCCGAGCGTCTCTGATCATAAAAGTAAATGGAGAAACAGAGGAAGGCGGTATCGCATTTGTCGGTCATATGGATACGGTTGCATGTGGAGATTACAGTCAATGGAGTTATCCGCCACATGATGCTATTGTAAAAGGTGATATCCTCTATGGACGCGGATCTGCTGATATGAAGGGTGGAGACGCGGCCATGATATTGGCATTAAAATGGATGTTGGAAACAAAAAAAAGACCAAAGAAACCTATTTATTTCTGCTTTACTGCGGATGAAGAAAGTAAGGGAAGCGGAATTTGCGAAATTGTAGAAGATGGTACGGTGAATAAAGTTGATGAAATAATTATATGCGAACCTTCAGATGAGAAAATAGGTACTTGTGAAAAAGGTGCATTTTGGTTGAAAATTACGGTGCAAGGGAAGCAGTCGCATGCATCCAGACCAGATCTTGGAATTAATGCTGTTGAGTATGTAGAAAAATTTGTCGCAGAGTTAAAAGAACAAGTGGAAACCGGGGAGGTGCATCCTATTCTGGGAACGACAACAGCATCCGTTACAAAACTGTGTGGCGGAATTATGACAAATATTATTCCACCAACTGCAGAAGCAGAATTGGATATACGCACAGTTCCGGGAGTCAGTCATGAACATATTTTAAAATGTACAGAAGAGATTGCAGACCGATTCAGAAAAGAAATACCGGGAATTCAAATTACCATTGAAGTGATGAATGACAGACCGGCATTGGAGACATCAAAAGATAGCCCGCTGGTGAAGCAGATCATGAAAACAGCACAGACGGTGGGAATTTCAACAGAGGATAAAGGACATTATTTCTATACAGATGCATCACAGATCATTCCTGAAATATCTGTGCCATTTGTAATCGCAGGACCAGGAGATGATGCACTTGCACATTGTATTAATGAACATATTTCTCTGGAAAGCGTAAGAAGATATGCAAAATTGTATCAGAAATATCTGGAAAAATATTATCTATGAGGAGGTAAAAATGGGTGAGACAGTAAAGACGAAAGAAAAAATGACTGGCGCATTACCGGGATTTATCATAAGTATAGTCATTGGATTTGCATTTTATTTTGGCTTAAAAGCATTAAGCGGTAATAATGCAGTATTTGATTATAATAATATGATTTCCGGAATTTTGGATTCTGTGCCAAAACAGATTGCCTGGTTCTTTATGAATTTTACAGAAGCACAGTTTTATGCAAGTGTATTTGCCGGAATAGGAATTATACTTGGAGGAATTGTAGCATGGATATTGGCGATCAAAAATTCAAAATATGCAGGATTTGATGTCTGCTATGGAAGTAGTACCTTATTCCCGTGGGTGTTGGCATCACAGCTCATCTCCCTGGGATTGGCAATCTTTGTATTTCGTTATATTAATGGATTTGCAGATTCATCCGTAACATGGATCGCAACATTTATTACTGTAGTAGGTGCTCCGCCGGCAGTTATGTTGCTTTACGGTCCAAGCGTTCCGGCATTATTGACATCTTCCATTATCGGTGGTTTGATCTGTGCCCCTACTGCAATATGGATTGGAAACGCAATTGTGACTCCGTGGAAACTTCCGGGAGTCGTAGCAAATGTGTCAACGATGGCAATTACGGGAATTATTGTATGTATGGTTTGTAAAATTCTTCCGTGGGTAAAACCTGTGCCGGTGAAACCACATCGGACGGAGGCAGCACCGGCAGATGATGTATATAGTACAAGCTGGTTTGTACGCAGGGTTTTTGCAGATTTTACAGAAGCACAGTTTTATGGAAATGAAGTGGCATCTGCATTTTTGCTGGCAGGCGCAGTGATTGGCACAATCGTATGTGGAAATCATGGAGCATATGGCTCAGGAGCTGTACCGGCTATAATTTTATCACAGTTTGTCGGAGCGGCAACGGGAGTGTTCCTGTATGCAGGAAAATTTGATAATGGTGGCTGGTATGCAACGTATGTTCCGGTTGTCAGTGTCGGACCGGCATGTGTTCTAATGTATGGTGCGAATATTCCGGTAGCGGTATTTGCAGGTGTTCTCGGTGGAATTATAGGAGGACCGATTGCACAGTTTTTCTCAGAAAAACTGCCGGAAGGTGTACATGGAACAGTAGCGAATGTAACATCTATGACAATTTCAACAATTACGGTATCTGTTGTAATCAGTGCTCTTCCATGGTTTTAATTAATGGATATTATTATTAAAAAAAAGATACTATAAAAAGAAAATAAAAAGAACCATTGCGTGATAGATAGATTTCGATGTAATATCTATTACACAATGGTTCTTTTCTCTATTATTTTTCACTTGGTGAATAATTATTATAGCATGAAAAAAAGCAAATGAATGAAACAGACATTTTCAACAGGTTATTCGACATAATTGGCAGATAAAAACAGAGAAAATAAGTCAGAAAGTAATAATATTGTAAAGAAATAAAGGAATCAAGAAACAGGAAGGATTTTGAAATCATGAAAGAAATGTCATGGGAAGCATTTGAAAGGCAGTTTCCTGTACAATTAAATGAACAACAAAAGCAAGCGGTAAAAAGTGTAGACGGACCGATACTTCTCTTAGCAGTACCAGGATCCGGTAAAACGACCGTACTGGTTACAAGGCTTGGATATATGATTTTCTGTAAAGGAATCGCACCGGAGAAAATCTTGACAGTGACATACACAGTCGCAGCAACAAAAGATATGTCTAGGAGGTTTGCATCTTATTTTGGAGAAGAACTGGCTGAACGGTTAGAATTTCGCACAATCAATGGAATCTGTGCAAAAATTATACAATATTACAGCCGGAGTGTCGGTAAATCTGCATTTGAACTGGTGCAGGATGAAAAGATCATCCTTCATTTTCTGATAGAAATCTATCAGGAAACAGAACACAGTTACCCGACAGAAAGTGATCTGAAAAATGTGAGGACATTGATTACATACATAAAAAACATGATGCTGACAGAAGAAGAAATCCGGCATTTAGAAGAAAAAGAAGAATTAAAACTGTTGGAAATCTATCAGGCATACTGTGTAAAAATGCGGAAAGAAGGTCTGATGGATTATGACGATCAGATGGTATACGCTTACAATATGCTTCGTAAATTTCCTGATTTACTGGCATATTTTCAGAGACTTTATCCGTATATTTGTGTGGATGAGGCGCAGGATACATCCAGAATTCAGCATGCAATTATAAAACTTCTTGCATCTGGAACAGAACAGTTATTCATGGTGGGGGATGAAGACCAGAGTATCTATGGCTTTCGTGCGGCGTATCCGAAAGCATTGCTTTCGTTTGAAAAAGATCATCCGAGAGCAAAAGTACTCCTGATGGAAGAAAATTTCCGTTCTAATGCAAAAATCGTAGAAGCGGCAGACCGGTTTATCCAGGAGAATCAATTCCGACATGAGAAACATATGCGGGCATCAAAAAAAGCAGAAAGAGAGATACGGGAAATAGCTTTGAAAAGCAGAAGAGCACAATATCAGTATCTGTTAAAAGTAGCAAAACGTTGTGAAATCCAGACAGCTGTTTTGTACCGGGATCATGAATGTGCAATTCCGCTTATTGATCTTTTGGAACGGCAGGAAATTCCATATCGGATGCGGAACGCAGAAGTGACTTTCTTCACGAATCGGGTTGTTCTTGATATTGTTCATATCATTCAATTTGCTGCAAATCCGAGCGATGAAGAACTGTTCCTGCAGATTTATTATAAACTGAGACTATATTTAAGCCGGAAAGAAGCATTGGAAATTATAGAAATCAGCCGTGAAAGAGATTTGCCGATTCTCGATGCTGCGCTTTTAAGTCCAAAACTTGACGACTATAAAAAGAGCAACGCAAAAGCAATGCGCACACATCTGAAACATCTGTTACAGGAACCGGGTGACAAGGCAGTGAATCGCATTACAAATTATATGGGGTATCAAGATTATTTACAAAGAAACGAAATAAATGACAGCAAGCTGGAAGTTGTGAAGATTATTGGAAAATTAGAGCCAACAGCGGAGGATCTGATTCGGCGTCTGGATGAACTGAAAGAAATCATTCAGAATAAAAAAACATCGGAAGACTGTCCGTTTATTTTGTCTACGATTCATGCAAGTAAAGGATTAGAATATGAAATTGTATATATGTTAGATGTAGTGGATGGGATCCTGCCGGCACAGATCCCTAGGAGCCTTCATAGTTCAAAGCCTTCCAGAGAAGAAATAGAAACATACGAGGAAGAGAGACGTTTATTTTATGTAGGAGCAACAAGAGCAAAGCAGGATTTACGGCTTATGACAACGAATCGAAAGAGCAGTTTTTGCGAGGAACTTCTTGGAAAACGGGAGAAGACAAACACTCGCTCCGGGAAAAAAGAAAGCGTTTATAGTAGCTTGTCGAATAGCGCAACCGGAAATAGAAAAAACGGAAACAGATCGAATAATAGTAGGGCAGGAAGAAATGGGGAGCCCGCAGGATATAAGAAAGACGGGGTATATCTGACATATGCATCTCATGCAGCCAAAAAAGATTTTGCTACTGGAACGCAGCATAAGATAGAAAAAATTCATCCTGGCATAACTGTTGTGCATCGGAAATTCGGAACTGGAACCGTGATTGCTGTAGATGAAAAGAATGTGCAGATACGGTTCAAGGATAAGATACGAAAATTAAACCTGGCAGTTGTTGCAAGTGGTGGATGGTTGCAGATATAACTTCTATATCAGGGGAATAGGGGTAGATAATTCCCTGATACGGAAGTATATTTATAGAGACAGAATCCTTATACTTAGAATCAACAAAAGTAAAAAAGACAAGCATTTCAATTACATTTTCACAAAATGCAATGTCATAAGGAGGAAAAAACGATGAAAGAGTTTAAAGAGATTGAAACAACAAAGGAAAACGGAGAAACAAAAATGAACATGAAAGAAACATCGAAAAAAGCAGCGAAAAAAGTGAAAACAATTTGTATTAGCTTGGTTGTTGGAATTGTCATTGGAGCAGTTGTTGGAATTAATATTTACAATTCAATGACAAAGACAGAAGTTACCAATGATTATATTTCTGGAAAACTGGAAGACGTTGGTGAACTCGCAACACAGCAGGTTACCTATTCGTCCACAGAGCAGATGGAAGATGGAAGTATCCCGTTTATTAATAAGAAAAGTTTTTTGATGCATTACAGCGCAACTTTGAAAGCCGGAATCCAGATGGATGAGGTGAAAGAAAAGATTACAGACAAAGAAGTAATTGTTACGATTCCACATGCAAAAGTGTTAGGAAAACCACAGGTGGATCCGGATTCCATCAAGTTCATGGATGAAAAGAGAGCCATTTTTAACTGGCAGACAAAAGAGGATGCCAAGAAGGCAATTTCTTTGGCAGAAAAAGATATAGAGAACAATGATGATATAGATACATCCTCACTTCTGGAGAAAGCAGATGACCATGCAAAAGAACTGATCCATAAGATCCTTGACGGTTCGGTAGGCGGACGTAAGGTCGTAGTACAGTTTAAATAGAGGTCTGATTTTTAATGGTGAGCCCGTCTACTTCAAAACAAGTAAGCCATGGATAAGTTACATAATTTACAGAAATATCTCCCGTGGCAATAACTCCATCAGAGCGATAATACACATTACCAAGAGGACTTCGCTCGCAGACATAACCATCTGCCAGTAAGTCCTCTTTTTTCTTATCAGTAAATCCTACTGATATCTCCAGACGCGGAGGCGCACATCAACTGGTAATCTTTTCTATCGAGAGAAGAATATCTTTGTGATTATATTTCTGCATATAAGCGATAGCTTCTGGATTGAGATGAACCATATCGTGTGTCCTCCTGTCTGAGTTTATGTTTCTTAATATCCATTATAAACGTTCAGAATTATCGTGCAAGTGGATATATTCAGCAACAGAACGGTCGAATGTTTTAATGTGATGGAATAACCAGTCTACAACGTTACGTTTTACCTGTTCAATAAATTGCTCATTCGGACCTTCATTTTCATTGAGAAAATCATACAGCTCCTGAATAGATTTCTTGAACTCTTCATGTTTTGCATGATGATTTGCTAGCTCAGGATATGCAACTTTTTCCTGAAGAGTCTCCTCCTCTTTAAAATGAAAATCTGTATATGCGTCAAGATAATCGAGCATTTTAATTGCTTTTATTTTCCCGTCGCCGGATTCACAGGCAGTCACAAACTGCTGGATACGATCAATCAGTTCTTTATGCTGTGTGTCAATTGTTTCATTTCCTGTAATTAAATTATTATCAAAAGTAATTGTCATAATAAAAACCTCCGTATTTTCGTTGAAAGACTCATATATCTGCCCTATAATAGCTATTAACAAAGATCCGGGTTCATATCCTTAATTGCCGGGCATATCAGAGAGAAGGGCGAAATATATGAAATTAGAACAGCTACAGATATTTCATAACCTGACAGAAGATGAGATGCAGAAAAGCTTGATCTGTTCTCAGGCTGTCGTACAGAAATATCAAAAAAATGAATATATATTCAGGCAGGGTGACCGACCTGAAAAACTTTATTTTCTGTTAAATGGAGATGTGGAAGTCGGCAGTATCAATCTGAATGGTAAAGTCACAAGAATCGGTCAGGTAACAGAAGGAGAAGATTTTGGCGAAATAGAATTGTTTCTCCATCATTCGGCTTATTCAGGCTATGCAAAAGCTAAAAATGAAGTAAAAGTTCTGGAAGTATCGAAAAATTTTTTTGGAGGCAAATGCGGAAATAATTGTGTACATCATAGCAAAGTTGTTTTCAATATGCTTCAGGTCTTTGCAGAAAAAGCCGATAAAAATAATCATCAAATTGAGGTGCTGACCAGTGGAAATCTCCGTCAGCGAGTTGCTACATATCTTCTGGAAAACTGCAATGCAGATAATCAAGTGAATTTGCAAATGAATCGTGAAGATCTTGCCTCTTATCTTAATACAACCAGACCATCGTTATCGCGGATGCTTCTTAACCTTCAGGAAGAAGGAGCGATCCGTCTGGCAGGTAGAAAGACAATTGAGGTTTTGGATCATGCGTCTTTGCAGTTAGAAGAATAGCGCAATTTTTTTTCACTAAATCGAAACCGTTTTGTCTGGAAGAAGCATTAAGCTTCTTCTGGAACAAATACCTCTTTTCCCATTCCACAGATTGGACATACCCAGTCGTCCGGCAGGTCTTCAAAAGGAGTTCCCGGTGCAACACCATTATCTGGATCTCCAACAGCTGGATCATATTCATAGCCACATGGTTCACATACATATTTTTTCATAATTAAAATCTCCTTTTCTTTTTATTCATAAGTTAATGTGTTGTTTCTTAACTTGTGATTGTAGTATAACGAAGAATGAAGAAAATAGACGTAACAAATGTTACGAAAAGGAAATTATTGTAAAAAGTTTAAAAATATCCTTTAAATATCTTTAAAAATATCCGTTTGAGGACTTTTTATTGGACAGTTATGGAAATAGAGTATAACCAGTGAGAAACAGATAGGGAAAACCAATACTTATTTTGGAAGGAGAACAAGATTATGAGAAAAGAAGGACATAGCAGCAGAGGATTTTTTGGAAATATTAATCATTACGATGCCAGCGGACGTAAAATCGGAGAGAGCCGGAGAAATTTCTGGGGCGGCATGACGAACTACGATGCCAACGGACACAAAACTGGAGAAAGCAGAAGAGGCTTCTTTGGCGGTGTAAATCATTATGATAACAGCGGGCATAAGACAGGACATAGCAGTCCGGGATTTTTCGGCGGTATGAATCATTATGATAACAGCGGGCATAAGACAGGGCACAGCAGTCCGGGATTTTTCGGTGGCTGGAATCACTATGATGATTAACCGGGATTCGGGAAGAGTGCAGAAGCTATGAATGAAGACAATTTTTACCGATGATCAGATTCATGACAGACTTGTCGGAAAGTATGATGAACTGTTTGAAAATTGTGTAATAAAAGAGAGACCAAGAGCAGATTATGAGTGGCCTGATACAAATGAAGAAAGGAGTTTGCCGATGAAAAAGAAGTGTGAAGTGAAGATAGATACGCCCTATGATAGAAGAGAAAATGACTGGCTCGCATTTGCCAGACAACAGGCAGAATTTTATCAATATGCCAAGCAGTATATTGCAAATCTGCAAATAAGAACAGAAGAGATTGACCAGGAGATTGAAGAGATTGAGGATATTTTACAGGTTACGGAGGGAGAGCAGAATGATGCCGAATGTGAGACTATACTGACAGAAGAGCCGATGGTGGGGTAAAAGAAAAATGATTTATTTAAGCAGTTTTAAATTAAGCGACAGGAAGATAAAGAATCCCAATATTTATCCATATTCTGTATTCCGAGATAAATACACAGAGCCATTTGTATTTGCACCAATTACGATTTTATATGGAAATAATGGATCTGGGAAATCTACGATATTGAATCTTATAGCGGATAAGCTAGAGATAAAAGGCAGGGAGCGGGCAACAAGCAATTCTTTTGGAATAACAGATTATGTGGAACAATTTATAGAAGAATGTGGCATTGCATATGGAGAAGATGAGGATGGAGAGCCGTACTACAAGGTTCCGGATACCAGCCGTTATATAAAAAGTGAAGACGTCCTTTATGAAATTAAAAAGATTCAGCAAAGGAAGGTCTTAGGCGAGGGAATGGTTTATGACATGGTGCGGGAAGGCTGGAAGAAGCAGGAAGCGGAGAAGTTCCTGGCTTCAAAAGATGGCTATATGCAGAAACAATATATTGAATTTGCACAGGAAAAATATTCCAATGGTGAGACATCCATGCAATACTTTGATGCATATCTCCAGCCGGACGCCTTATATTTGTTGGATGAGCCGGAAGTGTCACTGTCGCCTGCCAATCAGGTGAAGCTCGCAGAAGAGATTAATAAGTTAGCCAGATTGCTTGGATGTCAGTTTATTATAGCAACACATTCACCTTTTATGCTGGGAACACTGCAGGCGAAGATCTATAATATTGATTTGAAGGAATACGAAGTTGTAAAGTGGAGCAAATTGGAAAATATCCGATATTTTTACGATTTCTTTAAGAAGCATGAAGGGGAATTTGAGTAAACGATAAGTTCATATCTAGGTATGGGAGATCAATAAGCAGGAGGTGCATGATGGAACCTATATATTTGTCGATCAAACAGAAAGAAACCGGTAACAGAATATTGAAGAAATCCTCGTCATTGACGGGGATTTTGCTATATTTAGAAAGAAAGTTAGAAAGAAATATGTAAAGTATATAAATATCTTCGCCAAGACCTTTTTATTGGACAGGCCCGGGAATAGAGTATAACCAGTGAGTAACAGATAGGGGAAACCAATACTTATTTTCAGAGAGAAAGGTGGCAGAACAATGGCAAACCAGAAATTGATTGATGAAGTAGGAAAGTACATAGAGAAATATTACGAAGAACCGGAAGGAAAAGTTCAGGCAGCAGAGTGTCAGATTGACGCATGCGATCCTGATGAATTTGACGTCTCAACAATGAAAAAGGAGAAGGTCAAGAAAGGTATGTCATCAACGATGGCATCCAATCGTAAGATTGAAAATCTTATGAAGCAGATGGAAGAAACATTTTCGCAGAGATTACTTCGTATGATAGACGAGCGCGGAATGACTGATTCCGAAGCATATACGAAAGCTTATGTAGATCGCAGACATTTTTCGAAAATACGCAACGATATTAATTATGTGCCGAACAAGAAAACCGTATTGGCATTTACAATTGCGTTAGAGTTGTCGCTGGATGAAGCAATGGATCTGCTGAACAGCGCAGGATTTACTTTGTCAAGAAGCTCGAAGACAGATATTATCGTAGCGTATTTTCTGCAAAATAAAATCTACGATATGTTTGAAATAAATGATGTACTGGAAGCATATGGGCAGCAGATATTTTAAAAATATTGTCGCCTGACAGGAGACCAACTCCGTTCATTTTGTATATAGAATATGATTATCAAATAAAAAGGAGGATATCACATGAATGCAAAATTAACAGAGTTGGTTTTTATTTTGGACAGAAGTGGATCAATGGGAGGCCTGGAAAGTGATACGATCGGTGGCTTTAACAGTATGATCGAGAAGCAGAAAAAAGACGGAAACAGTGTAAATGTCACTACAATTTTATTCGATCATAAAATCGAATTTATTCATGACAGATTTCCGATTGAGATCATTGAACCACTGACCGAGGACGACTATTATGTGCGTGGCTGCACAGCACTGCTGGATGCAGTTGGAATGGCGATTGAAAAAACCGAAAATGTGCAAAAGCATTTACCGGAAGAAAACAAAGCCGGAAAAGTAATTTTTGTAATTATAACCGACGGTCTGGAAAATTCCAGTGACAATTATACGTACAGTGAGATCAGACGGAAGATAGAAGCCAGAAAAGAATGTGGATGGCAGTTCCTGTTCTTAGGTGCCAATATAGACGCCGGGGAAGAAGCGGAGAAGATCGGAATTGACAGAAAACGGTCCGTTACTTATTCCAACGATTCCGAAGGAATCCTGCTTAATTTCCGGACTATCGGAAGAGTCATCCGAAGAGCAGTCGATATGGAACTGCATGATGACACGGATTATGATGATCTGTTCGAGGATGACTGGGCAGATGAGATCGAAGAATATTGCGAAAAGAGTCAGAAGTAGAAAATAAATTTACAAGAATAGAAAACACGGGGGAAAAAGATTATGGCTATGACAACATGCCCAAATTGCGGTGAACCAATATCAGAGAAAGCAAAAAAATGCGTACATTGCGGTACGGTATTAATTGAAGAAGAGAAGAAAATTTGCCCGGATTGTGGAGCAGAACTGGAAGATGGAGCGGATATCTGCCCAAAATGTGGCTGCCCGATCGAACCGGAGACTGCAGGAGAGATAAGCCCACAGCAGGTGGAAGTAACCGGAGTGAAGGTTACACAAAAATCAAAGAAAATGATCATAATAGCAATAATCGCAGTTATTGCTGTGGCGATTATTGCAGCCGTTGGAGTACAGACACACAAGAAGAACGAAGCTGCAAAAGCAGCGGCGCAGGCAAAGAAACTGAGTAAGGAATATGGTGAAAACTTAAATACAGCAGCATATTCCATGCTTTCAGGTGCCAGTGATGCAGAAACCTGTGGAAATCTGGTTAAGCAGGTCTGGAACAATGCTATTTATGAAAAAAGTGATAGTGAAACAAATAAATTTACAAAACCAAAGGGATATTTCGTGTCTGATTTTAATGATGCATTGGAAAATCTCTACGCGGACAGTGATTTTAACAGTCAGATCGATGAAATCAATGATAACAAGGACCTGGTAAATTCTTTAATGAAGGAATTAAAAAATCCACCGAAAGAGTATAAAGAGGCATATGCATCTCTTTCAAAAATGTATGACGCATATATATCATTGACCAATCTGGCAACAGATCCAACAGGAAGTTTACAGACTTTTTCGCAGAATTTTAATGATGCAGACAGCAATACAGTCAATTGTTATAATGCATTGAAGGTGTATTTGGAGGACGAGTAGAAAATATTTAGCAATCATATTTAAAAATACAAATAAAATATTCGCAAAGTCAAAGCTTCCATTTGCGCTTTTCGTTGAAGAAATACATACAGTATGGTACAATTATACAGGTAAACCATAAGTTTTGTACAACGAAGAGGTAGGGCATATGGCAGTATCATATAATGGACTATGGAAGTTATTAATTGATAAGAATATGAAGAAAGTGGATATGATGAATCAGGTGGGAATCAGCAGCAGTACCGTGGCAAAGATGACCAACGGAGAGCTGGTTTCCATGAAGGTTCTGGAGAAAGTCTGCGAGAAGCTGGACTGTGATTTCGGAGACATTGTTCACTACGAAAAAGAAGCAAAGGATGGTGGACAATAATGGAGTACAGTGCAGGACTGACATCAAAATTATTCTGGCTGCAGGAATCGAGAAAGACAGCGGAATATATGTTAAAGGGATACAGCAGAGCAGAGCTCCGCGAGATCGCATGGGAAGAAAATATCTATCAGGTAAAAGCGGAGTATCGTGCATATGAGGTGTTTAATGGCACTTACCGAAGATTAGCAGCATTACCGGAAGCAGTGCTTAAAGCATTTACCACCTGTGATGTGGAGACAGCGAAGATTCTGAATCTGATTGCGATTCTGATGGACAGCAGACTATTTTTTGATTTCCTTCATGAAGTATATGATGAGAAAATCCGCCTGGGAGAGAAAAAAATCACAGACAGGGATCTGAATGTATTTTTCTCCGATAAAGCAACGCAGAGTGATGTAGTAGCGGGGTGGACAGACACAGCAGTGCGGAAGCTGAAGCAGTGTTTCACAAGAATGATGTTCGAGGCAGGAATGCTGGAAAGCAGTGCGAAGCCACGAACGATCAGGCAGGTTCACATCGATTACCGGACAGAAGAACTACTGACTGCAAGTGGATTAGGAGAATACTTGAAAGCAGTGAAGGGAGTCTAAGAATGGCACATTTAAGTTTAGAAGAACGGCTGAATCAGATCGAGGATAAGATCTCGGAGAAATCCTTCAGAGAGAACAAAGGACTTGGAAATGAAGTCGGATATTATGTATTCGATTATGATCCAAGAGCAGAACTGGAAGTCCGCAGCCACATCGTATATTTGAAAGACAGAATTAATAACGGCAATAAAGATTTTAAAATTATAGAATTTGACCTGTTTCATACGATGATTCAGGTATTGGAAGAAGAAGGCTATCTGGAAGCCTTTTTTGACCTGGAAAAAGATAACGGATTTTTTGAAATGGCTGACAGCCTGGTGGAGACACTGGGATTGGATGAGACGAATGAGCTGAACTTAATCATCTCAAAGATTTTGCAGGAAGACCTGGAAGGCCGTGTCGTGTTCCTGACAGGAGTAGGCAAGTGTCATCCGATCATTGCCAGCCATAATATATTGAATAATTTACATCAGGTGCTGGATAGTGTACCTGTTGTATTATTCTATCCGGGAGAATACAGCGGACAGGATCTGAAACTATTTGGAACGATGGATTCCAGAAATTATTACCGGGCATTCCGGCTTGTGTAGATACGGAGGAAGAGAAATATGCAGATTAAAGACATGTTTGAAAAACAGATTGACCGTGATATTAAGGGTGTTATCAAAGTCGGTCAGTCTGATGAAGAAAATGTATATCAGGAACTGGATGAATATGTAGTAACGAAAGAATTGTTAAAGCATTTCCGGGATTTCTTTGAAAATTATGAAAAAGGAATTAATGGAAATACAGATAAAATGGGCGTCTGGATCTCCGGATTCTTTGGAAGTGGTAAATCACACTTCCTGAAAATTCTTTCTTATCTGCTGAAAAACAGCGTGATCGAAGGAAAGAGAGCTATTGAATATTTTACAGATGGCAAAAAGATCGAAGATCCGATGCTGATCGCCAAGATGACGAATTCGGGAACGATTTCTTCCGACGTCATGCTCTTTAATATCGATTCCAAGGGATCTGCCAAAGTCGGCTCTGGCAAAGAAGCGATTGTAGAAGTATTTATGAAAGTGTTCAATGAGATGCAGGGTTACTGTGGTTCCATTCCGTATCTTGCAGAATTTGAGCGCCAGTTAGATAACGAAGGCAGATTTGAAGAATTTAAAGAAAAATTTGAAGAAATCGCAGGAGCAACATGGGAAAAGAAGAGACAGGCATTTGCAGTTATTCAGGATAAAATCGTAAAAACACTCGTGTCTATGGACTTCATGAGTGAGGAAGCAGCCCGCAACTGGTGCAAAAATGCCAAAGGAAGCTATGATCTCAGCATCGAGAAATTCGTATCTCTCGTAAAAGACTACTGTGAGAAAAAAGGACCGAATCACCATGTCATTTTCCTTGTAGACGAAATTGGACAGTACATTGCAGATGATACGCAGTTAATGCTGAACCTGCAGACCATCGTAGAAGATCTGGGAACCGCATGTCGCGGAAAAGCATGGGTAATTGTAACTAGTCAGGAAGATATCGACTCTATCACAAAGACGAAGGGAAATGACTTCTCCAAGATTCAGGGACGTTTTGATACCAGATTATCGCTGTCCGCATCCAATGTAGACGAAGTTATCCGCAAACGTATTCTGGAGAAAAATGAGATTGCAGAGTCTGCATTGAAGCTGTTATATGAGCAGAAAGAATCCATTATCAAGAACCTGATCACATTTACAGCGGATACAGCAGATAAGAAACTATATACAGATAAGACAGATTTTGCAGACTGCTATCCGTTTATTCCATATCAGTTCAATTTGCTTGGACAGGTGCTGACAGCCGTGCGTACCCATGGAGCAAGTGGAAAGCACTTATCCGACCAGTCGCGTTCCATGCTGGCACTGTTCCAGGAGTCAGCAGTCCGCCTGAAAGACAGTCAGGAAGGCGTACTGGTGCCGTTCAGTTATTTCTATGATCCACTGCATAAATTCATCGACCACCAGCACAGTCAGGTGATTAATGAGGCAGAAAATAACAGCAGACTGGATGAGTTCGACGTAGAATTGCTGAAAGTACTTTTTATGATTAAATATGTCAAGGAGATCAAAGCAAATATAGATAACCTTACAACGCTGATGCTTTCCAATATTGATGATGACCGTATTGAGATCCGTGGCAAGATCGAAGAATCCTTAAAGAAGCTGATCCGTGAGACACTGGTGCAGAAGAATGGAGAAATCTATATCTTCCTGACAAATGAAGAGCAGGAGATCAACAATGCTATCAACAGTGAGAATGTAGAGATGGGCGAGATTATCGGAGAGGCATCTACCGTTATCTTTGAAGAAATATACAAAGAGAAGAAATATCGTTACAGCAACCGGTATATGTTCCCGTTTAACCAGAAAGTGGACGACCGATATTATAAGGGCAACCAGTCTAACGATATCGGGGTATCGATTATTACGCCGTATGGCGATGATTACCCGGATTCTGCACTGCGTCTGCGCTCTGCACAGGAACATACCGTGATTGTAAAACTGCCGAATGACGGTACATTTTTAGATGAGATTACCGAGTCTATCAAGATCTATAAATATTTGAATAAAAACGCTTCCGACGCAAGAGGAAGCTTCGACAGCATCCGCCGTGCAAAAGAAGATGAGCGTATTGAAAAGAAAGACCGTATCCGAATCTTTATCGAAGATGCATTGAAACATGCGGAAATCTATGTAAATGGTGATAAAGCAAATATAGCGGCAAAGGAACCGGCAAACCGTATCAATGAAGCACTTGGCAAGCTGGTGGCAATGCAGTACAGCAAGCTGACTTACATGGAGACTGCACCGGAGCTTTCTGATATTGCGGCAGTATTTAACGGCAGTGACGGACAGTTATCCTTCCTTGGAACAAGTGATTCGACGCCAAATAAACTGGCGCTGGAAGAAGTGATTCAGGTGATCACACTGAACAATACAAGACATGTGAAGACATCGCTCAAAGCACTTCAGGATAAATTCGGAGCTGCACCGTATGGTTTCGATCCGAAAGATGTACAGTGGCTGGTGGCAATGCTCTTTAAGACAGGACGTGTATCTCTGACATACAACAGCCAGAGCTTATCGTTGTTGTCCAATACAAAAGACGAACTGGTACGATATCTGACCAAGCGTGAATTTGTAGAAAAACTGCTCATTGATATCCGGGAGAGAGCAACGGACGGACAGATTCGTTCTGTAAAAGAAGTATTGAAGGATTATTTCGGATTCGCCCTGTCAAGTGATGACGATGATACCATTATGAGAACCTTTAAGAACAAAGCAAAAGATAAGCTGGAATCCTTCAACGACATTATGATTGAATACCGCGTGAATCCGAAGTTGCCTTGCAAATCTCTGATGGATCAGGCGAAGAAGAATCTGGAAGAAATACTTGCAATCAAAGAACCGGTAGAGTTTTTTAAGACGGTAGATAAGAAACGGGATGACTTGCTGGATGATGCAGAAGATACCGCACCGGTATTTGATTTCTTCCATGGAGAACAGAAGAAGATTTTTGAAAGAGCATTGCAGCAGATCCGTATGTTTGAAAACAGTAAAACTTATGTACGGGATCAGGAAATCATTGATAATGTTGCTCAGATGGAATCCATCGTGACAAACAGAAAACCATTTGGACAGATTCAGAAACTTCCGGAGCTGTCAACGCAGTTCGTAGATCAGTATGGTTCTCTGCTGAATCAGGAAGCAGATGAGATGCGCCCAATCGTGGATGATGACTTGAAGAAAGTATTAAATACACTGGACGAGAAAGAATTTGCTGCGGTATTCCGCAACAAATTCATAAAAGCTTATGAAGATTTAAAAGAAAAACTGGATGGTTCATCAGAAATCGCAGCGGTGAAAAATATCCGTCTGGAAAGCGACACATTAAAGCTGCGCTGCCTGGATGAAATTACAGATTATGAGATGAAACATCAGCCACAGCCGGAACCAGAACCGTCTGTAACTCCGGTAACACCAGTAGGAGGTGGAGAAGATACAAAACCAGTGAAGCCTGTAACACCGCCGGTTCAGCCGAAACCGAAGAAACGTAAGAATGTATCGATCAGTAATGTTGCAGGTGCAAGAACCTATTCTATCGAAAATGAACAGGATATTGACAAGTTCCTGGCAGAGATGAAGCGAAAATTATTACAAGAGCTGGAAGAGAATACTATCATTACATTGAGTTAATCATTCCAGTGGGAGGAAATAGTACATGAACAAGAATGCGATAAAGAAATTTGCCATAGAAGCAAGAAAGAAACTGATTGATTCTGTTACAGATAAAGCCGGTATGCTCGGCATTACAGAAAAATCATGCAGTGAGCCGATTACCAAGGGAGTAGACTTTGAAGTATATCAGACGGTTGCAGGAACAGAAGTAACATTGAATAAAAGACAGTGTGAACAGAGAAGAAAACTGGTATCCCAGATTGAATCCCGTGGTTTTGAAGCAGTTGTAGAAGAAGTGGCTTATACCTGGTTCAACCGAATCTGTGCAATCCGTTTTATGGAAGTAAATGACTATCTTCCAAACAGAGTTCGTGTACTTTCTTCCGAAAAAGAAGGAAAGATGGAACCAGATCTTGTGACACAGGCACCAGATGTAGATTTAGACCTGACAGCACAGGAAAAAGAAGAGATTATCAACTGGAAAATGAGTGGTACGTCAGAAGATACGGATAAACTGTATTGCAAATTATTCCTAAAACAGTGTCATCAGTTGCATGATATTCTGCCAGGACTTTTTGAGGCAGACTCTGATTATATGGAATTGCTGTTTGGTATTTCCTACACCAATAAAGATGATGTCATTTATATACTGGTGAATCCGGAGTCAGGTATTCCAGAAGCTGATTTTAATGTGTCTACACTGGACGAAGAAGGTAATCCGACCGGACAGGTTGAGATCATTGGGTGGCTGTATCAGTATTACAATACAGAATTGAATAATCAAGTGTATGACGGAAATATGTCCAAAAGTCGTATTACTAAGGAGCTATTACCAGCGGCAACAACAATTTATACTCCAGATTGGGCTATTCGTTATATGGTAGAAAACTCTGTGGGAAAAATATGGATGGAGCATTTACGTGCTATAGATCCAAGTATAGATGAGAAAGCAACAGCGAAAAAATATGGATGGAAATATTATCTTCCAGAAGCAGAGCAGGAAGAATCCGTTAATGTGAAATTGACAGAAATTCGTACCACATACAAAGATCTGAAACCAACAGATATTACTTGCATTGATCCGTGTATGGGAAGTGGACATATCTTGATCGCAATGTTTGATGTTTTGATGGATATCTATGAAAGTGCCGGATATGACAAGAGAGAAGCAGCATTTGAGATTGTAGAGCATAATATTCATGGACTGGATATTGATCAGAGAGCATATCAGCTGGCATACTTTGCAGTTATGATGAATGGTCGTGGCTATAACAGACGGTTCCTGCGTGGAAGAGATGGAAAACCAGAGCCAAAAGTCTATGCGATTGTAGAGAGTAATGAAATCAATCGGAATCATCTGCAGTTTTTCGGAACACATATGAATAATACGGAGAGAACGCAGGCACAGACGCAGATAGAGATTCTGTTGAATACTTTCACCGATGCAAGAGAATGTGGTTCTATCCTGAATGTGGATGCGTGTGACTGGAAGAAGTTAGAGCAATTCGTAGAGGATCTGGGCACAGATGGACAAATCTCATTTGAGAGCGTAGGAAGTGAAGAAACGCAGGAAAATTTGCGGAACTTGGTAAGAGTAGCGAAGAATCTCGGACAGAAATATAGCGTAGTAGTAACTAATCCACCATATTTAAGTAATGCTAGATTTAGCCCAGTACTAGATAAATATGTAAAACAAAATTATGCAGATGTAAAAACAGATTTATCGATGGTAATGTTAAACAAATCTATTTCTAATCTTTCAAAAATAGATGGATTTGTATCATTTATTACTACATCTTCATGGATGACTCTAGGTAGCTTTGAAAAATTGAGAAAATATATGCTTACCAATACTTGTATTGAAACACTTGTAGATTTTGGTACAGAACTATTCGAAGGAAAAGTTGGTCATAATCCTATAGTTGCTTGGGTAAATCGGAATACAAGAAGTGTAAATAAAAAAATGTTGGCAGTTCGTTTAGTTGATTTTTGTTATTCAAGGAGAGGTAGAAAAATAGAGGAATTTTTTAATCAAAAGAATAGATATATAGTAGATCAGAAGAATTTTGAAAAAATACCGGGATATCTTATTGACTATTGGATTAGTCCTGCTCTATTTAAAGCATTTGATGGAACAAAAATTTCTGATTTTGGTACTGCAAAAGTTGGCATAGGAAGCGGAAATACGGATTATTTTTTAAAAATATGGTATGAAATTTCATTTGATAGCATTTCATTTGAGGCTACGAGTAGAGAGAATATCAAATATGCACCAATTAATAAAGGAGGTGGATTTAGAAAATGGTATGGTAATAATGTTTATATAATCAAGTGGATTGAGGATGGACAGGAGTTAAAAAATTATTGCGATAAAAATGGTAATAAATTATCGTATCCACGGAACTTAGATTTTCAATTGAAGGAATCATTAACCTGGGGAGATATTTCATCAGGAGATTTTTCATTGAGATATTCACCGAAAGGTTATTTCTTCTCTGATGTAGGAAATTCTTTATTTGTATATGATGATGATAAAAAATGGTATATTTTGGCATTTGGAAATACAAAATTATTTAATCAGATGACAAAATTGTTGAATCAAACAATGCATTTTAAACCAGGAAATATGTTGAAAATGCCTTTGATTTATGATGAAAAACACAAAAAAGAAATAGATGACATAGCAAGAGACAATATCAGATTGGCAAAATTGGATTGGGATGCTTTTGAAACTTCATGGGATTTTGCATATCATCCATTGCTTCGAAAGGTTTCTGATATGGAGAACGCTTTTGAACAATGGAAAGTCGAATGTGAAGAACGTTTTAATCAGGTGAAAATAAACGAGGAAGAGTTAAACAGAATTTTTATTGACATTTATGGAGTAAAGAATGAACTAACATCAGAGATTGGTGAGAAGAATAATTCTGTTCGCAAAGCTGATTTATCTAGAGATATTCGTAGCTTTATATCATATGCAATTGGTTGCATATTTGGCCGTTATTCTCTTGATGAAGAAGGCTTGATCTATGCAGGCGGTGAATGGAACAGTAGCAAGTACGAGACATTTCTACCGGATAATGATAACTGTATTCCAATTACTGATGAAGAATATTTCTCCGATGATATTGTTAGTCGTTTCATAGAATTTGTTAAAACCGTTTACGGCGCAGACACACTAGAAGAAAACCTCGATTTCATTGCCAACGCATTAGGCAACAAGGGCGATACTTCCAGAGAAGTTATCCGTAATTATTTTCTGAAAGATTTCTACGCGGATCATCTGAAAGTATATCAGAAGAGACCGATTTACTGGCTTTTCGACAGTGGCAAGCAGAACGGATTCAAAGCACTGATTTACATGCACCGTTATGATGCTGATACCGTGGGACGTGTAAGAACCGATTATTTGCATCGCGCACAGAAATACGTAGAGACAGCAATGCAGAGTGCACAGTATACGATTGACAATGCATCATCCGCTTCTGAAAAATCAAAAGCAACAAAAGCAGTAACCAAGTATACAAAGCAGCTTGCGGAGATGAAGATTTATGATGAAGCGATTGCGCATATCGCCAACCAGAGAATCGAGATCGATCTGGACGACGGCGTGAAAGTCAATTACGCCAAATTCCAGGGCGTAGAAGTGGCGCAGGAAGGCAAGAAAGCATTAAAAGTAGATTTGCTGGCAAAACTGAAATAATATAAGGACAGGAGGTATCTATAGATGGCATATAAGATTGAAAATTTGCAATTGAAAAACTTTGGAATGCTTGAGGAGTTTCAGTGCAATGAGTTTTCAAATATTAATTTGATTATAGGCGAAAATGGAACAGGAAAAACATTTCTGCTGAAAGCATTGTATTCTGCTGTAAAAACAATGGAAGAATACAAGCGGGGAGACGATATAACGCCAATTAATGATATTTTGTCAGAAAAATTAAGATGGACATTTCAGGTAGATAAACTGGGTGATATTGTATCAAAAAGTGCGGATGAAGGGCTGGATTTTAGAATGAAGCTGAATAAGGCAAGTTTAGAGTATCAGTTTTCTAAAAGTGCAGCCAGTAAAGTGGGAGCAGTAGATCCGGTTCTGAATGGAAAAGACGGGAATTCTATATTCATTCCGGCAAAAGAAGTATTATCGCTTTTTTCAGTTATATTAAAATCAAGAGAGATTGATAAAGCTTTTGGCTTTGATGATACTTATTATGACCTTGCTAAAGCATTAAGAATTTCACCATCCAGAGGTAAAAACTATACGGTATTTGCAGAGTCACGTAAAGTGGTAGGAGATGTTATAGATGGCAAGGTAGATTATGATGAGAACAGCGGCAAATGGTATTATAGAAATAAAAAGAATCAGAAATTTTCAATTGGAGCAACTTCAGAAGGAGTAAAGAAAATTGCGATTATGGACAGGCTTCTAGCAAACGGCTATTTAAATGCAGATTCAATTATTTTCATTGATGAAATTGAATCTGCATTGCATCCAAAAGCAGTTTGTCAGTTCCTGGATATGATTGACAATATTGCAAATGAAATGGGAATTCAAGTCTTTATAACCAGTCATTCTTATTTTGTAATCAAGAAATTGTTTTTAATTGCGCTTAAAGAGGAAAATACGGTGAAATGCATTTCTTTAAATAAGGGAAAGGAGGCACAAATATGCGATCTGCATGATGGAATGCCTGATAATTCCATTATTGACACTTCAATACAGTTGTATGAACAAGAGATAGAGGAGGTGCTTTGATGGGAATTATCATTCCAGAATCCGATATGCAATTTGGAAAATATAAAGAAAAACAGATATTTCAGCTTGAAAAAAGTGAACAATATACGAAGAAATTACGGCAACAAGGAGTTCGCTGTTGTGAATTTATATTATTAAGATCAAATAAATTATGTTTCATTGAAGCGAAGAGAAGTTATCCTGATCCAATTGACGGAATTACAAAAGATGAAAAGAAGTATTATGAGGAGATAAAGGAAATCGCAGAAAAGATGCGCCATTCTCTGGAATTATTCTCTAATATTCTTTTGAACAGATATTCACAGGACGGTGTTCCGGATGAGATGAAAAGTGCGGAAAATCTGGAAATGCGATTGATTTTAGTTATCAAAAATGCAGATAAATCCTGGATAATTCCGCTTCAGGATATATTTAGAAAAGAACTGAATGCAGAGATGCGTATTTGGAAAATACCTGATTTTATTATCATGAATGATGAGCAGGCAAGGAAAAGGCATTTTATTATTTAAAGTGTATGAGAATGATTGAAATATAAAGAGGTAGTAAAAGTAGAGTTGTTTTAATTTTGCTAATTATGGAATAAACTACCTTGTATTGGATATTCCGTTAAGAATACATACACATAGAATTGCGCATCCGTCCTGGCAGAGGGAAATGATGTGATTTAGGGAAAATTCAAGTTGGAGGCTATGTTAATTATGCACCAATGGAATCTACAGGAGTACTGCGAAATAGAAGCAAATTCTATTGATCAGATATATAATATTATTAATGCGTATAATGAGCAATGGGATATGCCGAAAAAAATTAGTGGCGGTGAATTTAGAGCTTTTTACCGTGGACAGTCCGATGCAATATGGGAGATAGAACCAAGTATTGTCCGGTCAGACATTAATGAGCGTGATCAATATTTGAAGTATCAATCCAAATTGCAAGGAAAATCTTTATTTGATCAGTTAGCTTATTTACAACATTATGAAACAGGGACAAGATTAATTGATTTTACAACAGATCCTAAAGTTGCATTATATTTTGCTTGTGTGGATAACAAAGAAAGAGATGCGGCATTATATTTATACAATTATGTTCCACATAAGGCAGAGTGGATAGACACAATTATATTTACAGAAATTATGTTAATGCCAAATGATAGAACAATAAAGTTAGGAGAATTTGCAGAAGAGCTATATGATAAATATGAAATATTTCATGAGAGATTTGAAAGGCTTTCTGATCTTAGCGCTTTTATGATAGCATATCTGAATCATGGATATATGGTGTTGCCCAATGAAGATAGCAGCAAGAGTAATTTACGAATGGCAAGACAAAAGGGAACATTTTTCATATGTGGTGTAAAATTTGCTAATGCGGTTCCATCATACATGAGAACATCAATGAGAGCAGCAGCCAATGAACTGATATGTCATTCAGTGAATGTACCAGATTCATTAAAGAATAAGCGACCTTTAGTAAAAATAATTATCAAAAGAGAATACAAAGAAAAAATTCTGGAACGACTGGAAAAGGAAGGAATTACAAGAGAATATTTGTTTCCGGAAGGGATAATTTAAGCTAAAAGTAATGAGAAAAGACAGTTAGAGATCCATTAATTGATGCAATTGATTTGTATTTTTATTCATAATTTCATCATAAATGTTCTGGAATAAGAAACGGAGGTTTTCGAGATGAATTATTTAGAACACGAAAAAACAGTAAAATATGTTGATGGGTTGTTAGCACATTCGCAAGACTGGCAATGGATGATAGATGAAATAGAAGGCTGTTTTGAAATTAAAGAAGTTCATTCTTGGAAACAGTATTTAGGTGAATATGGTCCTATGAGGACGGTATTTGAATATTTTGTGAAGATTTTACAAGTTTGTGATAAAAATTGGATATTTTCAAAGAAGGAATTTGAAGAAATATGGGAAATCGCAAAATTTTATATTGGAAGTATTAGTGCTAATGAATGCAAAGATAAAGTGTCAAAAATTCAATGTAAACTCTTTTTCTTTTGCGTATGGATAACAAAATTAGAAAATGCAGACAATACTATGGCATCAAATGAAAAGAAATATTTGTATGATATTAGGTTAATAACTCAGAAAAATTTTTTTGAGTTGATTAAATGTGATTCCTTATTGGAATTTGAATATGAATTATTGAATTATGCCAAAACGATACCAATTTCTGATATAGATATCCCGGTAAAAAATTTACAAGATAATTTAGAACAAGTGGAATATCCTTGCGATAGCAAATTTTTAGATCAATATAGAAAAGAGATATTAAACTATAATTCTTTTTCTTTTCAAAGCTTAAATGATAAACTTTGTCAAACCTGGCAAGAATTATACCTTTTAGATATGTTGAGAACATCTTTTAGAAAAAGAAAAATTCAACCTATATATGAAAGCGGAAATGAATCGGTTCCGGACATATCTATGTGGAGTGAGGAAATTCTTGATGCTATAAAAAGATATTTTAATCATATAGTGGCAGACTTTGTGATAGAGTCTATTTCATATATCAAATTTAAGGTGGAACCATCGAAAGAGGTAAAAATGCTTCATTGTGGTCTTTTGCTGAAGGCAATTGAATCGGGTGAAGAGATGTATAAAATTTTCACAAGTTCTTCATATTGTATTTTGTCTTACTTATTTCAGGATAAATTAATGAAGGAGTACAATAAAGAAGATAATTATATTAGGTTACTAAAAAAGATACAAGAATGGAAAGAGCCAACATGGATTATTAAAATGAAAGATGATGGCTATCCGATTTCTAAGGAACAGAAAAGAATAATAGCAAATTTTTATGAGGATAAGTATAAGCAAATAGACAATGTTTTAGCAATTCATGAATTACTAAATTATCTTAAGGATAAAGTGGCAACAAGAACAATTACAACAGAGTATCTTAAAAAAGTCCATGAAAAGTTTAAAAAATATACAGAAGAGAATAGTGTTGATGTTGCAGCTGTTTATTACCAATATATGTTATTTTTGATTGACATTAACCAAAGTAATCCGAATATAGATAAGAGAGTTGTTCAAAAAGAGATGTTATATATACAACGAGAATGGCAGGAAAAAACGTATGGCAGGTTATGTGAAAATATGCAAAAAATTTCATATGAGCAGAATTTTGAGTCGGAACAACTTGAAAAATATAGTGAAATGGCTTTAACCAATCCTATTTTTTTCGCTCAAAACTGCACCCCTACTTCGGAAAAGGCTTTACTGCAGATAATGCAAGATACATCAGAAAATGTACTCATACATTTATGCAGAGGAATGATATTGAGTCCGATATATCCAGTAGAACGGGATAAAGTCGTTTATGAGCGACATGAGATTGATGGCAGGCTATTGGAATATATAAAAAATCTAAAACATAAAAAGGGATATACGTTGTTGAATCAACTTGATGATGAAGTGCTTGTTGGTAGTATCCATAATCGTTATAAGACTAAAACTTTGAGTAGTGTTTCGTTATTTGTTAAAGAAGAAAAATTGTATAATATCGTAAAGACGGAAACTCAAATGGAACTGTTACCATATTCGGACAAACTTACGTTGGCGATATTAACACAGTTGTTCCCTGTATTGGAAATAAAAATACGTGAATTGGTAACATTATTTGGAATATTTCCTTTTAAAAAGAATATGGAGCAATTTATGCAATATAATGATCCGAGTTCATTGTTACGTGAACTATTAGAGATGATTTGGGGTGAACAACAAAGTTTTGAAAATGTACCGGATTTAATATACGTTTATAATATTATGTATAATAGCAATTCATGTAATGTTCGTAATGAATGTATTCATGGCAGAGCATATTTATCAAGAGGAGATTTAAAGTTTGCATTTGTAGCAACATTATTTGCAATACATATGGTAGCATTTCGAATAAAAACGATAAAAGATAATGTCAGTGATATTATTGTTTTAGATGAGGACTAATTATGAGAAGAGCTTCTTATGCGAATAGAAAATTGACAGATGAAGAACAAGAAATTGTTAAGGGAAAATACAAAATGGTTGCTTCATTTGTAAAACGGAACCGACTAAAACCGATAGATGAATGGGAAAGTTATTTGGCACCATATTATATTCTGGCAATTATGAAATATACAGATTATAAACATTTGCATCAATATGGTATAGAAGCAATTATTTATCAGTCTTTGAAAAGTGCAAAGGGAAATTACTATAGTAAAATGTACAGATCTAAGAGAAGACCAGAAGGTGGATTCCTGTATTATGATGAGCAAGATGGCAAAGATGCATATATTTCCGGATTTATGGTGGATGCCCCGCCAATCGGAGTAGAGAAGATGGCTATTAGTAACTACACAGTGTATGACATATATCAGGAAATTGAATCGGAACGTCAAAAGGTGATTATAGGTATGCTGATGGCTGGATATAAGAAAGTCGAGATTGAAAGATATCTGGATATTACATATTATCGGTTGCAACAAGAACTGAAAAACATTCGAGAAATGATTGGAAAGTTCTATTATAATCAATATGAATAAATAACATTAACCAACAGATAGGAGCTAGCAAAAATGGATTTACAAAATATACAGGATCAACTGAATGCGGAATTTTCAAAGCCGGACACCCGGATTATATTCTGGTTTGATGACAAAGGCGAGTATGAAGACGAGGTATCGGAGATTCAGCTTGACAATGCAAAATTACATATTTTAGACGGAGCCAACTGGTTTTATTCCAAATGGCTGTTAAATGAGTCAGATACAGAAGGAAAATATCTTGTATATGCACCATTTTCCAAACCAAGTGATGCGGAAAATCCATTGGCAGATATGTATTTTTACGCGGTTCCGTATTACACAGACCGGATCTCGCAGATGTCGCAGGAACTTGGAATTGACAATAAATTCAAAGAACATCTGGCGCAGTATAGCAATTTCTGGAAAAATAAAAATCGCATAGAGAAATTTAAAGAGCTTGGCATAGACAATTTCAATGTAGAAACCATTGATATTGGTCTTATTGCCGTACTTACAGATGTGAAAACTCCGAATTTTGAAGAGATTATCAAACAGTTGATATTGAACGATCATGAGGCATACATGAAGGCGTTAGAGGACAACGGAATTATAGAAAAATTCTGGAAGCTGTGTAAGAAATATTTCGGATATCAGTCCGAGAATCCGAAAGTGGAAGATCTGGCGGCGTGCATGCTGATTACCTATGCGTCAGTCGCATTGAAAGACACATTACCGGAAGTTCTGGAGTCCTATGTTCTGAAAAAAAAGAACGATGTGGTTGTATTTGTGCGTAATTTGATGGACAATATATTGTATCAGGAGAATTACGATATTTTAGCGGAAAAAGTGGACAAGACGCTGCGGGTGACTTCAAGGATCCAGGATGCAATTACAAAAGGGGAAAATAAAGCAAAAGATCAGTCCGCGCAGTTACTGGATGTTGTCAACTGTGATGCGTTCCGTGGATTAGATAATATCTTAATCAACTGGATGCTGGATCAGTTAAATGATGAGATTTTAGACGCGCAGATTGACGGCATGAATATCGCGCAGATTGCAGAGCGGAGGATGGCAAAATCCTGTCATTTCGGAGAAGTATATAAAAATGAATATCAGGCGATCAAATATGCATATCAGTTGATGAAAAATATATCTCTGCTGGAAATTTCAAGTGATCTTAAGACGATAGCAGCGGATTATCAGAAGCATACGTATTTGATCGATTCTTATTATAGATGGTTTTACAATGCGTATGACCAGATGGAAGAAGCAGAGCTGTTTGCAAATGTAAGAGAACGTATAGAAAACATGTATTCTTATATTTATTTACAGAAGATCACGCCAAAATGGAACGAAGCGTTGATGGGAAGCAATGTCGCAGATACAGACTTAAAGAAACAAGAAGATTTCTATAGAAATTATTTGAAATCTTATGAAGGGAATAACCGTGTAATTGTGATTATTTCCGATGCACTTCGGTATGAGTGTGCAAAAGAATTGCTGGAAAAATTGGAATGGGATGAAAAATGTACACCGAAGATGGAGTGTATGCTTGGAGAACTGCCATCGGTTACGGCTGTCGGAATGGCAAGTTTACTGCCGCATAAAGAGCTGGCAGTTGATGAAAAATTAAATGTGACGGTTGACGGACAGCCATGCAGCGACCTGAATGCAAGGGACAAGATATTGAAGTCACAGAATGAAAATAATGTGGCGTTGGCTTTTGATGAAGTGATTCATGCAAATCGAACTAAAATGCGTGAAATGCTGCAAGGGAAAAATATTGTCTATATTTATCACAATCAGATCGATGCCAGAGGGGACAAGCCGGCAAGTGAAAACGAAGTATTTCATGCATGTGCGGAAGCTATCGAAGAGATCCACCGGCTGATCCACCGCCTTACAGTATGTATATCTGCACCGAAGTTTTATATTACGGCGGATCATGGATTTTTATATAAGAGAGACAAGTTGCAGGAATTTGACAAAGTGTCTTATAACAAAGAAATGTGCAAATACAGCAACAAACGTTTCCTGCTTACCGTTGAAGAAATGGGTGGCGCAGGCGTAAAATCAAGGACAAGAGAGTATGTCAAAAACTGTTATATAACAACGCCGATCGGAGCGGATATTTTCAAAACACCGGGCGGCGGACAGAATTATGTACATGGTGGCTCGTCTCTGCAGGAAATGTTAGTTCCGGTTATAGAGCTTACAACAAACACCAAATCAGTTGCATATGATTATGTAAATGTGGTACTCACTTCATCCAATCGAAAAGTAACGAATCTGATTACATATTTTGACTTCATTCAGACAGAGAAAGTGACAGATACGATGAAAGCGAGAAGTCTGGTGGCATATTTCACGACAGAAGACGGAGAAAAAATATCCTTCGATGTGCCGATCGTGGCGAACAGCCGCGAAGATGCGCCGGAGAAGAGATCGTTCCATGAAAAATTTACATTGAAGTCCAGAGAATATAAATATGGTGACAAATATTATCTGATACTGGCAGATGCAAATGATGAGAAAAATATTCTGCAGCAGTATGAATTTATGATTGATATTGCGTTTGTGGATGATTTCGGATTTTAAATATTTTAACGTTATTAAATAACAAAATAAGTGAAAGGTGTATAAAATGGGAACATTAACAGAAATTTTAAAGACTTGTATTCCTATAATTGTTGGTGCATTGATTGCAATAGTGCCATCTTTTGTTGAAAAATTAATTTCAAATAAATACGAACATAAAGAAAAACAGCAGCAAGAGAAGCAAGAATTGTACATAGAATTAATCTCACTATTTACTCGGGTTTTAAAAGAAAATCGAACAGAAAGAGATCTTTGTTTATTACGTAATAAAATTAACTTAATAAGTATTACCGGTAGTGTAGATGTAGTAAAAGCTTTAAATGAATATATAGATACATGGGGAAGTGCTTCTGGTGAATTGCAAAATGAAAAATATAAGACTTTAATCCAAGTTATACGCAAAGATTTAAATGTAGATAAAGAGATTAATGATAATTTTCCTAATATTGGATTGCGTGACATAAGTGCAAAAAAATAAAATAACAGTATCAATAAGGTAAGTCGGTAACCATAAAATAATTTACTGAAAATGGAAGGGATTTAAATGGATTTAAACGAATTACAGGGCACATTTACAATCGGAGAAACCGTAGCTGTAGAATTTAAACGCTGTGGTAACGGAATTGAAAATGATACCTATGAAACAGTATGCTCATTTCTGAACAGATTTGGTGGGGATCTGTTCCTAGGTGTGTTGGATGATGGGACGTAGTTGGGGTGCCAGAAAAAGCCGCTCCTGATTTAATCAAAAATTTTATAAAAGTCATCAGTAATCCCACACTATTTTCGCCAACAATATATCTGGTGCCGGAGATTATCAAATATGATGAAAAACGAACGATTATTCATGTTCATATTCCACCAAGTGCGGAGGTTCACAGTTTTAAGAAAGTTATTTACGACCGTGTAGATGATGCAGATGTGAAAGTAACATCAACGAGTGCGATTGCTCAGATGTATATACAGTAGATAATCTCGAACCGAATCCAAAGAATCCGGTTATCGCAGCATTTTTCAGAAATATTGGTTATGCAGATCAGCTTGGATCGGGAGTTCGCAAATTATTTAAGTATTGCAAATTCTATTCGGGTAAAGAACCAGAGTTTGTAGAAGGTGATGTATTTCGGATTATTGTCCCATTGGATGAAAATTATTCTTATGATTATGGTTCAGATGACAGAACTGTAACTGCGACTTTGGACAATGAGAATGCGACTTTGAACTGCGACTTTGCAGCGGAAAAACATAAAACTGCGACTTTGGAATGCGACTTTGAAAATGATGAAGAATTGGAAATTATTCGACTGATAAAAGAAGATCCATCCATCACACAGAGCGAACTCCATAAAAAAACTGGCATTTCATTAGGAACAATAAAAAGAATTATACCCAAATTACAAAAAAGGGGCATGCTTGTCAGAGAAGGCGGTAAACGTTTTGGCAAATGGATTGTAAAAAAATAAGGAAGAATAACAGTGAGGAATAGAGTTATGGAAGAATTTAACAATGCACAGGAAAATGCAACAGAAGACAAGCGAGAGGAAATAAAACAAAAACTCCGCCAATACTACGACGGACGTATTGTACGCAAAGATTTAACTAAATCGATCCGAGAGGGAGCGAATGTTCCGGTTTATGTACTGGAATATCTCCTTGGACAGTACTGCAATTCCGATGATGAAGAGATCATCGAAGAGGGTGTGGAAAATGTAAAACGTATTCTGAGAGATAATTATGTGCGACCGGATGAAGCACAGAAGATTCTCTCTCTTTTGCGTGAGCGGGGAAGCTATACGGTCATTGACCGTATTACAGTTATACTGAATACAAAAGAAGACCGCTATGAGGCGACTTTCGCAAATCTCGGAGTGAAAGAAATTCCGATTCACCCGGATTATGTAAAAGATTATGACAGACTTCTGTGTGGAGGTATCTGGTGTATCCTGCAACTGGAGTATGAATTTATTGAGGAAGATAAGCGTAATACGCAGCCGATCCGCGTGCGGAGATTAACGCCGATCCAGATGCCGCATGTGGATATGGATGAAGTGAAAAATGGAAGAAAAGCATTTACAAAAGATGAATGGATTGATGTAGTACTTCGCTCAACAGGACTGGAGCCGGAGAAGTTCAAAGAACGTGAGAAATGGTTATTGCTTGCGCGTATGATTCCACTGGTAGAGAATAACTTCAACCTCTGTGAGCTGGGACCGCGCTCTACCGGTAAATCTTACATATATGAACAGATTTCTCCGAACAGTATTCTAGTTGCCGGAGGACAGACGACAGTTGCAAATCTTTTCTATAACATGTCCAATCATACGGTAGGTCTTGTCGGAATGTGGGACTGCGTTGCATTTGATGAGGTTGCAGGTATTAAATTTAAAGACAAAGATGGTGTCCAGATCATGAAAGGATATATGGCATCCGGGGCATTTTCCCGTGGAAAAGCGGAAGTGCAGGCAAAAGCATCGATGGTATTTGTGGGAAATATCAATCAGAGCGTGGAGACATTATTGAAAACATCCAGTTTATTTGATCCATTTCCACCGGAGATGGGAACAGATACCGCATTTCTGGATCGTATGCACTGCTATATTCCGGGATGGGAGATCCCAAAGTACAGACCGGATTCATTTACGAATGATTATGGATTTATTACAGATTATCTGTCTGAATTTATGCGTGAGCTTCGGAAAGACAATTACAGTGATCTGATGGATAAGTATTTCCAGTTAGGAAATAACCTGAATCAGAGAGATACGATAGCAGTTCGGAAGCTGATATCTGGATTTATTAAACTCGTTTATCCAGATGGAGAAGTGAGCAAAGAGGAATTACAGGAAATTATCGAGCTTTCACTGGAGCTTCGCCGCAGGGTGAAGGAGCAGCTTAAGAAAATTGGCGGTATGGAATTCTATGATGTGAATTTCTCTTATATTGATAAAGAAAGTTTTGAAGAGCATTATGTGTCTGTCCCAGAGCAGGGCGCTGGCAAGCTGATTCCGGAAGGAATGGGCAAACCGGGATCTGTATATACTGTATCCAAGGCGAAGACAGGCATGATCGGCTGTTATATGTTAGAGACACAGATGATGCCGGGAAATGGCAAATTGACCTGTACTGGTATCGGTTCCGGACAAGGAGCAAGAGAAGCTACAAATACAGCATTTAATTATCTGAAAGTGCACGGCAGTAGTATTTCCGGACAGATCAGTACGACAACGAAAGAATATCTGATCAATTATCAGGATATGCAGGGAATTGGAATGACTTCCAATCTGGCATTGCCGACATTGATCGCTCTTTGTTCGGCTGCATTATCCAAGCCGACGCTTAGCAGCCTTGCGGTACTGGGGGAGATCAGCATTGGTGGTACATTGATTAAAGTAGATGAACTGGCAAGTACGTTACAGGTTTGTCTGGACAGTGGAGCGAAGAAAGTGCTGCTACCGATGACTTCAGCGGCAGATCTTGGCAGCGTTCCGTCTGATCTGGTAGGTGCTTTCAGTCTGATTTTCTATTCTTCAGCGGAAGAGGCTGTGTATAAGGCATTAGGAGTAGAGTAGAAGGTGAAGTAAGATGTTTGAACAGGATTTTGAAAAGATGCTTCGGACGCAAGGAGCTGCGCTGGATGATAAGAAGAGATTTACGGCTTTAGTACGAGATTTATTTCCGTCACAGGCGCGGAATGTCAATCTGCTGTTAATGGCATACAGCATCGGCATTGCACAGGATATCCAGACGGCATCCGATATCGATAATACATTTGCGTTTCGCTATGTCAAACAGTTGATCGATAATTATGGCATGAGCCGTGCAAATGCAGACTGGGTTGTTTCTGTGTGGTGTTCCTGCTATGGTGCGAAGGTGCTTGGCAAGAGATGTGAAATCGAAGTACATGCGACCGGACCTGCGATTTCAAATGAAGAAAATAAGCCGACGGGCGTTTATGGAGATCTGTTTGATTATTGCAAGAGTCAGGAAGGAAACGGTCTTGCAGTAACCGGATTTCACGGGCAGAATAAGGCGATGCTGATTTTTCAGAATAAAGCGGGAAATCAGCCGGTGTTGGAAGTTGCGGATGACAGCTTTGCAGAAAGCGAGACGCGAGAAGTGATCATTACAGATGGAATAGAGCGTATTGGCAATCGTGCATTTGCAGGATGTGCGGATTTACATCAGGTGATTTTGCCGGGAACGATCAAAGAGCTGGGAGATCAGTCATTTGCACAGTGTGAGAAACTGACATCTTTAATGCTGCCGGAATCGCTGGAGCGAATTGGGAGTGAAGCTTTCAAAGGGACAGGATTAAAGACAATCGCTATTCCAAAGAATGTATACTGGCTGGGAGACGGTGTATTTTCGGAATGTGAGAAACTGGATGGCGTGACAATCCCGGAGAATATAAAAATCATTCCGGATCGCATGTTTGAAGGCTGTCTGGCTATGAAGAAAATCAGCTTACATAGGAATGTAGAAGAGATCGGAGAGCGTGCATTTTTCGGCTGTGAGCTCTTGGATGGAATAGAGATACCGGACAGTGTAAGGCATATTGGACAAGATGCATTTTCCGGAACGAGTGAACGATTTATCCTGCAATGTTCCATGGGATCTTATGCGGAGAGTTATGCCAGAAAAAATAAGATCAAGTATCAGCTCATATAATGTCGCCTGAAAAGCGACAAGTACGTGCATGAGAAATGGTAAAGTGATTCATGAGGGAGGAAGCAGGATGGGATTTTTTGACAGTTTATTCGGAAATAAAAATCAGATTCCAACAGTGACATCGATCCTGCCGGATGCAGCCAGACAGGAGATTATAGCGGGCAGATTACCTATTTTAAATACGGACAAGCTGTTCCTGAAAAAAGGCGAAAAGATTCATTTTATAGATAAAGCTGTGAATATGGAGCAGAAGAAGGTAAAAGAATTCCGACATTCCGGTGGAAGTGCTCCCGGGTTATTTAAAGGGACGAGGTGGAGCGCCGGGCGCGGAAAAACGGTCGAGCACATTGAACTGGTGCAGCACCGAGGCATTTTATATGTGACGAATCAGCGAATCGTATTCCAGGCGACAGAATGGGGATTTGATAAGCAATACCGCTATCTGACAGCGATTACACTATATAGTAACGGCTGTGAGATGCAGTTTGGGAGTAAGACATATTGTCTGATTGTAGCAGACGGAAGTATTTTAAATCATGTATTGAAGCTGATTCGGCAAAGGAGGCAGATACCATAATGGAAGGGCAGTTAAAGAACGGAACCATTCTTATTTCAGAGAGTGGAAATAAATATGAAGTAGTCAGTCTTCTCGGAGCCGGCGGGCAGGGAGAAGTATACGATGTGAAATGTGAGGACAGACATTACGCATTAAAATGGTATTTCAAAGGAAGTGCGACAGAACGTCAGAAGAAAATACTGGAGACGATTATTGCGAAGGGAGCGCCGGACACTTCATTTTTGTGGCCGATGGAATTAATTGTGCCGGTGAAGAGTGATTTGTTCGGATACATAATGCCCCTTCGCCCGAAGCATTATAAGAGCATTGTGGATCTGATGAAAAAGCGGGTAAATCCGTCCTTCTATACCTTATGCAGAACGGCATTTAATTTGACAAAAGGATACCGCGAATTGCATGCAATAGGAGCAAAATATCAGGATATTTCTTTTGGAAACCTGTTTTTTGATCCCGATACAGGAGATGTTTTAATCTGTGATAATGATAATGTTTCATTTGACAACAGCAAACCGGGCGGAGTACTGGGAACGCCTGGATTTATGGCACCGGAGATTGTGCGGGGTGAAAAACATCCATCGAGAGATACCGACCGCTATTCGCTGTCTGTTTTATTATTCTATCTTTTTATGGTCAATCATCCACTGGAAGGTAAGCAGGAAGCGAGCATCAAATGCATGGATATGGCTGCGAGAATCAAACTTTATGGTACCGATCCGGTATTTATTTTCGATCCGAATAATAAGACAAACAGACCGGTAAAAGGAATCCATGATAATGCAAATATTTACTGGCCGTTATATCCGGAGAAAATGCGCCAGATGTTTATAAAGGCATTTACGGTTGGGCTAAATGAGCCAAGCAAGCGAATTACGGAACCGGAGTGGATGACATTATTTTCCAATATGATTCAAGGAATTATGCAGTGTTCCTGCGGTGCGCAAGTATTTTACGATGAAGAGCTGGAAGCAAAAGGTGTTGCACATACATGCTGGAATTGCGGAAAAGCTGTGACTGTTCCATATAAGATCGTGATCGGAAAGAATTGCGTACTGTTAAATCAGAATACGAAATTATTACATCATCATGTGTACGATGATTTTGATATGGATACAGTAGTTGGATCGGTCGTGCAGAATCCGAAGAATCCGGCACTTTGGGGAATTCGGAATGAGGACAAGGTGAACTGGACTTATCAGAAAACAGATGGCACACAGATTCCGGTTGCACCGGGAAAGACAGCCGGAATTGCAAAAGGCGTGAAGATTATATTCCCAGAATCAACAGGGGAGTTCAGATAAGAAGTATTTCTAAGGAGGATGAGAAAAATGGAAGTATTACAGAGACCGGGTGGAGAATTAGCGACAAGACCGATTCATTTCTTTTGGGTAGTGGATTGTTCGGGATCGATGTATGGTGAGAAAATAGGAATTGTAAATAACACGATTCAGGAATGTATACCGGAGATGCGTGCGGCGGCAGATAATAATCCGAACGCGCAGCTTCTGATCCGTGCATTACAGTTTTCTTCGGGAGCAAGCTGGATTACATCGAATCCGGTTCCAATCGAGGATTACGGATGGGAAGATATGGATGCAAATGGTCTTACAGAACTGGGGAAGGCATTTGATCTTCTGGCGGCACAGCTTGGCATTCCACTAATGCCGGAGAGAGCACTGCCACCGGTAATTGTATTACTTTCGGACGGATTTCCAACGGATGAATACAAGAAAAGCCTTGAAAAATTAAAAAAACTGCCTTGGTTTAGAAAAGCGGTAAAGATCGCGATTTCTATCGGAAAAGATGCAGATGATGAAGTATTGATTGAATTTACAGGAAATAGTGAGCTTGTGTTGCAGGCAAATAATGCAACTGCACTTGCAAGAATGATTAAATGGGCATCGACAACAGCGTCCATGGTATCAGCGCCTTCAAGCAAACCTGTGAATTCCACACCGGCATCTGCACCAATCGCACCGGCAGCTTCTGTAGCGCCAGCATCGGCAGCAGCATCTCAGCCGGTAAATGCAAATACACCGGCAGCACCGGTGAACAATGGGGCACCATTAGTGCTTGATATGAGTAATATTCCGGATCCGGATGATTTTGATGACGGAGCTGTTTGGTAAGGAGGCATTATATGAAGTGCTATGTATGTGACGGAATTGTCAGAGGTGCGACGCATGTCAGAAATGCCAAACCGTGTCAAGACAATAAGAAGATTGTAAAGATATCGGACGAAATAATCATTGTCGCAGTAGCAGACGGACATGGCAGTTCCAAGTGCCCAAGAAGTGACAGGGGATCATTGATTGCTGTAAATACGTTCTGTGATGTGATGAAAAATTATTTGCAAAGCTATGAAGCCAACAAAGAAGGAATGGAAAATCTGATAACATTTCTTAACCGTGAGGGTGAAATGCGATTTGCGCAGGATATATGTGAGGAATGGCAGGCAAGAGTCAAGCAGTCTTTTTACAAAGATAAAGCAGAAGATCTGATAGATGAAGAAAAAAATATCAAGTGGCCGGCAGTATTTTCCTTATATGGAACAACATTGCTCGGCATGTTGATCACCAATCGTTTTGTATTTTCCTTCCAGATTGGGGATGGAGATATCAGCCTTGTGTCTAAAAAAGAAGTTGCGCCACTGGTCCAGCCGGAAAAATTTCTTGGAACAGAGACACATTCATTATCTAAAATGGATGCCTGGAGAAAAGCAGTCGCAGCGGTACGGAGAAGAGATGGAGAAAGCAGACCGCCTTATATGTATATGCTGTCAACGGATGGATTTGCCAACAGCTATACTTCTGATACAGAATATCAGAAGACATGCAGAGATTATCTGGATATGCTGGAAGAACACGGCGTCAAAACAGTGCAGTCGAATTTGAAAAACTGGCTGGCAGAAACAAGCGAGCTGGGCTGTGGGGATGATATCACGGTAGTAATGGTGTATTTTGCGGAAGAGTAAATGAGGGATAGAAGATGATTGTAGACCGCTATTATTATCATCAACTGAATAAACAAGAACAGGCGATCTATAAAGCAATTTACGATGGCGTTATGGCGCATCAGGATGTGATCCCGATTCCAGCAAGAGGTCAGATGCCGAAAGATATGTTTGAGCGTATTTATGCGGCGATAACGAGAGATAATCCCCTGATTTATCATTTGAATCAGTCGGCATGCAGCATAGCCAGTGATATGCAGGGGCATCTTGCATTTTGCCCACAGTATTTTTTCAAAATGCCAAAGGTGAAAGAATACAATCGTAAGATAGAAAAAGTGGTAAATGATCTGGTTGGAAAATTGCAACTACTATCGTGCAGTGATTATGAAAAAGAAATACGGATACATGACTGGCTCTGTAAAAATGTAGAGTATGATTATGAGGGAATGGACCGGAAAAAGCTGAAAAGAGTGATTGCTTCTCATAACATACTGGGAGTATTTGCATTTCACAAAGCACAGTGTGAAGGAATTGCAAAAGCTGTCAAAGTCTTGTTGAATGCCGTAGATGTACGGTGCATTGTTGCAACCGGTGAAGCGTGGGATAGCAAAGAATCTACGTTACATGCATGGAATATTGTCAATATAGATGGTGAGCCATATCAATTGGATGTTACGTGGGATATAGGCGCCACTTGCCAGAGAAAGAATATAATTGACTACACATATTTCAATCTTACGGATGTGATGATGGCGCGGGATCATAAAGCGGATTGCAAATTACCGGAGTGCAAGGCAACAAAAGCGAATTATTATGTGAGGAATAAGTGAAGTCCTTGAAAAAACATCCTTTGGATGATGTGTTAACTATATTAGAAGTGTTTTGTGGATAATTGGAAAAGCAATGTGGGAATGACTTTAATATGGATGAAACTTTGTATTGAAGAGAGAGATAAAATTGAGTGATTTGACACATACTGATTCTATAATGAACGAAATCAGAGAATTGTTACTAAATGCACGTCAACGTGTGGCAGTAAAAGTAAATACAGAATTATTATCTACTTATTGGAAGGTAGGGAAAATAATTGTTGAGCATGAACAAAAAAATAATGATCGGGCTGATTATGGAAAACAGACCTTAAAGCAACTTTCTAAAGAGTTAACGAAAGAATTTGGAAAAGGTTTTTCTGTATCGAATCTTCAAATTATGCGACGCTTTTATCAAAGTTATGAAATTCAACAGACAGTGTCTGTTAAATTGTCATGGTCGCATTATTGCGAGTTACTGACGATTTCAGATCCGGACAAAAGAAGCTTTTATGAAAAAGAAGCTATTAATTCCGGGTGGTCTACACGTGAATTAAAGCGACAGATTTCTACTTCGCTCTATGAACGATTATTACTGTCAGAGGGAAAAACGAATAAGGAAACCGTTCTTGCGCTTGCAGAAAAGGAAATTGAGATGTCCACTCCGTTAGATATTATCAAAGACCCTTACGTATTTGAATTTCTGGGCGTACCAGAAAATAAGCCCATGCTAGACTCATTATTATGCGGATATGGTTTTTTATAATAAAATTCTTCGTGCGTATGTACTGATCGAATTAAAGACAACTAAGCTTACACCGGAAGCGGCAGGACAGCTTAATATGTATCTGAATTATTATGCTGCAGAAGTGAATGATGAACATGATAACCCACCAATTGGTATTATCCTTTGTACGGACAAAGACAGTATAGCGGCTGAATATGCACTTGGTGGTTTATCTAACAATATTTTTGCTTCGCGCTATGTTTCTTATATCCCAAATAAAGAGCAGCTAATTGCACAGGTGGAAGCTGTTTTGAATGAATGGCATAAACAGAAAAAAGAATAACAGCAGAAGAAACAAGCAGGGGTTGTCGCAATTATTATCAATCAAGTGAAATATATAAAAAATTCTATATAATACTTTCAATATGCAACCATTAGTTGCTAGAAATGTTCTCTCTGGTTGGTGGAATAATCAGCTCATATTTTATAAGATATTCTTATCAAAGATAAATATACGGAGGGACATGTTATGAAATTAGGTCAAAATATCGCAATATACAGAAAGGAAGCAGGGCTTACACAGGAACAGCTTGCGGAAAAGTGTGAGGTTTCGCGACAGGCAGTAACGAAATGGGAAAAAAGAAGAAGCAAAATTAAATCATGCATATTATCGCTTTATTTATATGGCAATAATGATTTTATGGGGCGCAGATAAAGATGAAAAATTGAAAGAATCGGAGCGTGTGTTGGCTTTAAAAGCTTTGTACGAAGTTGTAGAAACGGAATTCATAAATGAACAAGGAAAAATATACGAGAAATATCTTGTGAAAAACACAACGGAAGAGGAAAGGAAAAATTACATCAGAATGCCAAATAGAATTATTACTCCAAAAGAGGAGTGGAATCCTTTTGACGATTACATAGAAGGAAAATGTGAAGTTACTGTGGGACTTCAGGAAATAGAAGAACGGCTTGAAAAGGAATTGAATGCACTGCAACCAGGAGAATAAAAGAATATATACATACCACCATTGAAGAAATCCTCGTCATTGACGGGGATTTCGCCATGTTTACACAGCTCATTCTTGCAGTGAAAAAAAGAAGAGAGTATAATTATATGGCATATCTGAAGCAAAGTCATATTTACACTATGAAATACGCATCAAGATAAAAGATTGATAACCATACAATGGAAGGAAAGGTTTTATAATGAACATTATAGACAAATTTGGAAATATGGTGAGCAGTGCTACCTTGAAAGACTCAGAAAAAGCTCGCCGCCTTCTTCTCGCGGGATACCGCCTGCAGGAGAAACGGTTATGCCTTTTTCCGGATCGTGCACTTCCATCATCAGGTCGCTATGTGGCGAAAATAGTTATGAAAAATATTATTCAGGCACTGTCCAGACCGGAAAATTCCGCGATGGTCAGTATTTTTGTGCCGGGAGAACTGCTGACGGCAGCAGGATTAACACCGTATTCGGTTGAGGCAATGTCCTGTTTTATGGCAGGAACAAATTGTGAACAGACATTTCTTAGAAGAACGGAAGAAGAAGGATTTCCGGAGACGATGTGCTCTTATCATCGTGTGTTTTTAGGGGCTGCGCTGACAGGATTCCTGCCAAAGCCGAAATGCACGATTTATACAAATCTTGCCTGTGATGGCAATATGATGACATTCCCTTATTTGAAAGAAAAATATCATGTGCCGGGATTTTATATTGATGTCCCGTATGAGAAGAATCAGGAAGCAATCGAATATGTTGCGGAACAGCTGCGTGAGCTGACGATATTTTTGGAGGATGTAACTAAGAGAAAGATTTCCGGTGAGGCAGTGGAAAAAGCAGTTGCAAACAGTAGAAAAGCATCTGAATATTATCAGCAGCAGCTCGCACTTCGCAAAGATCATGATCCGGTGACTTCTCTGACAAATGAATTATATGCAATTTTTATGTGTCATCTTCTGGCAGGTTCAGAAGAGGCAGTGAAATATACAGAATTACTGTTAAAAGATGTGAAGAAAGCTCCAAAAGGCGGTGGTTTGCATGTCCTCTGGATGCATATTATGCCATTTTTACAGCAGCCGGTGAAAGATGTCTTCAACTATAATCCGAAGATGCACATCAGTGCCTGCGACTTTGTCGCGGATGGATTTCAGAAAATGCATGCGTCGGATCCATATGAGGCTCTGGCTGAAAAAATGGTCAATTGCATTTACAACGGAAGTGTAGATCAGAGAATCCAGGTTGCAGAAAAACTTGCGAAAGAGACGAATGCAGACGGTGGAATCTTATTTGCACACTGGGGCTGCAAAGGAACGATCGGCGCCTCTAGCTTGATAAAAAGTTCATTGGAGGAAGCAGGACTTCCAACGATGATTCTTGACGGAGACGGCTGTAACCCTGCAAATACCAGTGATGGTCAGGTGTCTACGAGATTACAGGCATTTATGGAAATGCTGGAAAAAGGCAAGGAGGATAGATAGTCATGATATATTATGTCTGTAAATATACACCGATAGAATTATTTGAAGGTTTTGGTGAAACCTGTGCCGTTCTGGAAGAAATGCCGGAGAATTTTGAAGAGTCGGATCAGATTGCACACGCAAATTTATGTGGATTCGGAAAATCTGTCATTCAGGCAGTTCTGGAAGGAAAAGCAGATGAGCTGGTTCTTGTGAATTGCTGTGATTCGATGCGCCGCGTGTATGATATTGTAAAAAATACAAAGAAATGCAAATTCATTTACATGCTGGATCTGCCTCATGACGATAATGAATGTGAAAAGGAAAAATTTGCCCGCGCAATTTGTGGATTGAAGGATGCCTATGAGAAATATTCGGGGAAAACATTTGACAAAACACGATTTATAAATAGCTTTGCAACATTTCCTGCAAAAAATAATCCTTATATCGGAGTGATGGGGGTACGCGTCAGTGGCGTTTTGGAAGAAATGATCCAGGAAAATATACAGATGGATGTGAAAAACCTTACTTGTACAGGAGGAAGAAAACTATCTGTATTGCCGGATGAAATGAAAAAACTGGATGAAAATGAATTATTTCTTGCATATGCGGATGCACTTCTTGGACAGCTTCCGTGTTTCCGTATGAACCAAAGTTCCAGAAGAAATGAGCTTTATCTCGATCCGAACCTGAAAGGAATTATTTATCATACGATCAAATTCTGTGATTATTATGGGTTTGAATATGCAAGTATAAAGAAGAATATGAAAGTTCCACTTCTTAAAATAGAAACTGATTTTACAAGCCAGAGTGCCGGACAGCTGTTGACGAGGATTCAGGCTTTTTCAGAAACAATTGAAGGATCAGAAGATATGGATGCAGCAAAAGGAATCAGCGAGGAGGCAAAAGAAAAAATGAAATCAGGAGTCTATTATGTAGCGGGAATTGACAGTGGCTCAACAAGTACAGATGTTGTTATTTTAGATCAGGATGGAAAAATCAAATCTACGATGATCATTCCGACCGGCGGCGGTGCGATGATGAGCGCGGAGAAGAGTTTAGAGAAAGCAGTAGAGAAAGCCGAAATTAACAAGGATGATATCGTGCGTATTGTCACAACCGGATATGGACGTGCTTATATTGACAGCGGTGATGACAGTATCACGGAGATCACCTGTCATGCGAAGGGTGCGCATTATCTGAATCCGAATGTCCGCACGGTCATTGATATCGGTGGACAGGATATTAAAGCAATCAGTATTGATGAAAACGGAGCGGTTACGAATTTCCTTATGAATGATAAATGTGCAGCCGGAACCGGACGTTTTCTGGAAATGATGGCGAGAACGCTTGGAATGCCGCTGGAAGAGATGAGTACCAAAGGTCTGGAATGGAAAGAAAATATCGTTATTTCCAGCATGTGTACTGTATTTGCCGAATCAGAAGTGGTGTCACTTGTTGCGCAGAATAAAAATGTTGCAGATATTATCCACGGATTAAATGTGTCTGTAGCATCGAAAGTCGGTGCACTTGCAGCGCGTCTCGGCAAGAAAAATCCGGGTGAATATATGATGACCGGAGGAGTTGCGAAAAATAAAGGTATTATTCAGGCATTGGAAGAAAAGCTTGGAGCAAAACTGTATATTTGCGATGAAGCACAGCTTTGCGGAGCGCTTGGAGCAGCATTATTTGCATATAAGAAATGCAAAAACGAGGAATAAAAATGACGAAAGAAGAATGGTATGAGCAGTTATTTGACCGGTTGGAACATTCCAAATTCCGTAGCGGTTTTCATTTGAAAAAGAAAGATATTGATTATATTAATGAAAAAGGACTGGATACGATCCGGGAGCATGCAAGAGACTTTATCGCAAAGCGGGAAGCACCGGCAGTTATTCCAAATGATGGGAAACAGACACCAATGCAGGGACATCCGGTATTTATCGCTCAGCATGCGACAGCTACCTGCTGTCGGGAATGTATCCGCAAGTGGCATAAGATGCGCCCTGGACGGGAATTAAGCCCGGTACAGCAGGAGTATCTGGTGGATGTGATCATGACGTGGATTCAGAAAGAGATGGAAGCATATAAAAACGTGCATAAGAAGTAAAGCTGGCATTTCTGTAAGTATAGGCTGATAGTAAGGAGAATGCAGATGGAATATACAGTCATCCGTTCCGGAAGAAAAACGGTGGCAATTCAGTTAAATCAGGACTTAACGGTAACAGTACGGGCACCATGGCGTGCTTCCAAAAGCGAGATTGAACGAATCTTACAGAAGAAAAAACCATGGATCGAAAAGCATCTTGATCAGATGAGAAGAAGAAAAGAGCATTATGATGCATCCGGAACGGATAAATTGACCGATGAAGAGATACAAGAATTAGCGAACAAAGCATTGAAGTACATACCGGAGCGGGTGGCATATTTTTCAAAAATCATAGGAGTTACTTACGAAAGAATTACGATTCGTAACCAAAAGACAAGATGGGGAAGCTGCAGCAGCAAGGGGAATTTGAATTTTAACTGTCTGTTAATGCTTGCCCCACCGGAAATCATAGATTATGTTGTCGTTCATGAACTTTGCCACAGAAAAGAAATGAATCATTCAAAAAATTTCTGGAGAGAAGTAGAGAAGATACTTCCGGATTATAAAAAATCGGTGTTGTGGTTAAAGAATGAAGGCAGTATGATAATGGCAAGGCGGTAGAAAAGTGTGTTGTATACAGCATAGAAGTAAGAACGGAGGAAATGGAAATGAGTAAAGCAGACAGGGCAGAAGAATTATTCAGAATGGGTTACAATTGCAGTCAATCTGTTTATGCAGCTTTTGCAGAAGAGTTTGGTATAAGTATCGAAGAGGCGGCGAAAAAAGCCAGTCCATTTGGAGCAGGATTCGGAAAACTTCGGGAAGTGTGCGGCGCTGTGACGGGGATGACTATGGTACTTGGCGAGTTATATGGATATGAGAATCCGAAAGATGCCGCCGGAAAGATAGAGCTTTATGCACTTGTGCAGAAACTGTGTGGCTCTTTTGAAGAATCGGAAGGAAGTCTGATCTGCAGAGAGCTTCTCGGTCTGAAAAAAGGAGAAGATCTGGAAGAGCCTGCAGTAAGAACGGAAGAATATTATCAGAGCAGACCGTGTGTGAGAGCCTGTAGAAGAGCAGCAGAGATTCTGGAAACTTATATAGATTCATGCGTTGCATGACGCGCATCTCGCATCAAGAATGCCGAGGGCATTCTTGCAAAATTTAGAAAAATAAGATGTATGGAGATAAATTTTCAGATGTTAAATATAATCGAAATAAATGACTTCCATTGTTCGGAGCTGGATATTTATGCCAGATATACCGAGGCGCAGTTGCTGAATAAGGATCATCCGGAAGACGGAATGTTTATTGCTGAGAGCCCTAAGGTGATCGGCAGAGCGTTGGATGCGGGATATGAGCCAGTGTCTGTTCTTGTTGAAAAGAAGCAGATAAAGGATAATGAAGAAACAAAAGAATTGCTTCAAAAATTTGAAAATACAGAAGTTCCGGTTTTTACTGCGGAATTTGACGTACTGTCGAAGCTGACAGGATTCAAGCTGACAAGAGGAATGTTGTGTGCAATGAGTCGGAAGAAGCTGGCGAGATTTCAGGATATGTGCGAGGGAAAGCAGAGGATTGTGATACTGGAAAATGTAATGAATCCTACGAATGTCGGTGCTATTTTCCGCTCGGCAGCAGCCTTAAATATGGAAGCAGTGCTTCTGACACCGGGATGCAGTGATCCCTTATATAGAAGAGCGTCCAGAGTCAGCATGGGTACTGTATTTCAAGTGCCATGGACATTTATTCAGGATGATAATGAAATGCGCTGTGAGCGGGAGAATCTCTGGCCAGAGCAGGCAATCATGGAGCTTAGAGATTTGGGTTATAAGACTGTGGCGCTTGCGTTGACGGATGATTCTGTCAGTATCGATGATCCGGTATTAATGCAGGAAGAAAAGCTGGCAGTAATCCTGGGTACCGAAGGTGAAGGACTTATGGATAAGACCATCGAGTTGTGCGATTATACGGTGAAGATACCGATGAGCCACGGCGTAGATTCCCTGAATGTCGCAGCAGCGAGCGCGGTTGCGTTCTGGCAGCTGGGGCGAAAGTAGAATAAGAAAGTAGAAATCCTTTGGCAGGTGAGAGGATTTCTACTTTTATTCTACATAGAAAAATTGATAATTCTCAGAAATGCTATACAATAGTATTAGCAAGTAACGGAGGATAATCATGAAGGACTATAGTTTGGGAAATTTTATCAGTGCATTAAGAGAGAAAAAAGGCCTGTCTCAATATCAGTTGGGTGCACTCGTAGGTGTCACAGATAAAGCAGTGTCAAAGTGGGAAAATGGAGCTTCTAAGCCAAGAATCAACACAGTAAAAAAACTGGCACAAGTATTAGATGTGGGCATAGACGAGCTGTTGACTTGCGAATATGCTACTTTCGGTAGAAAAAGGAAGGACCTATTTGCAATGAAAAATGATATATTAAAAATAGCAGAAGAGAGGGTAAAAGAAATATATGGAGAAACCCCACCGCTTGATGTAGTAAATCGTTTTCAAACAGAAGAATTGCTACTTGAAGATCGAGAAATTCTTTTATGGATGGGCTTCTTTGGAAAATTGCAGGAAGTGTTTGAAAAGGATAATGGATATGCGCTTGTACGCGGAGGTCAGTTGGGTGCATCTTTTATTGCGTGGATTTTGGGTGGAACCATTGTTAATCCATTACCTGCGCACTATTATTGTCCTGCATGTAAAAAGATGGAGTTTTTTAAAGAAACAAAATGTGGAATTGATTTACCGGATAAAAAGTGTTCCTGTGGTGAAAAGCTAAAAAAAGATGGATTTGGAATTGCTACTGTAAATATATTTCCATTAAGAAAATGGATGGAGATTACAGTTTCAAAAAATGGAACAGGATTGGTAAAAAAATGTTTGGATAATTATTTTAAAGAATATGGTGTGGTGCGAGAAGTTATAATTTCTAACAACGTTAAGGGAGAGGATGCATTTGATCGATTTAACGTCAAAAGGTATATGGTAGTTTCGGAAGAATTGAATAAACGATTTCCAGAAAAAATTGTCAGATTGTCATTCGAGGAATATTATAATACAGCACATGATATATTAGGCATAACGGTTGTAGAAGCGGATAAAAGCGTTGAGTTTAAATATGTAGATATAGAATTTTCAAAGAAACAGATAAAAGAATATTACAATTATGCTAAAGAAAACGATATTTTTGATGATCCTGTCAGAAATATACATTTACCAAAGATTTTAGCAGATATAAAGGAACCAAGTTTCGGCGATTTGGTTGCAATAAATGGCTTTTTGCATGGGACAGGAGTATGGGAAAATAATGCAGAATATTTATACAAAAAAGGCATTCCATTGCAGGATATGATTTATTGTTGTGAAGATGTGTATTCTTATTTATATGATAAACTTAAAGGCGTAAATTCTGATAATCTTTCTGGTCTTATTTGTGAAATAAAAAATTCTGTATGTAAGGGAAAATATTTGAAAAATACAATGCCGCAAGAAATAGAAAAACTTCTTGATGAGAATGAAGTACCTGAATGGTATATAGAAAGCATGAAAAAAATACGATATTTGTTTCCAAAAGCACATATAATAGCTTCGTTAAAAAAGGATATAGAGGAATTTCTTATATTGGAGAAAAATAGGAAACTGTATTAAAAGCCGATGAAAATAATTTGTGTCCGTATCACAAGAGGAATCATGGACGTCTATTTTTTATTGACAACATGATTCCTTTTGGATCATCAAACTTTAGGAGGGTTTCCCAAAGTTAAAGAGGGTTCTTCGAGAGGGTTTGATGGAAAATAACCTTAAAGTTAAAGAGGGGCAGTCGAGAGGGGAAGAGATAACTTCAAAGTTAAGGAGGGTTCTTCCGTAGGGGCTGACAAAAAAGAATAATAAAAGTATTTCAGGCACGGTGAGTTTCACCGTGCCTGTTGTGTTGTGCTCAAATGGGATCATCATCGATGAAATATTGTACTTGCGTTGATGAAGAGGACCCGTTTATAACAGGATTGTTTCTTGTTGCATATAAAAAACGTGTTCGAAAATGTTCAAAATTACGATAACCACGACCAAGTCTTTTTAAATCTTTTGCTTTTCTGTTCAAGGATTCGATAGGACCATTGGATAAACGACTGTTGTAAATGCGACCTTCTCCGTGTCGTTCAACCATAACAAATGAATTAATTATGTAATCGTGGTTTCGAATCAGTAACTTTGCGAAGTCAATAAAGATAGGATTGCTGCTGTGAAGATATTTATCGATTAGATCATCAAGGTGTAATCTTGCGCCCATTGGATCGCCAGCATTATAAGTATTGAAATGGACGTACATTTCCTTCAAATCTCGTAGTTCCTGAAGTTTTGGATCAATGTGAAAAAGAGAATCTTCATAATCAAACGTATTCATAAGACAATTGAAATGAGGATCCATCCGGGGCTCTGAGTGATAGGTGATATTTGCTTGATTTGATAGAATAAGCCAACGATATTTCTGTAGCAAGTATACTTCTCGAGATGCAGGGATGTGATCAGACATGGTTTCTGGATGCCAGCGTTGTTCGTAAATCTCACGGTCTCGCTGCTTAAACTTTATAATAAGGTGGCGGATGTATTTATCAATGGCATTTGTAACCCATTGCAATACATGAAATGAGTCAACAACAGGAACGGCATTCGGAAAGTATTTATCAACATACCTAATGTAAGGATTGTACATATCTGAAATTAGATACTTTACCTGATTCCGTTCTTCTCGTGGTATAGAAACAAAGTAAGGTTCTGTGACGTTCTGGCGTCTACTTCGAAGTAAGTCGATAGGTTCACCTGTGTAAAAATCTTGAATAACAAGAGCATACCTACAATAGTCATCCAGGTCTACATGAACTTCATCGATTGAGATGATATCCGATAAAGGAAGTCTGTCTAACTTTACATATTTTTCAAAAGTCTGAATGGCATATGTATCAGATACATTAAATTTTTCGGCAATACGAGCTGCTGACATGGATAGATCTTTAAATTCGTTAACGATGAGCATTTCCGTTGCATTGGTATTTCGTTTTCTTTTTCCGACGAAGTTGAATGATTCATTAAAAGAGTAATTGCATAAGGGATTTGTACATTTCCAACGTCGCTGTTTTAGAAGCAGAACACATTCATAAGTGTCTTGTAGAATGGGATGATTTATTTTTCTTTGTTTTACTCCTCGTGAATGCATTCGGAAATCGCACTGAGGACAGAAGTGAATGGAAGGATGCGTTTCAACAGTTATGATTTTTTTTGTTCCTTCGATTTTGATATCGGATATATAAATATCCGAATCTTCCAAGTTTAATAATTCTGTGATAGTATTCATATATCTCCTTTCAGTGGTTATTGGTCGCACAATTATCATAGTGAAAGAAGAAAAGAAGGGCAAGGAATCGCATGAATTCCTTGCCCTTATGTTGTTTGTATCAGCCCCTCACGAAGAACCCTCTTAATTGCCCCTCATAAAGAACCCTCACGAAGGTTGCCCCTCTTAAACTTTGGATACCCTTCCTTTTTATATTATTATAAATTAACGCAATGCGTATATTAGCTGGGAGGAGAATAAAAATGAGCAGAGGAAGAGAAGTAAAAGAATTAAGAGAAAAGATGGGAATGAACAGACGGGAATTTAGTGATTATTATGGAATACCATATCGTACAGTTCAGGATTGGGAAGCGGAGAAGCGGGAGCTGCCGGAATATTTGCTGCGATTGCTGAAATATAGAGCAGAGGCAGAGTGTAGGATTAGAAGTGAAGATGAATAGGCAGGGCAGGGAGGTAAATTTGGAAAGAAAAGTAGATGTAGTAGAGGATTTAGATGGCAAGAAAACAGTATTTATTCATGATATTTTGTTTAAAGGGAAACGAACAATAAATTGGGGTGAGGTTGAACGGTATTTAAAACGATATGTGGGAGAAATTTACACTGTTGCTGCTAGCAATGATGTTGTTTATATTGGTCCTGATTTACCAGATGAATATGCACATTCTAATTATACACATATTTTACGGGGAACAAATGCTAAAGCAAAAGCAAATGCAGTGCAAGGATTGCCAGAACTCATGGAAGTAGCAAATGGAAAGAGCTATACAGAAAATTACAAAACGAAACATAATACAGATGCTATGTATGGTTGGTACCGTTATGAGTCAAGATTTGCTTTACCTGTGTTTGATGCCAACGGGGAGATTACAAGATATAATATTTTTAATGTAATTATGGTTATCAGACATGCGAAGGACGGGAAAAAGTATCTTTATGATATTATAAACATAAAAAAAGAAACGAGCACCCTTTTCCAGTCCGAAGACATTACTCAGTAAAAAACCCATTTCTTGTGTTGTATTATAACCGGATGATGCTAAAATGTCAACTACAATAGATGTGATTTAGCTTAGAGTGACAGGATTCACAGTTTGAATGTGTTTATGCTTATTATGAAAAAATAAATAAAGTGGCTTAATTCATAAATGAAATTAAGACAAAAAATTTTATACTACAAGTTCAATGACAGGTGAGATACTCTCCTTTACAATTGTTTTTAGGTGTGGTAGACGCATATGTGAAAGAAAATACAACAGAACTTGTGGATCCGTTGGATGTAAAGAAGAAGGTTGAACTTTTGGAAGAAAAGAGGAATATTCTGCTTACAGAACTGGACACACAGATTAAAGTATCCAACGCAACTACTTTTATTGAAATAGAATAAAAAGATTGCTTGCATTACGAAAATCCTGAACTTAGTTTCCCTGTAACAGGGTTAAGTTACAAGAAGAATATGCAAATTCTGATTAAATAGGATAGCTCAAGGAAGCGGCGCAATGGGTAGCGCATATGGCTGATAACCATATTGTTGCGGGTTCGAGTTCTGTCTTCATAAAACTGAGTTTATGAATAGTATTAAGAACATAAGGACAGTTAATCATTTTTTGTAATATTTAAACTGTAAAGCGTGAATAGTTAATGATTTTGCTTTTGAATAGTTATGGATAAACAGAAAACTTTTCTTCAGGCATAGAGATATGCTGAAATCCATGGAACAGGTTGGGGTGTTAAATTAATTGACCGAGGATCAGCCTCATGGCTGTAATGCAGGCAATATAAGATAAATAGTGAGCAAAGGATTTATACTATGAGTATAATGACTTCTTCGATAATGCAGATATAATAGAAGACAACAAGATACAATGTTTAAGATAGATGTGGATGAAAGATCAATAATGTTTACGAATAAGGAAGTGATAGAATGATTTATATAACTGGCGACTGTCATCGGAATTTTGAGAGATTTAATACAAGGAATTTTCCAGAACAAAAGGAAATGTCAAAAGAAGATTATGTAATTATCTGTGGAGATTTTGGAGGAATCTGGGATCAGGAAGAGGAAAGTAAAGAAGAAACAATGCTCATGGACTGGCTGGATTGTAAATCATTTACCACTTTATTTGTAGATGGTAATCATGAGAATTTTGACAGACTCTATGAGTATCCGGTAGAGGAATGGCATGGCGGAAAAGTTCATAAGATCAGACCATCTGTCATTCACCTGATGCGCGGCCAGATATTTGAAATTGAAGGAAAAAGTATATTTACATTTGGTGGTGCGAGCAGTCATGATATTGATGGAGGGATTCTGGATCTGGACGATCCTGACTATAAGAACAAGAAGAAAAGGCTTGATCGCGGATGGAAGCCTTATCGACTTAATCATGTGAGCTGGTGGCAGCAGGAGCTTCCAGCCATAGAAGAGATGGAAGAGGGACGAAAGAATCTGACAGCACATGATAATTCGGTGGATTTTATCGTGACACATTGCTGTGCGTCGAGCACACAGATTCAGTTAGGCGGAAGTATGTACAAGCCAGACATATTAACAACTTATTTTGAAGAGATCAGGCAGAATACAAAGTTCAAGAAATGGTTCTTCGGGCATTATCATGATAATCAGAATGTGAGTGCGGAAGAGATATTGCTCTATGAGCAGATTATAAGAATTGTGTAACAGGAGATAATTAGAAATTAAGCCGGCTAGAGCAGAGATGTTCTGGCTGGCTTTATTGCTATAAAAAAAGAATGCGGATGTAGAATTTGAGCAATTGAATAAAAGGGTGGTGACAACAAATTTAAAAGGTTAATGGAAATTTTTGGTGAATACAGAAAACGCTATATAAATTCCAGTGTAGTAATGATACAATTAATATAAGAATGTTTAATTGCGGTTTACGGCGCTCAGCAGTCACTATTCCGTTTTAGAACGACCGCTTTCCGAAGTGAACTTGATGTGCCTGTGTTAAAGCGAGAGATAATGGAAGAATTAGACACAGAAGTAACTGTTGGAGAATGGATTGAAACAATAGAATATGATTATCCGATGTTTCATCTTTCCATGGATTGTTTTTGGTGTGAGATTGTAAAAGGGAATTTGGTGTTAGAGGAACATGAGGCAGCAAGATGGTTAAGTGAAGAGCAGCTAGATGAAGTAGAATGGTTACCGGCAGATGTGACACTTATTGAGAAGATTAGAAAGGAAATGAATGGGTAATAGGGTATGATTTCAGCAAAACCAACTAAAAATTTTGTATAGAGGTAGATTTTTCACGGCGGACTGAAGCATATATAAGAGGATGAGTTATGAGGAAAAAGAGAATTATATTAAAAAGAAGTATTTCTGCATTAGTAATAGGTGCAGTGACGATTTCAATTCTGGCAGGAGCGACATCCGCATCAAGCAGCGTGAATGCAGATGATGCGACGGCAAGTGTAGCTGTGTTTGAAAATCTGTTGAACGATCGCTCTTTTGTAGTCGATACATTTACGCAAGATACGATGCCGGAATCTAATCCATATGGAAGACTGGATGGAGTTGCAAATACAGATTATCTGTCTACGGATTTTCTGAAACAATATGAGAATGATCCGATTTTTAAAAGTGGTGTGAGTCTTTATTACAGAATGAACCATACAGGGGAGACAATCAGTGAGATTCCATCGGTACTTCTGGATGTTTTTGCAACGGATGCAGACTGGACAAAATTCTGCGCTGGTGCAAAGAGCAAAAATTATGATTCTCTGCTAACAAGCATTTATCAGAATGATTACAAATCCGTTTCAGGTAATTCTATTGGCAGTGAAGAGGAAGGTATGCAGACATTGCGGGCATATTCTGATTTATTGGACAATTCAAAAACCAAAGATGCATCAAAATGGTTGAATGACTATTTAGGAGCCATTACAGATGTTAATGATATAGATAAATATAATTACCTGTTAAAAAATACGGAGCTATACGATGAAAATCTGACAAAGTATGTATCAAATGTGAAAAAAACATTGCTTCAGGCATCAAAAAATTCAGATGGCAAAAAAGAGATGAAAGATTTTTCGGATTTGTATGAAGCGCAGTTTTATGCGGATTACGGCGCGGGCGATATACCGCAGAAATGGGATGATCAGTATAAGACCATGCAGATTGATAAATATGGCAGCAAAATTAAGAAAATTGCCAAAAGCGTAAAAACAGTGATCAGCACAGGTGTATCAACCGTTAATAATATCGTGATGATGGAAAATCTCTACAGAAATCAGGAGTCCATGCACGATACGCTGGTACGTGTACGCAGTAATGCAACGAAAAATAATGATAACACATTTATCCGTGCGTCATCTTCTTATCTGAGTCTGCTGGAATCCGATGAGCTTGGTGACAATGTTATTAGAAGTGCAGCGCTGAAATCTATTTACGATTATGGCAGCGACGAGCTTGGCAAATATGTATGGGACACTGCAAAGGGTGGTGTCAGAGATGAAGCTGCGATTATGGTTGCCAGAAAAACAGGGATGGACACATTGAGCTCCAAAATGGCGGTATCTGCAGCAGTCGGCAGAGCCAATGCGATACTGGCTGTAGGAAAAGACCTTATTAATTATGGAACCGGTTTTGATGATGTCTGTGAAAAAATATATTTAATGAAATATCTGCAGGAAATAAAACAGTACGCAGTTGATGCATTTAATGATGATAAGAATAATTATAATAAATATAAAAGTCAGGCTGATATGAAAAATATGGATATCTGGGCATCGGCAGCAATAGATGATCTGCAATTTATTAAAAGAATTGTGCTGCTCCAGAATGATCTGGGATACCAAACTGCAAATGCGCAGATTGGCAGCAAATATGGAGAAATCCTTTCGTGGATTGATGGATGCAATGACGCAGCAGGATTGGAAGCAAGATACACGAATCTTCAAAATGCACTTGTGGATACGACGATCAATCCGGTTTCCACAAATCCGATTTCAGTTGACGAAGGCTGCACTTTGCAGATTATCCACTCAACAGACAGTGACTTGCAGACATATGCAGTTTATACGAACAGAAGTGGACAGAAGTGTTCCATTGCAGAATTTGAAAATGTGATGCTTGCCGGTATTCGGATCAACGGTGGTACATTGAAGATCAGTGACCAGTCGAAAGAAGAAATGAAGTTTAATGGTTTATTTGTAACGGATAAGGCAGGAAATCTTGAAATTACCGGCAACGGCGGAGAGATTTATGTTGGCAGACTGGATATCAATGGATTTTTACAGATAAATGATAAATGCTCGAAAAAGATTAATGTAGCAAGTAACCTTAATATCAGAAACTATGTAAGCATTAAGAACATGGATATCCATGTGGCTGGAAACTGCAATGTGGCTGGAAGTCTGGAATTTGCTAGCAGTGAACTGGTTGTAGATGGAAATATGGAGGCTGACAATGGGTATCTGCAGATGCAGGATACCGAGGACAAACTGCTTGTGAAAGGGAATCTGACGTTAGGTGAAACCTATGGAAGCAGTAAGGGGGAGTGTTTAACAAATGGAACAGTAGAAGTAAAAGGAGATTTCACCTCGAACTATAAGGAAACAGGCTCCAACTGGTATGGCTATTATGAGACAAATATGCATAAGACGATATTTTCAGGAGAGAAGACGCAGAAGATTAGCTTTAAAGAGCCGAGTCGGGTAAATGGATTTGATGATAATCTGGAATTTCAAAATAACGCTATCAATTTTGCAACGCCGCTCTACTCGCTCACAGTAAATAATGATATGACGATTTCGAAAACAGAAGATTTACAGATCGTTACGCAATTGATAATTAATAATGGATCTTTTGTAACAACTGGAAATGTTGAGGCTAACATGTTAAACATCAACAATACAAAAGAAAATCAGATACAAGGGAATCTGAATATGACTGGAACTGTTGTCTTTAAAAAGGGAAGTCTGGAAGTAGGAGGAAATGCGAAATTTGACAATGGGTATCTGCAGATGAAGGATACCGAGGATAAACTGGTTGTAAATGGAAATATGACGTTAGGTGAAACATATGGAGGCAGTGAGAGTGATTTCTTAACAAATGGAACAGTAGAAGTGAAGGGAGATTTCACCTCGAACTATAAGGAAACAGGCTCCAACTGGTATGGCTATTATGAAACGAATACGCATAAGACAATATTTTCAGGAGAGAAGACGCAGAAGATCAGCTTTAAAGAGGCGAGTCAAGTAAATGGATTTAGTGATAAGTTGGAGCTTCAGAATAACGATATCAATTTTGCAACACCAATTTATAATGTGAAGATTAATCAGGACACACAGCTTACGAATACAGAAAAACTGATGATAACAGGTACATTAAATACAGGCGGTTATAAATTTGCAACAACCGGAAATATAGATGCAGAAAGACTGGACATGGGAGGTGCAGGAGTAGAAATTGCCGGAGATGTAGCGGTCAGAACAATGAATGTGTCAGGCAGTGATAACCTTATTAAAGGAAATCTGATGGCGAACGGAGGAGGTGCTGCCTTTAAGCAGGGAAGTCTGGAAGTAGGAGGAAATGCGGAATTTAATAATGGCTTTCTGCAGATGCAGGATACAGAAGACAAACTGCTTGTGAAAGGGAATCTGACGTTAGGTGAAACATATGGAAGCAGTAAGGGGGAGTGTTTAACAAATGGAACAGTAGAAGTAAAAGGAGATTTCACCTCGAACTATAAGGAAACAGGCTCCAACTGGTATGGCTATTATGAGACAAATATGCATAAGACGATATTTTCAGGAGAGAAGACACAGAAGATTAGCTTTAAAGAGCCAAGTCGGGTAAATAGATTTAGTGATAATCTGGAACTTCAAAATACAGACATTAATTTTGCAACTCCGCTCGATTCATTGACGCTGAATCAGGATACCGTACTGATTCACACAGATTTGTTAAAGATTAATGAGTTCCTGAATCTGAACGGACATAAACTGGCAACTACAGGAAAAACAGAGTGCAGCAATGTAGCCGAAAATGGTGGAACATTAGAAGAAAATCCGAAATTTGGACATAATTATTATAATCAATTGAAACCGGCTGATTTAAAAGATCATGATATTAAATATGCGGATGAAGCGTGGGTATGTACAAGCTGTGGAAAAATATTTACGGATGCAGAAGGAATTGTGGAATATGATCCAGATCCATGCAAAGACGGCCATACAATCGTGATTAATCAGGGAAAGGCGGCAACCTGCACTACCGACGGACTTACAGAAGGCAAGCATTGCAGTGTTTGCAAAACCGTTCTTGTACCACAGGAAGTAATTCCAGCAAGTCATAATTGGGAAGAAGATTTCACAATTGACAAAGAACCAAGCTGCACAACGGAAGGAAGAAAATCTATCCATTGCAAGAAATGTGGCGAAACAAAGGATGAGCAGGTTATTCCGGCAACAGGTCATGATTTTACCGAATGGGAGACGATTGAAGAAACCAGTTGTACAAAAGAAGGAATTACACAGCGCCGGTGTAAAATTTGTGGCTTCACAGAGACGAAAAAACTAGATAAAAAGGCGCATGAATGGGGAACAGAATATACGGTAGATCAGCCGGCAACATTTGCAGCAGATGGAAGTAAGTCTATCCACTGTAAGAATTGTGAAACGATTTCAGAAGCAATCGCAATTCCAAGGATAAACTCTGTAAAAATTTCGGCAACGGCTTATACTTATTCAGGTGGAGTAAAAACACCGTCTGTAACAGTAAAAGATGCGAACGGAAATGCATTGCACAACAAAACAGATTATATAGTGCAATATGCATCCGGCAGAAAAAATGTAGGAACATATAAAGTAATTGTAACTTTAAAAGATAATTACAGTGGTAAAAAGACGTTATCATTTACCATTAGTCCGAAAGGCACCGCTATAAGCAGTTTAAGTAAATCGAAAAAAGCATTTACTGCAAAATGGAAGAAGCAGAGTGCACAGACATCCGGTTACCAGTTACTCTATTCTACAAATAGTAAGTTCAAATCCCGAAATAAGTATGTCACAGTCAGCAGTTATAAAACAACTTCGAAAACTATTAAAAAGCTGGCGGCAAAGAAGAAATATTATGTGAAAATCCGTACTTATAAGAGTGTTTCCGGTAAAAAATATTATTCCGGATGGTCGGCAGCAAAAACAGTAGTGACGAAATAAGAGCAGAAAGGATAAAGCATAAAGCACATTATGAACAAACTGGTGATATTTGACGCTGCTGGCAACGAAATCGGAATGATACTTCAAAAAGTAATAGAAAAATCATACGTAAAGGGATATATTTGAACATAGGAATGAAAAAGAAAAAAGAATCAAGTGAACAGTTGAATATCGTCATATTTCTACTGCTTGTGATTGCCGCATTGGTCTGTCGCTGGCTGGGGAAGATGAGCGCCGGTCGCATCTTCTTTGGCACACTTCGGACGGTGATCTACATCGGCTTATATATCGGGTGGGCGATCAGCATTCATAAGAGAGTCATTCAAAAATCAGTGAGAAATACATTGCTGTTAGTCGCAGGTCTGATGGTATTTTGGTTTGTTGTACGCACGACAAAATATTTCTTCACCTATGATCTGCAGATCTCGCGCTACCTTTGGTATTGCTACTACATACCAATGCTGTTTATTCCGCTGACTGCATTGCAGGCGGCCTTTCTTCTTGGACAGCCGGAAGAATACAGGCTGCCGGGGTGGCTGAAAGGATTATGCATTCCGACGGGGATTCTTAGTATATTTGTGCTGACGAATGATCTTCACCAGCTTGTCTTTGCCTTCCCGGAAGGAGCGGCATGGTCGGATAGCAGTTATACATATGGATGGGGCTATTATGCAGTGATTTTGTGGGAAATTGTCTGTGCATTGATCGGCTTCCTTTTGATGCTCTATAAATGCAGACATTCCCGAAAGAAGAAATATTTACCGCTGATCGGAATCAGTGCAACTGTACTTTACGCAGTCATTTACGTAAGTGGTGTGGAATAGATGAAGAAAATAGGTGGAGACATTACCGCAGTTTTATGTTTATTTTTTGTGGGCATACTGGAAAGCTGTGTACGTTGCGGATTGATCCAGACAAATACAGGGTATGAGCGGCTGTTTGAAGTCTGCGCATTGGGAGCCCAGATTACAGATCAGGACTATAATGTCTGCTACACATCCTCCAATGCAATGCCTTTATCTAAGAAAATAATGAAGGAAGCGATGGAGAAAGAAGTCGTGATCAATAAGAAGACACTGATACAGAACCGGGATATCCTGGGCGGTCATGTTCTCTGGCAGGAAGATATCGAAGACATCATTCAGCTTCTTGAGAGACTGGAAGAAAACAGAAAGACAATCGAAGAAAGTAACTGTATTGAGCAGGAAAATTATCAGACAAAGGCAGCCATCAATATGCTGCGTGAGAAGAATCGCTTATTTGACAAGCTACAGACACAGACCGCAAAACAGATCGATCTGTTAAATGACCTGCTCCGCCACTATGACGAGGAAGAAAATCAGGAGAAAAGCCGTAGGCTTTTAGCGAAGATCAGTCTTGTCGGAACGTATATAAAAAGACGCGGAAATCTGGAATTTATCGAAGAGAGGTCAAAAATATCCGATGCCGCCGAACTGGAAGCCTGCATAGAAGAATCTTTTTCCAGCTTGCGATTGATGGACATCGACTGTGCCTGTTCGTTCCCAACCGGTGAGGAGATTTATGTAAGTGACGCTGTGTCGATGTATCAGTTTTTTGAAACAGTGGTGGAAAAATGCGTGGACACATGCGATTCTCTGTGGATAAAGCTTCGAAGCCAGGGAGAAAAGCTTCTCTTCAGTATGGAAATAGAAAGCAAGATGGATCTTACCATTTTTTCGAAAATGGTGCAGTCCTGTACATGTGAAGATGGCATATGGCGTTTTACATTTGCCGTGGAAAAGGCAGGTGAACCGTAATGCAGACATTTTTAATGATCGTTATTTTATTAAGTCTCGTAGTGAATATGATTCTGGTGTTTGCTTTTCAAAATATGAAGCTGGATGATCGAAAATGGTATATCAACATTGCACTTTTTGTGTTTTTATTTCTGCTTTTAAATGCGTTGGCCTATTCATTCGAGGCGGCCCATGGAGGAGAAATATATTTGCAAATGCCATCCGTTCCGATCGGAGTATGGTGGTGTGTTGTCGGTGTGATCGATGCGTTACTTATCTGGGAAGGACTTCGGCTGAAAAAGATGAGAACAGAAACTATCAGGCAAAATTCCATCAAAGAGGCGATGAACGTACTGCCGATCGGAATCTGTTATTTTATGGATGATGGAATGTTGAAGCTTTGCAATGAGCAGATGTATCGCCTTTTTCAGACACTCACTCACAGAGATCTGCAAAAGCAAGAAGAATTAAAAGAAGCGCTTCAGCAATGTGAGCGCTACGGTGTGAGTCGGATCAACAACAAAGAAATCTACCTTTTCCCTGACGGGAAGGCATGGAGCTATCGGGAAAATGAAGTGACAGATCGAAAGGGAAAGGTATATACGGAAGCTATTTTTCTGGACATTACGAAACAATATGAGGAAAAAATAAATCTGACAAAGCAGACCGAAAAGTTAAAAGAAATATCAAAAGAACTCCGCTATCTGTCGGACAATGTATTGATCCTGACACGTGAGCGGGAAGTGCTTGCGGCAAAGACAAAGCTTCACGATCAGATGGGCGCCGGTCTTACTGCGATCCGCCAGAGTCTGACGCAGGAGAACTCAGATTATAAAGATGCGGTGCGCTTGCTTCGGCAGGCCGTAAATGCAATCTGGAATGACAACCAGTATCCGCTGGAAGAAGGCGATTTTGAAAGATTTCTGCAGGATGCAAAGACACTTGGCGTGGAGGTAGTGTGCGAGGGAACATTGCCGGAGTCAGAGGAACTGGCTAATATCTGCGTCCTTGCAATGCGCGAGTGTCTGACAAATGGCGTCTGCCATGCCGGTGCGACAAAGCTTTGGATCGAGATGCAGAATGAAAATCAGCAATGTCGCATCCGTATCACGAATAACGGAGAGACACCGGATAAAGAGATTGTTCCAAAAGGCGGATTGTATAATATTTCCAGACATGTATTTGACTATGGCGGAGAAATGCAGATACAGTCATTTCCGTATTTTGCATTGACGATTGCATTTCAAAAGGAGAGAGTATGAAACAGGTATTAATCGTTGAGGATCAGAGGATGCCTCGTGAAAATATGGAGAGAGTCATTTCAGAAAGTGACAATTATACGCTTTCTGCCAGCGTAAATGGGGCAGATGTTGCACTTGCCATATGCAGAAGACAGCGTATCGATCTTATATTGATGGATGTATGTACGTCCGGAAATAAAGACGGGATCGAAGCGGCAGCAGAGATAAAGGCAGAGCTTCCAAATATAAAAATCATTATCGTAACTTCTATGGTGGAAGTCGGATATTTGCAGCGGGCAAGAGAGGCGAAAGTAGACAGCTTCTGGTATAAGGATATCAGTCCGGAAAGGCTGATCGATGTTATGGATCGAACGATGGACGGAGAGCGTGTATTTCCGGATAAAACACCGAGTGTACAGTTGGGACTTGCCGACAGTTCGGAGCTTACAGCCAAGGAAATCGAAGTGTTACGCTATGTCTGCGATGGACTCGAATACAGTGAAATCGCAGAGCAGATGAACATCTCACTGCGGACAGTGAAATTTCACATCTCGAATATTTTGTCCAAAACAGGATATGCAAATAAGACGAGACTTGCAATCGCAGTGACAAATAAGAACTTCATCATACCGAGCAGTCAGGGAAAAAATCAATAATATTCCTTGTATGTTCAGATAATATTTATCTGATAGACAAAATTCTCAGTAAAAATAACGAAAACCTGTCCATGTGGACAGGTTTTATTTTTTGTCTCTCTGTTATAATCTATTATAAGAAAACTATGTCGTTTGAGGAGGTAAAGACCAGTAACTTAGTTGGAAAAGAAGAAGGAGGGATATGTTATGAGAAAATGGAAATCGGGACGAATATGTAACTATCTAATGAAAGGATTGTTGTTGTGCGCCCTGGTTGTAGGTGGCTGGTTCACTGCGGGTATTGGAGCGAAAGCGGAATCGCTTACTCACTCAGTGGAATTTAAATCTGAAGAATCACAAATAGTACAATTTGAGAGAGCAGATGGGCTTGAGCAGCATATTGAAGTAACGAATAATACACAGAGGCCGATGAAAGTAACATTTTCGCACAATGTTCCTATACGGAATTACCATACGGAATTAAGGATAGGCGGTCATGAAGTTGCTAGCCGTATGGCTACAGCAGTAAAGGATGCAAATGTACTATATTTATATCCGTGCCAGTGGGTAGAAAAGGCCTGTGAAGTGAAATTTACAACATCTGCACCAGCTTATACGGATATTACTATCAGCGCAGAATACATTGATCAAAAAATCGGATTCAAAGAAGACGAGATTGGTCTTACAAAAGATACAGCATATGAGATCCCGTTATCCGGACATCCGTACAGTCTTTATGAAGGTCTGACAGGAACGGGAACAGGAACAGATGAACGCTGGTACAAGTTTAATGTTGCAGACAGGGCAGTGATTGATCCAAGCTTCCATCTTGTTAACAAAGAAAGAGCAACTTATTTTGGACAGAATCGTACTTTCATTCGTGTCTATGACTCTAATGATAATCAAATTTATAGTGAAGCATCAGCGAAGTACTATGGAAAAGGGGCGTGGGAGCCTGGAGCAAAGGTATTAACGCGTGGAACATATTATGTATGCATATCTACTAGCAATGGTGCTTATTACCCGGCAATTTTTGATTTTAATCTGAATGGACATGACTATATTTCGGCTGAGAAGATTAAATGCTCTCATAAAGAAGTGAAAAAATCACAGTTAGGAAATATAAAGATTGTTGCTGAGACGGTACCTGCAAATTCCGATGACAAGATTGTAGAAGTATATGATCATATTTCCGGAAAGTCATGGAAGCACAACAGCAATAAAGTTACGCATAGTGAAGTTCCGGTATACAATATTAAAGCTGGTAGACAGAGCTGGCTTACATTCAAGACAAAGAATGGAAAAACCTATACAACGAATCTCTACGTACCGGCAGAGAAATTTAAAAAACCGAAAGTAATAGCTTACCATAATTATGCAAAAGTAACTGTAGGATCAGCAAAGATGATGGGTACAAATGCCAGAATTCAGATTTATAAAGGTGGCAAATGGACAACAGTAAAAACGGTAAACTATATGTACTGCCCAGATGCGATGAAAATAAAGAATTTGAAGCCGTTGACAACCTATAAGTTCCGCACACAGGCTTATGCGAATGGAACAACCGGTACACCGTCTGATGTAGTGACAGTAAAGACTGGATCTGCTGTGAAACCAGCTGTGAAGTCTATTAAGATCGTACAGAAGAAAAAGATAAAAGTAAATGGCTGGACATCTCCGGGACACTGGAGTGGAGGTTACTGGTATCCGCCGATTTATCACAAACCGTACACATGGACAAAATACAAAGTAAAAGTTACTTTGAAGAAGAAAGTTCCGAAAATCGGTGGTATGTGGATTGGTGATACATGGACAAAAGGCAATAAGACAAGCTACACTGTATGGCTGCCAAAGGGAGCACAGACAGGTAAGAAGCTGAATGTTTATATGAATACAGGATTAAGCAAGAGCAATGGTCAGGGACCGCAGATTAAAAAAGTGATCAAAGCGAAGTAACGCTTCCTAAAAACACCTGAAAAACAACAAAACCGCAAGTGGCGTAATGCTTGCGGTTTTGTTGTTTTGTGACTTTTGGATCTATTGCTACAATGAATAATTTCCTGCGAAATTGATTATATACTGTCCTTTAGGACGGGGTGAAAAAGAAATATATATGTTATACTTTATTTACAAATAATATATTGTGCTTGAATTATCAGACAAAATGGATGATTGTCTTCTGATGAGTGGAAAAATGTCCTGGAAAGTATTATGCAAAGGAGGCGTAGATGATATGAAAACAAAAAGACAAGGACAGAGTAAATTATTTGTAGTGCTTGCAACACTTCTGGCGATTGTATTTTTTTCATTTGCCGGGGAGACAGATGTAAAAGCTGCTGAGACGTACACACAAAATTATACACCGACGAGAAAGTCTCCGTTGAAAAAGATTGAATATATCAAACGTGGGGATAATACATTTGATATTAATGTAACGGTAGATTTGTCGGTATATTATCCAAATGATGTTTTGGGTATTCAAGAGTATGATTTAACTGCGTGGACGAATGGTACAAGCGGGAAAGAGTATGTTGCTTCACAATGCGGCAATATAGACGTAGGAAAATATGTGCATACTCATCAGATTAGGGGCGAACATCGGAAACATGTAAAACCAGGAGAAAAATTCTGGATTAAATATGAACTTTGCAAGGATGTTCAACTTGAGGAGTATGGTCCATATCGTGATTTTGAAGCAAGGGAATTGACAGCACCGACTATTAAAGGGCCGGAACAGACTGAGAATTTATTTAGCAAAGTAAACAGGTACACATGGAGTGTCAAGTCTTCAAATGGAAAAGAATATTCAGAAATCAATGCAGAGATGGAAGCAACAAAAGCACCTGGTCAGGGTGAATCCTTATGGGCATATAATAAGGATGACGGTATGATATATGGTAGGTCTTTTACCAACAAGATTAAAGCACTTGTATATCGTGATTTGGAGTCAAAAGAAATTGATATAACTGGTGTTAAGACAGGAATGGTTCTTGTAATTGCAAAAGATGCGGCATCGGCAAAAACAGCAGGAGATGCAATTACATTAAAGGATAGTGATAGGGTTAAATTTGATCAGGCTGCATATACTAAAGCAGTAGCGGCGAAGGACTACAAGGTTCAAATGAGTTCTGATCGATATGATCAGCTTATCGGTTACATTGATGCGTCAAGTTATAGTTATGCTACGGCACATATCGTAGAAGTCTATAATTACTCAACAAAAAATGGAGAAGGATCACTTTTTAAAAGATATGTGATTAAAGGAAGTAATAATTATCGGAGAAGTTTTAAACTTACAGGATTAAAACCTGGCACGGCCAAGCATTATACAGTGCATCTTATACGAACAGATTCAAGTGGAACTGAATATGAATATATAGATAACCAATATTGGACATTGAAATCAGCAAGCTTTAAAACACCATCTGTTTCAGGTGTTAAATTTGCACCTAAAAAAGCAAAACTTATAATAAATGTACCGTCTACACAGGCGGGTAAAGGTCTTTCCACTATGCATGTATACAAAGGAAATAAGAAGATTAAAACAATTAAGAGTAATGGAAAAACAAGAATTACCTTTGTATATAGTGGAAGTAAAGCAAGTACTTCTTCTTATAAAGTAAAAGCGGTTTGCGCAAAGAATACAAAGATTACAAAGACCAGTAAGGCAAAGAAACCGGTTGCTAGTAAGTATAAGAGGCAAGGATGGATCAATCCGAATATAAATGCGATTACGCCATATGCAACAGCAACGTTTGTACCGTGGGAAATGAGTTATTACAATGGCAAGGTAACAGTTACAGGATATGTTGTAAACAATCGTATTTTTAAGCTTAAAACTTATAAAGTGAAGGTTGGAGTTGGAGTCGATAATAAGATTTACGCATCAACAACAAAGACTTATAAGAATGTAAAAGACAGTACAATTAAAAAGGTTAAATTTTCATTTAAGTCAAAGAAAGCACTTGATTTCGTTAATAACTCCCCAACATGGAGTGTGAGAACACTGAAATCGGTATGGTAATGCATTTAGAAACACGATCAATAATAATCGTATGATAAGGGGCTAGAGAAGGCATTAAAGTCAATTGGATTTTATCGTTTGAGGCTTTCGGCGGAGTGTTACGATAAGCACTTCGCCATTTTTATTTTGATTAAGAACAGTCACCTTTTTACATATAATCGCACAGCATCTTTATGTGAAAAACGTGATATCAGTAAATACAGATTATATTCTAGTACCAAAGTATTCACATTATTTTATTCGTTATGCTTTTTCTTGTCGGTGGTTTTATAGATATTTCAACAATCCATGCAGAAGCAGGAAGCAGAACAGGAAGCATTCAAATTATTTACAAGGAGAGAAATAGTTCGGATAAAGAAGTGACTCTTTCCGGAGCAAAGTTCTCGATATTTCCAATTCAATACATGAAAAATGATGAGCTGGTCTGGGAAAATGGTTTTAAAGATTCATAGTAGCATGGTTTTTAATAGCGATTGTTAGTCTTGGTTTGATTGTAGGATTATATAAAAAGAGAAAAATGAAGTAGCCATTATTTAAAGAGAACTGATCCATGCGGTGGAATCAGTTTTCTTTCTTATCATGCACAAAAACATACAGAACAAGGCTTGTGGACAGATTATATTTTTTCACCAGAGCATTGTAGATTTTATTCAAAACATTACGCTCGCCCAGACTGCCGACATCCTGGTCACGGGTATCTTCCAAAAGGCAATGCGACTACAAAGAAATCAATACCGCAGAATTGCAAAAACAGAGCCGACAGTTGACCTCGGAAAAGATGA
>OLRL01000057.1_pt1 | contig 102663 bp, 78 predicted proteins | sample 1643201 | NCBI WGS metagenome assembly OLRL01 (sample SAMEA3136649, study PRJEB25190) | human gut metagenome | biome: human gut; feature: human-associated habitat; material: faeces | place: Austria | collected 2013
TAATCAATGAGCTTCCCCGACTCATCTTTATACCGCACCGGTTCCTGATAGAATATGGATACTTTCTTACCATTCCCGATCTGAAATGTGGTGGAAGTCTCGGTATTCTCTTTCTTCACAGCGTCCTCTTCCGTCACACCTTTTAGCTCTTTTGGACGCTCCACGCTGTCATCTGCATCGAAAGCCGCTTCGGTCTTCGTCGGATTTTCTGCTGTCTGTGCCGGTTCAGCAGCCAGTGATTCCAGTGATACGGATGTAACTGACAGTGCTGCAATTAATGTCGTTGCTACAATCTGATTAAAACTCACATGGTTCTTGTCCTTCTTTCGTTTTCTTTTCTTCATAATCTTTCCACCTTTTCTAATGCTTTTGTAGTCAGTTACAATTTTTATTTTCCATTTTCACCTTCCTTCTTCTTATCTTTCCGCACACCTCCTCTTATGTACTACAACGTTTGAAACTCTATTTTTGTTACAATTTTTTATAATTTTATTGAAAAAATTGTAAAAAAATACCGCTCCTACTGCTTTACTATAAGTAACAATCGGAAACGGTATTTCGTGACACTTTTTTATAAATTTTTTTTATTTTGTTTAATATTCCTCGATATTGACTTCCTTCGTGGTCGTCACATCATAAGGCAGGATCGAATCGGCGAATTTCGTAAATTTCTCCGCCGCATCACTGACATAGAACTCATAGGACGCTTCTCCCTCAGACGGATTCGCCATTCCGTTCTCTGCCAGCACTTTTTTAAGATCCATGGCTGTCTCATATGCCGGATTGACAATATGTACGCTCTCTCCGAAATATTCCCGGATGCTGGAACGCAGAAGCGGATAATGGGTACAACCTAAGATCATCGTATCAATATCTGTTTTCTTCATCTCAGACAGGTAAATGTCGATGACTTCTTTTGTAATGCTGTGTTTTGCAAATCCCTCTTCTACCAGCGGTACGAACAGCGGGCATGGTTTCCCGATAACCTTGATATCCGGATTCAGTTTATGGATCTCTTTGTTATAGGTCTCGCTTCGGATCGTCGCTTCGGTTCCGACGATTCCGATGCAGTTATTTCTTGTCTCCTGTACAGCGGCTCTCGCTCCCGGAACAATTACGCCGAGGATCGGCAGATCCGTCTCTTTCTGCACAGTTTCCAACGCAAGCGCACTTGCCGTGTTGCAGGCGATTACAACTGCCTTTACATTTTTCGTCTTTAAGAAACGGATGATCTGTCTGGAAAACCGGATAATGTTATCCTTGGATTTACTTCCGTATGGCACACGCGCCGTATCTCCGAAATAGACGATATTTTCATTTGGAAGCTGACGCATGATCTCCCGCGCTACCGTCAGCCCGCCGACACCAGAATCAAATACTCCGATCGGTGCTGTATTTGTAATCTCTTGACTCATAATCATACTCCCTTGATTTCATTATATGCTAACTATCATATCACACTCGAGTTCGGATTTCCATACTCAGCGAAAATGTTCGCCACCTGATCACAGGCACTTACTCCTCAACCAACTCATCGAAATCGCACTTCTCAAACTCCTGGATGGAAATGTGTCGTTTATTCGGATTGGCATAAACAAATGTCTTATCGACATTCTCCAGATAATTCTGGATCTTGTCGTTCGTAGCACTGATGATCGCCTGAAATCCAAGTCCGCGGATCAGCGAAATACAGCTTGCCACCTTCTCAGCGTCCATCTTGGAAAACGCTTCGTCCAGCACAACGAGACGGATTGTCGGGTTGCGGTGCATTTTCGGAGACAGGTTAATCCGGTAAATCTGTGCAAAGCTGGCAAGAAGTGCCACATACAGCGGGTTCTGCCCTTCTCCGCCGGAATTTTTCTTGATCATTTTGCTCAAACCGATTTTCATGTCTTTTTCGCCATGCACGATCTGCTGCATATCGAAGGATAAATACGTTCTGTAATCTGCATATTTGTCCATATTTTTCTTCGCTTCTTCCAGCTCTTCCGGTGTTGCATTCTCCGGTGGCAGGAAAATACTGATCAACTCATCCATCAGATCCGCGTACTGCTCCTCATGCTCCATCGTGAAAAGATTCATCTGATTTTCCATACCGTCATCCAGTGACGCCGGATGGATCTGGAGCGAATCATCCATGAACATTTTATAATATTTTCCGTCCGGTCCTTTGTTCTTCGTAATGACAAACTGGTATTTATCTTTACCGAAATCAAGCTTACTGATAATGCGGTTCAGCTCATCCTGTCTTTGATAAGCTTCTCTTATGGCACTGCGGATTTTGAAAATAAAATCGTCTTTGAAATGCTCTACTGCTGCCCTTGCCTGATCTTTTGCTGCGTCCTTAAATGTCTCTAATTCTTCACACTGCAGCTCATCCAGCAGTCTGTCATATGCTTCATTGTCTCTGTTTGTCGCAGAAAATGTCCGATTCGCATAACTTCTGAGATAAGTACTTCTTTCTTCTACCAGCTTCTGATAAGCCTCTTCCCGCTCATCCATCTTCGGATACCGTGAAGCAATCTTCTGTTTCTGTAAATATTCATAATTTTCCGAGCGTCTGCCTGCAAGATATTCCTGAAATTCCCGTTCGTAAGCGTCATCCCATTTGCTCTGTTCCATTTTCTGTTTCTGCACAAGCAGCGCTTCTTCCGCATGAAGACGTTCTTCCTGCAATTGCTGCATTTCCTGCGTCTGCTTCCAGATTGCTTCCTGCACTTCCGTGATCTGTGCCTTCTTTGCATCCTGTTTCTTACGGATGTCTTCTTTTTCCTGCTCCCAAGCATCCACAGACGCTTCTTTCATTTGCTGCATCTGTTTTACAAGCTGACTTTTCCGTTTCTCACGCTCTGTAATCTTCTCTGCATCTGCCTGCAAAGTAAGATATTCTTCTGCCGGCTGGGACAGCATTTCAAGCTGCAATGTTTTCTTGATCTCTTCTAATAATTCCTGCAGCGGCATGCGTTCTTCTACCAGTTTCTCACAGCGCTCTTCCAGCTGGCGGACACGCTGACGCATACTCGTCTCACCGATGTACGCTCTTCTTGTGTACTGATCCGGATTCATATGCTGCAAACGGAAACTATGATACAATACACAGTCCGGTGTCACACCGATCTTGCAGTTACGGAGCTGTTCTACGGAATCACATTTTTCTACATTTCCAAGGAAGAAATCAATATAATCCTGCACATATGCTTCTTTCGCTTTCACTTCTTTTGCAAGTCCGTTATCTTTGACCGCATAGCCATCCTTGCCTGCGCCTGCCACCACTTTTTCTGTATCGAGAATGGACACGCGGTGGTATTTCTTCCGATCCATCTGTTCATACAGTTCCATCGCTTCTTTTGCATACTTCGGTTCCACGATCAGAAGCATCTTGTTGTTGCCAAGATAACCTTCGACAGCGTTGTGCCATGTCTCGTCTTTCACATCGAGAAGGTCGGCAAGGATCTGCACATTTACAAACTTTCCGCACTTCTCATGTAGGCGGTTACGCAACTCATATCTTGCTTCCTCCAGCTCTTTCGGATAAGCTTTCTTTCCCTGTTTCAGCTCTTTTAACTCTTCTCTTGCCTCTTTCTCTTCTTTCTTCACTTTGCGGAGCGACATCTGTGCTTCCTGTCTCTGCTCTTCCAGTTCCTCGCGGACTTCGCCAAAGCTCTCCTGCAGACGCTCCAGCTCTTCTGCCATAATCGTTCCTTTTGTAAACTTTTCCATGTCCCAGAGCATCTGGTTGGAAACCACATCCTGCTCTTTCCATGCTTCCAGCCGTTCACTGATCTGCTGCCATTTTCCCTGGCTTGTCTGTAAATGTTCCAGTGTCTCATTTACCGCCGCAAGTTCAGCTTCCAGATTTGCATATCCGCTGTTCGCAATTCTTAAAATAATCTCTTCATACTGTTTCTGCAGTTCAACTTCTTCTTTCTTAATCAACGATAAAATTGCTTCCTGCTCACCGGTGCCTTCTTTGCGCACTTTTTCCTTATCCATGCAGGCCTGGATCTGTCCTTCCAGCTTCAGCATTTCCAGGCGGTCGATCTGATAAGTACATAAAAGAACTTCTTTTTCTTTCTCCTGAAATGCTTCATATCTGCCATGGATATCCTGCAACTTTTGAATTTCGTTCAATGTCTCCTCAATCTTGCTTCGCATTCTCGCATACTGCATAACGCTTTCCTGCAAGTCTTCTATATGAATATCCTGCTCCATGCAAATATATTCTTTCACAAAATCTTCCAGTTTAATATTCATTTTAAATGGAATCGCACGTTTGAAAAGTCGTGGGAATTTCTCCGCATCCAGTCCGCCAAGATAAATATCATACATCTGGCGGCGGAATCTCTCATTGCTCGGTCCACAGTAAAACTGCTCCGCCGGGAAAGAACGCTGTAAATATTCACGCATTTCCATCGTCGTCAGGCATCTGGATGTGGTACGGTAATTATTTTCCAGAAGACCTCCCATGTGCCAGAAAAACAGTCTGCTGATATCATTTGTCGCCGTATCTACGTCAAACACAACGCCGATACACTGCTTTTCTTTTGTATCACTCTGCTCTAATTCCAGTACGATCGTGCTGGAAAAATTCTGATTTCTCAGATACTGAAATTCATTGTGTTCGTTAATGTTGACCATTCCACGCAAATATTCAATGAGGGAACGGTCGGAATCATCTGCTGCCGCTTTATTAAAAAATCCACGTCCGTCTGTATTTGCATATAATACAATCTGCATCGCGTCAATCACGGTTGATTTTCCACTTCCCGAATGTCCGGTGAAGAAATTGATTCCTTCACTGAATGTCAGTATTTTCTGATCAATGTAATGCCAGTTATTCAGACAGATCTTCGACAGTATTTTGAATGGTTGTTTCGTCTCCAATAGTATCCTCCTCACTGAATGTCTCTAATAATGCCCGCAGGTCATCGCCCAGAAGTACCGTATGAATACATGGGTAAATGACCAGTCTCGTCTCTTCGTTTAATTCTTCCAGAACATCAAGTGGTTCTATGATCTGGTATTTTTTTAAAAGTGCAATCGTTCTGCGCATTTCGGTCGGTGACGGCAGACCGCGTAGCACGCGGAACTCGCCGGCTTTACCGTTTAATGCGCCAACCGTTGTCACAATGTGGCTGCTCGAAGAAACCGTCTCCATCTGCTCATCGTAAATCAGTTTCAGAACAAGCAGATAAATCGTCGCAAGCCGCGATAATTTCTCACCCCAGAGCTGTTCGCCCTGAATGTAAATCACACCCATATGCGCATTTTCCCGCAAAGTAATTCCTGCCACTTTGAAGTAGGCACGGATAAATTCCAGATGTTTGCTCAACACACGATATTCTCTCACCGGAACCATGCGTCCCTGTCTTTTATCAAACTTCCGCTCCAGAACAAAGGTCTGTCGGTACAGAATCTGGATAACTTCTGTTATTTCTTCCTGCTCTTCCTGCGAAAGTTGTTCAAAATATTCGATCATAAGCGTCTCCTTACAAATTTGAGTGCCGGATATTTATAAGAACCATTTTCAATCTGATCCGGTTCTTCCTCCAGCACCATATATTTACTGTTCTTTCTTGTACTGTAATCGTAAGCAAGAATCAGTTTTTCAAACGCCTCTTCATCCATCAGCGAAATCTTGGAAGCGTCCATTACTTCTCCGTCCATATAAGACTCAATAAATTCCTCAATCTGGCTTCTGCTGTAGCGCATCTGAATCCGGTTTAGCTTGAGTACATCATCTTTATCAAGATCCGGCAATGCCTGATCCGGCGCCATTTTACTGATAAAATCCGTTCTTGGTCTTCGTCTCTTATACAGCGATTTCTCCGAAAGAATTTCCAAAAGCGAGAGATTCATCCGCTCCCCGGTTTCACGGATCATCGCATCCTGTTCCTGCGCATCCTCCGTTTGGGACATGCGGTTCAAGAGCTGCACGACCAGACCTTTCGTATCCGTTTCACCACTTAACAGATAGTTAAGTCTCGTCACTGTCGCACGCACATATTTCGCATGCTCTTTATCCATATTGGCGATCCGGTGCTCAATGTCATCAAATCCACGCTCGATCTGATCCAGAAGATCCAACACATCATCTTTCGTATCACCCATCTGCGCCGCCCGGGTACGGATCTCTTCTATCCATTCTTCATCTTCCCGCATGTCGCGCAGACATTTTTTAATATCCATCTTATAAATATAGAAGTTATCCGATGTTTTCAAAATGTGGTATTTCTTCTGTACGATTTCTTCCACATATCCATCCAGATGTTCCCGTAGCAGATCTTCATAATTATTCTGCTCCAGAAGTCTTGCAAAAAATTTATCCATATTATGAAGCATATCCTGCAAAGCTTTATTCAGCCGCTTCGTGTTGACAAGCGCCGTCCGCAGCATTCCGAGGTTCGCCCTGCTGTCGTTCTTAAAAGAAAATAATGTCGCATACACATTCTGGATATAGATTTCCGTGTCCTGCATATCTTCTGAAGACAGCCGCTCAAACGCCTCAATAAAAACAGCCGAATAATCCGGAATGACAATGTTCGTAACCAGCGTTTGATAATCTTCAATCCGCTTCAGCCATCCGGTCTTCAAAAGCCAGTTCAGAATCCTCGACGATGGCGTCTCCAGCATGTCGAACTCTGTCTCATTTTCCTCCCACTGGAGCTTGAACCGCTTTCTCGCATTCATGTCCCCCAGCACTTGGATACACACTTCCCTCGTCAGAAAATAATTATTATATTGATATTCTTCATTGATGCACAACAGTGCTTCAATATAAATGTCCCGGTTCACCGAACGGAATAAACTCCAGAACGTATCCGGGATTTCATTTCTTAATTGCATCTGTTTTCTCCATTTTATAATCCAAATCCATTATTGCCCACAAACCATCTGCAAACAACAACTAAAATCCATCATTTAGTATAAATGTTTCCGGCTTCCATTGCAATGTTCTATTTTTCCTGTCATAATGTATATAATACCAAGGGATAAAAGTGTGTCATCCGTCTGAACTTGTTCAGAGACGGATGACACACTTTGAGACCTGCCACGTTATGAGCATGTAAGAGGAGCGTAAGCTCCACGATATGCGAATAGCGGGGGCGAATTGCGAGAGTACGCAGTACGCAGCAATCCGATGGGATTATATATAAGTGTGCAAAAGGCGGTATCCGTCTGAACTTGTTCAGAGACGGATGACACACTTTGAGACCTGCCACGTACGTTATAAAATGGAGGAACAGACATGGCTGAAACAATCATGAAAGAAACAACCGAAGAGCAAAAGAATAACACCACTGAAAATGTGGTAACTCCTTTTGAGAAAAATACAGGAAATGAAAATGCTACAAAAGAAACTGAGGAGAAAACTTCTGCTGCTGAAAATTCAGATTCCGTTAAGACAGATTCCATGAAAAATGATTCTGTAAATGCAAACTCTGCAAATGCAAACACTACAAATGCAGACTCTACAAATGCAAACACTACAAATGCAGACTCTACAAATGCAGACTCTATAAATTCAGACACTACCGGATCAGCTCATTATCGTACGATTGACGATCCTTCCGATAATTTTTCCAGAGATCAGTGGATTCTTTCCCACATCAAAGACGAGGATCTGATGGAATATCTCCGGTTAGAACAGCATCGCATGGAACTTTTACAACAGGCAAAAGAGAAACGCGAAAAACGCATTTTCACACTGGTTCAGCTTTTACTTTCACTTGCCGCTGTCATTGCAGTTACTTATCTTTTAAAAGACAATCCGACAATCCTTTTAAGCATCCTTTATATTGTCGGCATTATTGGCGCTTTCTGGATCATGAAGAATCCAAAAGATAAGAGCGATCTTAAAAATAAAGATACTAAATAGCTATCTGTTTCATATTTATTTTGTATTTAACTTAAAATCAATTTTACTATATGATCCGGTCTGGAATTTCCAGGTCGGATTTTGTTATAGCTACGAGGAAAATGCACGCATTTATGCAGGTGCATTTGACGGCCGCTAATCAGAGCGAGATACGGGAAAGCGTATCTCGTCTCTGTCAATAATCACAACATCGCTCCCGCAAGTATCACACTTGCTGCAAGCCCGGCGAAAGTTGCAAGCAATGCACCAGTCAGTGTGTACCTCGTCTTTGTAACTTTTGCTGTCATATAATACACACTCATTGTATAGAAAATCGTTTCGGTACTTGCCATGCTGATGGACGCAATTAATCCGTTTCTCGAATCTGTCCCAAATTCCTTATAAATATCTAATAGCAAACCGGTTGCTGCCGAAGAAGAAAACATCTTTACAACTGTAAGCGGCACCAATTCGCCCGGAAAGCCAATCCATTTTGTAAACTTTCCGATTTCTTCCGACAGACAAGTCAGCAAGCCTGAAGCCCTCAAGATTCCGACTGCCACCATAAGTCCTACCATTGTCGGTATGATTTTCGCCACAGTCAGAAAACCGCTTTTCGCGCCTTTTACAAATACATCATAAACCGCAACCTGCCGCAGGATTCCATAGCATAAAATTCCAAGAATGATCATCGGAATCAGCAGATCCGACACGATAAGAAACCATTTCATTTCCAGATTCTCCATTTAGCATATATTTTTGTTCTTTCTAATGAAAATGTCAAAAAACAACAGCTATGATACTTGCATATCGTTCCTTTTTTACTCCCCTAATCCTATACCAATATTTCTATACTATTACTGTATGGCTGTTTTTCTTTATAAATTCTTATTTTTTAATTCCGGAATATTTTTTTATTCTATGCACACTTTGTTGCAAATATCTCCTTTATCTTAAGCATAACTTTTTCCTTTCTTTCATAAAATACTTTAAGTTTGTAATAAAAAATGCTTTCGAGGTATCCTATGTTAAATCTTCTCTGGGCAGGCATGATCATTGCAGGTGTTTTCTTCGCCGCATTCACCGGGCAGATTCCGGAAGTAACAAAAGCGGCGCTGGATTCTTCTAAAGAAGCAGTGACGCTTTGCATCACAATTTCAGGAGTTATGGCTTTTTGGACCGGAATGATGGAAATCGCCCAGGAAGCAGGCATGATCCGGAAACTTTCTGCGAAACTTTTGCCCTTCCTACATTTTTTATTTCCAGAACTACCCTCTTCCCATAAAGCAATACCACATATTTCTACAAATATTATTGCCAACATATTAGGGCTTGGATGGGCTGCGACTCCTGCCGGATTAAATGCCATGCAGGCACTTTCAGATTTGGAAAAGGAACGGCGGTCTGGAAAAGCTCCCGGTCCAGTGCTTCCTCCAGGCACTGCGAGCAAAGAAATGTGTAATTTTCTCATTCTGAACATTTCATCACTACAGCTGATTCCAGTAAATATTATTGCATACCGCAGTCAGTACGGAAGTGTCAATCCTGCTGCCATCACCGGTGCCGGAATTCTTGCGACCAGCGCCAGCACGCTGACCGCTATCTTATATTGTAAATACAAGAATCATCACCCCTATTAGAAAAGCTTCTTTTCATATTGATATGTTAAAAAGTAGCTATACAAATATTTATTTTTCTATATATGAAAAACACATAATAGTCACCAAATACTTTGATTTTCAAATTTTTTTGTTTCAGGGGTTGTTTTTTTTATTTTTTGAGATATAATATGGATATAAATAGACGTAGTATTTAATACTACGTGTCGAACTATCGATTTCTAGGAGGCGGTATTTATGTCAGATACAATACAAAAATATATCAAAGATCCAGGAAGTGCAATCACTCATTTTATCGGAATGTTAATGGCAATTTTTGCAGCTATTCCACTTCTGATCAAAGCAGCAAGAGAGCCTTCCCGCATTTATATTATTTCCATTGCGATTTATGCGGTCAGCCTGATTCTGCTCTATGCAGCCAGCACCACATACCATACATTTAACCGCACGCCGCGGATTAATAAAATTTTGAAAAAAATCGACCATATGATGATTAGTGTCCTGATCGCCGGAAGCTACACTCCGATCTGTCTGCTCGTGCTTGGTGGCAAAACCGGAATCATTTTGCTCTCTATTGTGTGGGGTATTGCGATCGCCGGAATCATCATCAAGGCTTTCTGGATCAACTGCCCGAAGTGGGTATCTTCCGTTCTGTATATCGGCATGGGCTGGACCTGCGTACTTGCATTTACACAACTTCTTAACTCCATGTCACAGGCAGCTTTCGGATGGCTCCTTACAGGTGGTATCATTTACACTGTCGGCGGCGTGATCTACGCACTGAAACTGCCGATTTTCAACAGCCATCATAAGAATTTCGGAAGTCATGAGATCTTCCACTTATTCGTTATGGGTGGAAGCTTCTGCCACTTCATCGTTATGTACAACTTTGTTCTCCGTTAATTGAAATGTAGCGAGCAGAAGCTCTTTCTTCTTCCGCGGCAGTTGTTTGATCTCATACTCCCGTCGCATAGCTTCAGATTTTGTCTGGAATGTCTCATAATAAACCAGCTCAACTGGGCGCCGGTACTTCGTGTACTTGGCGCCCTTTCCTTCGTTATGCATTTTCACACGCTTTTCCACATCATTCGTCCAGCCTGTGTATAACGTGCCATCCGCACATTTTAAAATATATGTATAATTCATTTTCCACACATCTTTCCACATCTTATCTACATCACAGTATAACTTATCCACGATATCCCGTCCAGTTACGAAAAAGGGACAGGGACTTTCGAATAGGGGACGGGGATTTTCTAGAAAATCCCCGTCCCCTATTCGACTAAGAACTCAATCGGATTGACCGGCTGCCCATTTTTCCGCATTTCAAAATAAACATTGCTGCCTTCTGCGCTGTAGTATTTGGTCGGTTCACTAACATAACCGAGTGTTGTTTTTGCCGTAACCGACTGCCCGGTCTTCACCGGCACTTCCTTGAGTTGTCCATAAATCAGCTCATAGCCGTTACCAATATCAACGGTTACGGTTGTTCCGGTCTGTGCAGTTTTGTCAATCGACTTTACAACGCCTGTTGTTGCTGCTATGACTTGATCTCCGACTTCTGCGGAGAAAATAACTGCCGGATTGTATTTGTACTGATCCAATGTCTTAAAGTACACGGTTTTATCCATGCTGTAGTTCATCAGGATGCTGCCGTCTACCGGCCAGAGCAGTTCACTCTTCCCGTCAAATCCGGATATTGCCCGACTTCCGGTTGTTTGTGTTTCTCCGGCTGTTGTTCCATCTGAATCATTTTCATTATCAGATGTACTTTCTCCGGCTCCTGTATTTTCATCGTTATTATCCGGTTCTTCTGTATTCGGGACGTTATCTAATGGTGTGTTTCCTTCGCCTTTTTCTTCTGAACTCTTTTCCGGTTCGTTCACAATCTTGTCCGTTCCGGCTTCTTTCTTCTCTTGTTCCATTTTTGCCTGCAACTGTTCTTTCTGCGCCTGTTTGTAGTCTTTAAATGTATATGTTCCTACTATTGCGATAGCTGCCACAAAGCACAAAACGGCTGCAACGGCAGGCCCTCGTTTTCTTTTTTTCGGCCCTGGTCTCTTTTTTTGCTCTTGATTCATCTAATCACCACCTCTGACTTTATTTTTGCCAGCGCATGGTAACCTTATTCACATAGTTTATTCATTTTCTAAATTTTATATTATCGTCTACTTTCCTACCTGATTTTTACGTCCTCCTTCCCCCTGTACGATCTCCGCAACCTCCCGGATTTTCGTCTTTTTATAAAAATAACCGAGTATCTCCTTATAAGTTTTCCCCTTTTTCGCCATTTCATTTGCCGTATACTGGCTCATTCCGTATCCATGTCCGACACCGCATGTGATAATGCGCAGTTTTCCATCGTATTTTTGTAAAATAAAACTCGACGACGCCAAATGATATTTCTCCCGGAACGCTTCACCGCTCATTATTTCTTCCCCAACCCGCACTTTTTTCACATATCCGGCGCTATCGAGTGCAGTCACTTTTGCATCTAATTTTTTCTCCATTGTTGTCTGGATCTGCCATTCATTTTCCAGATCTTTCGGACAAGTCACTTTTTTGAGATAAGGATATTCTTCACCCAGCGACTCTATTGCATCCCTTGTACTTCCGTTTGTCAGCCTGCAAAATGGTGCATACGCCGGTTTTCCTTTCCATGTCAGGATCTCGCCATCCGTCTCCTCCCACGCTTTTTTTAATTTATTATAGTAGGAATAATATTTATTGCTTCCCCACAACTGTTTTTTCTGTGCATCGGTCAGATAGCTCTGCTCAAGTACAGTATCACTTCCGTCCTGATTCATTTTCTCGCAAATAGATGTTCGCACAAGTACCGCCTGCGCTTTCCATGCTTCTTTTTTATACGAGCCGGGCATTTCTTTCGCCATGACACTAATTCCGTAATCTTCTAAGGGCATTTCTATAATTTTCTTACTACCTCTCAAATTACTATTATTTCCATTTCTCTCTTTTGATCCACTGTTCTTCACACTATCGTCATCCACATCTCTACCTCCCGAACCATCTCTATTTTTCAAGCCACCACCATTCTCATCTCCATCTGCTATATCTGCACCATTTCCCGAGCCATCTCCCGACTCACTACTCTCCACCCGCACATACGTCTCATCCACTTCCACGCTTCCTCCCCGCCCGGAGCCATTTAAAAATGCTGTCACAAAATACGGCACACAGATCAGTAGCGCCAGATAACACACTGCTTTTTTCAAATATCTATGCATACAAAAAGCCCTCCCATACACTGTATGGAAGGACTTGTCTACTTATTCACAAATTTATTTGCAAATTTTATTCGTAAATTTCTTCTGAAATTGTCTCTTTGTCCAGTTTCCAGATATCATCTACATATTCCTGAATCGTTCTGTCTGATGAGAACTTACCACAGGATGCTGTATTTAACAGGACCATCTTAGCCCATCTGTCTTTATCTCTGTAAGCTGCCTCTACTTTCTCCTGTGCCTCGGCATAAGAGCGGAAATCTTTCAGGATGAAATATACATCTGCCTGATTATTTCCCTGTGGCATTAACAGTGAGTTGTAAAGATCGCGGTACATCTCTGTATCACCCTGTGCATAAGTACCGTCTACCAGCTGGTCAACCACTCGTTTGAGCTCTGGATCGCTGTTGTAGATCTGGCGTGAATCGTATCCACCATTCTGCTCATAGTTAATAACTTCATCAGAACTCAGACCAAAGATAAATGCATTATCCGCTCCGACTTCTTCTACAATTTCCACATTTGCTCCATCCATCGTTCCCAGAGTTGCGGCACCATTTAACATAAATTTCATGTTACCGGTTCCGGATGCTTCCTTGGATGCTGTAGAAATCTGTTCGCTGACATCTGCTGCCGCAAAAATCCACTCAGCATTAGATACACGGTAATCTTCGATAAATACAACTTTCAATTTACCGTTAATACTGCGGTCATTATTTACAACATCTGCTACGGAGTTGATCAGCTTAATGATCTGTTTTGCACGGATATAACCTGCGGAAGCCTTCGCTCCAAAGATAAATGTTCTTGGATAGAAGCTCTTCTCCGGATGCTCTTTAATCTGATTGTATAAGTACATGACGTGTAAAATGTTAAGAAGCTGACGTTTGTACTCATGCAGACGTTTTACCTGCACATCGAAAATAGATGTCGGATCTACTTCGATACCGTTATGCTCCTTGATGTATTTTGCAAGACGTACTTTATTTTCATATTTGATAGACATAAACTCTTTCAGAGCTTCCTCGTCATCCAGCCATTTTTTCAGTCCGGACATCTTCGGCAGATCTGTGATCCAGTCTTTTGTTCCGAGTTTTTCTGTTACCCAGTCTGCAAGCAGCGGATTTCCGTGCATCAGAAAACGTCTCTGTGTGATACCGTTTGTCTTGTTGTTAAATTTCTCCGGCATCATCTCGTAGAAATCACGCAGCTCCTGTTTTTTCAGGATCTCTGTATGCAGGCGCGCAACACCATTGACAGAATATCCTGCAACGATTGCCAGATGTGCCATCTTTACCTGTCCGTCTCTTAAAATCTGCATTTTTGCAACTTTTTCTTCATTTCCTGGATACATCTCACGTACCTGGATTACGAAACGACGGTCGATCTCCTGAATGATCTGGTAAACTCTAGGAAGCAGTTTTGAGAACAGGTCGATCGGCCATTTCTCCAGCGCTTCTGCCATGATCGTATGGTTTGTGTAAGCACAGGTCTTTGTTGTAATCTCCCATGCATCGTTCCATTCCATATTTTCTTCATCCAGAAGGATTCGCATTAACTCTGCAACTGCTACAGTCGGATGTGTATCGTTCATCTGAATTGTAATCTTCTCCGGCAGTTCATGTAAATCTGTATGTTTTTTCTTAAATTTAGCAATTGCTGCCTGTAAGCTTGCAGATACGAAGAAATACTGCTGTTTCAGACGCAGTTCTTTTCCTGCGTAGTGATTATCGTTCGGATACAGCACTTCTACGATATTCTTCGCAAGGTTCTGCTGCTCAACCGCTTTGTGATAATCTCCACGGTCAAAGGAATCTAACTGGAAGTCTACGATTGGCTCTGCATCCCAGATTCGTAAAGTATTGACGATATGGTTGTTGTATCCGACAATCGGATAATCATACGGAACAGCCAGTACAGATTCGTAATTTTCCTGTACAAAATGTGTCTTTCCATGCTCGTCATACTCTACACGGATGTTTCCGCCAAAACGTACTTCTTTGGCATACTCCGGACGTTTCAGTTCAAACGGATTGCCGTCTTTTAACCAGTTATCCGGAGTCTCTACCTGATAGCCGTCCTCAATCTTCTGCTTGAACATACCATAGCGGTAGCGGATTCCACAGCCGTAAGCTGCATATCCCAGTGTTGCAAGTGAGTCTAAAAAACAAGCTGCCAGTCTTCCAAGACCGCCGTTACCAAGAGCCGGATCCGGCTCCTGGTCCTCGATTGCATTAAGATCGATGCCAAGCTCATCTAAAGCTTCCTTCACCTCTTTGTAAGCGGTCATATTGATCAGGTTATTTCCAAGCGCACGTCCCATCAGAAATTCCATAGACATGTAATAAACCATCTTCGGATCATCTTTCTCATACTGTTCCTGAGTCGCGATCCAGTCATCGATGATCGCTTCTTTTACAGCATAAGAGACTGCCTGGAATAACTGCTGCGGGGTTGCTTCTTCAATTGTCTTACGAAACAGGGTTTTTACATTATTCTTAACTTCTTTTTTAAACGCCTGTTTTTCAAATCTTGGATTGATCATTTTCACATTCCTTTCTTTACGGAGGGGCACAGATTACTGTTTTTCCACGCCGAGTGTTACCTTCTCTCCGTTGATCTTCCATTCTTTCACATATCCTGACGGTGTCTGTTTCACTGCGCTTATGCCCAGAGTCTCTCCGGCGATCTCATCTGCATGCTCCGCGAAAATCTTCTCAGCCTTCTCGGTTCCCTCGTATGTGATCGCAATCTGATCCATAACTTCAAATCCGGCTTCTTTACGCATCGTCTGTACTTTGCTGATGATCTCACGTACAAATCCTTCTGTCAGAAGTTCTTCTGTCAGGTTCGTATCCAGAACAACGGTAATTCCGTTATCATTTTCAGATACGTAGCCTTCCATCTGTGCAGTGTCAATCAGAAGATCCTCGCGGAATAAAGTAATCTCCTGTCCATTGATATCCAGTTTTAAAGAATCGGTTGCATTCAGCTCATCCATTGCTGCGTTTCCGTCTAATGAGCCAAGTACAGCTTTGATTCCACCTAACATTTTACCATATTTTGGACCTACCGTCTTTAGCTGAGGTTTGAAAGAATAGGAGGTGAAATCACGAACTTCTTGTGTAAATTCCATAGTTTTTACATTCAATTCGTCTTCGATGATCTCCTGATAGAACTCCGGAAGTTCAAAATCAGCTTTCACATACATTTTTCCAATCGGCTGACGGTTTTTGATATTTGCAGTATTTCTGCAGGCACGTCCCATAACAACCAGTTTCAGAAGTTTCTCCATGTTATCTTCCAGTTCTTTGTCAATGTGCTCTTCATTTACAGTCGGATAATCGCACAAGTGGATACTCTCCGGTGCGCTCTCATCCAGGCTTCTTACGAGGTTCTGGTAAATATCTTCTGTCATGAACGGAATCATCGGTGCAGCAACCTTGCTCACTTCAACAAGCGCTGTGTACAGAGTCATGTAAGCATTGATCTTATCCTGCTCCATTCCTTTTGCCCAGAAACGCTCACGGCTTCTTCTTACATACCAGTTACTCATATCATCTACAAATTCCTGAAGTGCTCTTGCTGCTTCCGGGATTCTGTAATTTGCAAGATGATCATCTACGTCTTTGATCAGTGTATTTAATTTGGATAATAACCATTTATCCATAACGGATAATTTATCATATTCCAGTACATATTTTGTTGCATCGAAATTATCAATATTTGCATACAGTACGAAAAACGCATAAGTATTCCACAGAGTTCCCATGAATTTTCTCTGTCCTTCTACAACAGCTTTTCCATGGAAACGGTTCGGCAACCACGGTGCACTGTTTACATAGAAATACCAGCGGATCGCATCTGCTCCGTATTTCTCCAATGCATCAAACGGATCAACTGCATTTCCCTTGGATTTACTCATCTTCTGTCCATTCTCATCCTGTACATGTCCCAGAACGATAACGTTCTTATACGGAGCTTTGTTGAAAATCAATGTGGAAATAGCCAGTAAGGAATAGAACCATCCACGTGTCTGGTCTACCGCCTCGGAAATAAAGTCTGCCGGGAAATGCTTCTCGAACAGATCCTGATTTTCAAATGGATAGTGGTACTGTGCAAACGGCATAGATCCACTGTCAAACCAGCAGTCGATAACTTCCGGTACGCGGTGCATTGGCTTGCCGCACTTCGGACACTTGATCGTTACATTGTCGATATATGGACGGTGTAATTCGATCTCATCCGGACAGTTGTCGGACATAGATTTCAGTTCTTCAATACTTCCGATTGAATGCTGGCATCCGCACTCGCACTCCCAGATATTTAACGGAGTTCCCCAGTAGCGGTTACGGCTGATACCCCAGTCCTGGACATTTTCCAGCCAATCGCCGAAACGTCCTTTTCCGATGCTTTCCGGGATCCAGTTGATCGTGTTGTTGTTGGCGATCAGATCGTCTTTAACTTCTGTCATCTTGATAAACCATGACTCACGAGCGTAGTAAATCAGTGGTGTATCACATCTCCAGCAGTGTGGATAGCTGTGTTCAAACTTCGGCGCGTCGAAGAGAAGTTTTCTCTCATCCAAATCTTTTAATACTTCCGGATCTGCTTTCTTTACGAAAATACCGGCAAATGGTGTAGTTTCTCCCATATCACCTTTTTCGTCTACTAACTGTACGAACGGCATGTCATATTTACGTCCGACTTTGGCATCGTCTTCACCAAATGCAGGTGCGATATGAACAACACCGGTACCATCTGTCAGTGTTACATAAGTATCGCATGTAACGAAGAATGCTTTTTTATTCTGTTTCGCTGCGCAGTCGTATGCACACTGGTACAGCGGCTCGTATTCTTTGTATTCCAGATCCTGTCCTTTGTATGTTTCCAGGATTTCATAATCCGGACCTTCGTTTCCTGATTTCTCAGCAAGTCCACCAAGAACAGTATCCAGAAGCGCCTGTGCCATGTAATAAACATATCCGTCAGCAGCCTTTACTTTTGCGTAGTCCTCTTCCGGATTTACACAAAGACCGATGTTGGACGGCAGTGTCCAAGGTGTAGTTGTCCATGCGAGGAAATATGCATCTTCTCCGACAACTTTGAAACGTACAATTGCAGAACGTTCTTTTACATCTTTATATCCCTGTGCTACTTCCTGTGCAGAAAGCGGAGTTCCACAACGAGGGCAATAAGGAACAATCTTGAATCCTTTGTACAGAAGACCTTTGTCCCAGATCTTCTTCAGTGCCCACCACTCAGACTCGATAAAGTCATTGTGATAAGTAACATACGGATCATCCATGTCAGCCCAGAAACCTACAGTATTAGAGAAATCTTCCCACATACCTTTGTATTTCCATACGCTTTCTTTACATTTCTTAATAAATGGCTCTACACCATATTTCTCGATCTGTTCTTTTCCGTCCAGTCCAAGAGCTTTCTCAACTTCCAACTCAACCGGCAGACCATGTGTATCCCATCCGGCCTTTCTCGGTACTTCATATCCCTTCATTGTACGATAACGCGGGATCATATCTTTAATAACACGAGTCAGTACGTGACCGATATGCGGTTTACCATTTGCTGTCGGCGGTCCGTCGTAAAACATATACTGTGGACAGCCTTCACGGTCTTCCATACTCTTCTCAAAAATGTGATTCTCTTCCCAGAACTTCTCTGTAGCCTTCTCGCGGTCTACAAAATTCATGTCTGTCGAAACTTTCTTATACATGATTCTCCTCCTTCTCTGATGGGGGACGGGGCATTTCTAGAAAATCCCCGTCCCCTTTTAATATCTTTTGATAGTTTTCCACATTTTCCACATCTTTTTTCCACATCGTGGGGGAAAATTGGGATGAATATTAACATTTTTTGCATGTATAGGATAAATAAAATAGAATGTGCCTTAGCACATTCCCGCGCTGAGCGCGGTTGTTTACAACAATCTACCTCTTCGCGCGAGTGCGCATTCTGCCGGAGGCTTTTTTTATATAATAGGAAATGCAATTTCTATTATATAAAAAAAGCTTCCATCCTGTATAGGACGAAAGCTGTGCCTGCGTTTATAAACCACCTAAACATACTATCATATGCTTTTCCTGTAACGGGGAAATGCCGTCAGCATCTACTAAGCTTGCGCTTTTGGATGTCTGCAACTCGGAAGTGATCTTCGGATATCGTTACTTGTACCGGACTTCCACCATCTCCGGCTCGCTGTGACGTTCTGCTATATCGTACTGTCTCCGTCAACGTTTTATATCTTTCCATATGCGTTTTTATTATACGAGTTTTCGCTTTGTTTCGTCAAGGTTTTATTTGCCATTTTTATTTTTTTCTTTTATACTAAAATAAAAAATTACAATATTCGGAGGATTTTATGCATATAGGTAAGAAAGCGCAGAAAAGAGAAAAATCAGCTATGTCGGTTTCTTTATACGGGAATCTGGTTTTTGTTGTTATCGAGCTTCTCATGGCTATTTTTACAGGTTCACAGGCGGTGCTTCTGGATGCAGTTTATGATGGAGTAGAATTTTGCATGCTGCTGCCATCGCTTTTCCTTATTCCATTGCTATACCGCCCATCCAATGAACAGCATCCGTTTGGATACACCCAGATTGAATCCATCTTCGTTGTTGTCAAAGGAATCACCATGGTCTCTGTAACATTCGGACTGATCTTCAATAATATTCATCTGATGCTCCACGGCGGGCACATCGTATCCTTCCATACGATTGCGTCATTTGAATTTTTCGCATGTTTCCTTGGCATTGTAGTCACTATTTATCTGAGTATAAAAAATAAAACGATGGCATCTCCTATGATCAATATGGAAATGCAGGGATGGAAAATTGACAGCTTTCTGTCTCTCGGCATGGCAGTTGCCTTTTTACTGCCGATACTGCTGCCATTTGCATGGTTTAAACCAGTTATTCCTTACCTGGATCAGATTATCACGATTACGTTGTCTGTCATCATGCTTCCGGCACCGATCCGCACTATTATCACAGCATTCCGTGATCTTATGCTGATCCCACCGGAAGAAGACACCATTGAAGAAATCAAAAACCTTGTGGAACCGATCATCCGCACTTATGGTTATCAAAAATTGTATTATGATATTCTGCGTACAGGACGTAAGCTGTGGATCAGTGTCTATATCACATTTGAAAAGGACCTCGTATCACTTGCTAAATTCAAAGCCATCCAGTCAGAGTGTATTGCAGCTCTCGCTGAAGAATATCCTGATTTTTATTTTGAGCTTCTGCCGGATATTGCTTTCACCGGAGCAGAGAAAGCTGCACTGGAGCAGAAAATTCTTGAAGAACAGATGCAAGAAATGCAGGAAGGAACCAGGGAAGTGTAAATAATTGTACACTCCCAATTGCAACAGGAAACGTGAAAATACCAATAGGAATTGTCTTTATTGTTAGTAAGGATATAAAGAATATAAAGCAAGGAGCGAGAGGCTTGTATAAAATCAAGCTTTCGCCCTTGCTTTATACATTTCAGTTATAAAATGCATATCAACTGCAGGCAACAATTACAAAGAATTATTTCCCATTTTCGATTGCCTGATCAATGAGCTCATTCAGTCTCTTTGCCTGATCTTTCGCTGTGATGGCGCCTACGATTGGCTCTCCTACGATATTACCCTTCTGGTCAACGACGTATGTCGTCGGGTAAGAGAAGAGTCCGGAAGTAAATTTTCCTGCTTCACTATTTGTGGCAAACCATACATTTTTGTAAGTAATTTTCTTTTTTGATAAAATATCTTTCGCTTCTTTGATGGCTGCTTTGTCGCCGTCGATTGTAAAGGTGTTGACACCTATCACTTCGCCGCCTTTTTTCTGAAGCTTTTTATTGAGCGCCTGCAGATCTTTCAGCTCACCGACACATGGGTTGCATGTAGTGAACCAGAAATTTACGACTGTCACTTTATTTTTCGCAAAAAGCTTCTTGCTGTCTACTGCATTGCCGTCAAGATCTTTTCCTTTGAAGCCTGGGAAACTTATCACACTACTTTTTTCTGTACTCTTATCATCTTTATTATCGGATGTACTCATGCCTGCTTCGCTTGCATCCACGCTGTCGCCAGAACCTGGTTTCGTTCCGCAATCCGGATATTTCTGTTCTAAAACAGTCAGTCTTCCTTCGATCTTCTTGATTTCTTCTGCTCCTTCTTTCAATGTTTTCAATTCGTCTTTTGAAAATTGATCCTTCGCACCGTCGATTGTCTTAAGGAGAAAATCTCCATAGTTTGTACCATCTTCAATCATCGGATTGTTCTTATTGGCTGCCAGGAATACTTTTTCCCAAAGCTTGGAGTTGGCTGCCAGAATATCATTTTCTTTCTGCATCAGCTTCTGATAAAGCTTTGCCGCTTCTTCTTTGCTGTCCGGATTATTTTTGCTGTCACTTTCTGTCTGGGCAGTTTTCCCGGAGCTGCTATCCTTGCTGTTACCAGAAGTACATGCACTGAGTCCAAGTGCTAAAATGAGTGTCATTGTTACAGCTGTTGTTTTTAAAAGTTTTGTTTTCATCATAATTATTTATCTCCTTTACATTTATTATTTTTACTAAAACCATATCGAAACCTAAGTGCTTCGGCCGGGCATTCTTTTATACATTTGCCACAGCGGATACATTCCGTGTGGTCAGGTGTCTTCGTGATATCCACATCCATCTTGCATACGCGGGCACATTTTCCACAGGAAATGCATCTACGATCGTCCACTTGGATACCTAAGAGGGATACTTTATTCATCAATGCGTAAAATGCACCTAATGGGCAGATCCATTTGCAAAACGGACGGTAAAATAAAATACTTAATACTACGATTACAAGCAGAATAATTAATTTCCTTGTAAATAATGCTCCAAGCGCCTGACGGATTCCTTCATTTACGATGGCCAGCGGGATGGCCCCTTCCAACACACCCTGTGGGCAAATATATTTACAGAAAATTGGATCCGACATTCCCACATCATTTACAAGAAAAGCCGGCAGCAGGATAACCGCGAATAAAAGCACGATATATTTGATCCAACGAAGAGGCTTTAACTTCATTGTGGAAAACTTTTTGCAAGGAATCTTATGCAGCAGATCCTGAAGCCAGCCGAAAGGACATAAGAATCCACATACAAAACGCCCCAACAGGACACCGATCAGGATCAGAAATCCACTTATATAGTAGGAAAAGCGAAATTTTGATGCGCCTACCACTGCCTGAAATGCGCCGATCGGACAGGCACCTGCTGCCGCGGGGCAAGAATAACAGTTCAATCCCGGCACACATACGGCTTTCCCTTTACCTTGGTAAATACTCCCCTTTATAAAATTTGGCAAATGTATATTTGTAAGCAATGCCGCTCCCGCCTGGATCCATCCACGGAAACGACTTATAATTATAGATGTTTTTTTCTTCTTATTCTTATCCAATGCCAACACACTCCAGACACAATCGGATTGCCTTACTGAATACTGAATCCACTTCGCCTCGCATTGCTCCGAAGCATACCATGCATATCGCGGCTATTAGTAAAGCGCCCTGGATCATAGCTTTTTTTCTATGAAACAATTTGATCACTCCCTTCATTTCTGCCTCATTATAACACGGCATGTATAAAATCCTTGTTAAGAAGCAAAACTTAACAAAGATTTTATGTCCATATGCTATACTGATACCAGGAGGAAACATATATGCATATTTTAATAGTAGAAGATGAGAAGGTGCTCTGCGACACGATCGTACGCAGCTTAAAACACCTTTCATACAGTGTAGATTATTGCCACGATGGGCAGACTGCGATCGACATGCTCGCTGTGGATCATTTTGACCTTGTCGTTTTGGATCTTAACCTTCCAAGAAAAGATGGCATGAGCGTTCTTAAGGCACTTCGAGAAAATGATTTTGATACGAAAGTTCTGATCCTTTCGGCCCGAAGCGAAGTCGCCGATAAAGTTGCCGGATTAGATGCCGGCGCCAACGATTACCTTACAAAACCATTTCATTTGGAAGAACTGGCCGCAAGAATACGTGCTCTTACACTTCGACGATTCACACAGCACGACGTCGTGCTGACCTGCCAGGAGCTTTCCTTTGATACAAAGGCACGCAAAGCTTCTGCCAAAGGTTCGGACATTTCTCTTACAAGGAAGGAAACGGGGATTTTAGAATATCTAATGTTGAATCAGGGGCGTCCGATCAGCCAGGAAGAATTTATTGAACATGTGTGGGACAGCAGCGTCGATAATTTCAGCAATTCCATAAGAGTGCATATTTCTTCTCTCAGAAAGAAGCTGCGCACCGCTTTAGGATACGATCCGATACACAACCGCATAGGAGAAGGATACGTAATGGAGGAACGCCAATGAAAAAATTATCTTTACAATGGCGGATCACTTTAATGACTGCCGTTTTAATCTGTGTCACATGCGTACTTATGAATTGCCTGATCGGCTATTCCGGTAAGCATTATATGGATACAATTGGAAATGACATCTCTACTTACAGTGATACAAACAGCGACAAAACCGAATCCTTTGACCCAAGCAGCAAGGACCTCGATAATGCGCTTACGATCATTGTAAGCGGCGCCCAGAACTCCTTCAGTCTGACAAGCTGGTATATTACAGCGGCTGTCACACTGCTTGGCGCGGCGCTCGCTTATTTTGTCAGTGGACATGCACTAAAGCCACTGAAAAGCTTTGCCTCTCAGATTGAAAAAGTACAGCCTGACAATTTATCAGATATGAAAGTGAGTGAAGATGTGCTTCCGGAGTTTCGACAGTTCTGTCGCTCTTTCAACAGTATGATCGACCGTCTTGATGAAGGATTCAAAAGCCAACGGCAATTCACCGGCAATGCTGCCCATGAACTTCGCACCCCGCTTGCACTTTTGCAGGCACAAATGGATTTATTTTCCATGGAACACCCGGATGTAGACGATGAGACGCGCAACGTTCTCGATCTTATAAAAGAACAGACAGAACGCATGTCACAGATGACGAAAATCCTTCTGGAAATGAGCGAGCTCAACAGCGTACCATGTGAGGATGCGATCGAACTTGCTCCGATGGTGGAGGAAATATTTACCGACCTTGCCCCTCTCGCCGAAGAGAAACATATCGCGCTGTCTTCCGATGGAGACGCCCGTTTCATTGGAAGCGATACTTTAATCTATCGTATGCTTTTTAATCTTACTGAAAATGCAATTCGCTATAACCGAAAGAGCGGCGCTGTTCGCATTTCCGTCTGTGAAGATAAGAAATATCATCTGATCCGGATAAAAGATCATGGTTTTGGAATTGCCAAAGCAGATCAGCAAAGCATTTTCCAGCCATTTTTCCGTGTCGATAAATCCCGCAGCCGCGCCCATGGCGGCGTAGGACTTGGTCTTTCTCTCGTTTGGGAGATTGCCTCACTTCACGGCGGGTCTGTAAAAGTGGAAGAAAGCTCCAAAGAAGGAACTACCATTCTCGTAAGCCTGCCGAAAGAAAGATAGCACAAAAAAAGGGTGTGTTACGATAACGACTAAAAAAGGTCCACCGGACCTTTGGGTTTGTCAAGCAAAGTGTGTAAATTTTTTGATTTTTTATCGGCGGTCAAATTAGACCGCCGATTTTGCATTATTTTTGTTGATTCGCATATTATTGGAAGGGCAAGTCATCGTCTTCTGCATCAGTCATCTGAAAGGTGGATATATCAAAATAAATCTCGTCTGTTTCGGTAGCATACTGATAACTGCGACCCCGTCTTTCCGCCTCTTTTTCTGCTTCTGATAAACTGTCAAACCAATCTTGTAATTCTTTTTCGGCTCGCAAAGCACTGATGAAATCAAGGGGATACCCACCGGCTCCACAGATATAATCGCCATTATCATAAGGACTCCTGCCTTTTGCTACCCATTCATGAAGTTCCCTACACCTTTGATGTTTTGCTTTTGGCCATGCCTTTTTGAGTGCTTTTACAAAACCTGTACCCCCATCAGACACTACCATCCTTGGCTCAGCAATACGTTTCATCAAAGCGATCCAGGCTCCTGCATGTTCATAACGACACAAATACCATCCCAACACATGCTTTTCATCACAGCAAATCAAAACGCATGCTTTCCGACCAAGATAGATCCCATCGAGAAATACTACATCTCTAGATTCTGCTATCTTTGGCGGCATAGCCCATATATCCCAGAACTTTGCTGTCTTTCTTCTAAAGGATCTTCCTTCTCCAGACATTGTTGATTGAGATTCTTTTCCAAACAGCCAATCCAAAAAGATTTGCAGTTCCTTGGATTCATTATTAATTTTATGCGTTAGTGACGTTTTGCAATTCTTACAAAGCCAACGTTGCGAACCAGCTTTTGTCTTTCCAGACTTCACACATTTCATACCACAAACAGGACAATTTACTTGATTCATCTAATCTTCCCTCCATGGTTCTTATTTTAAGGAAGATTAAAAGCCTTTAGTTCCTTTATTTTCAAGGGTTTGGAGACTTTTTATCAACACGTTTTGTCCACCCTCAAAGTTGTTTAAAAAAAGATTAAACCGCCTTCAACCCTTTATTTTCAAGGGCTGAAGGCGGTTTCTATCAACACATTTTGTCCTATAACTCAAATTATAAGAATTCGCAGGCGCAAATCCAACTACAAAAAAAGCCTTTAAATACTAATTCTATCAGTACTTAAAGGCTTTCTATTATTCATACTTAAATGCCGTGCAAATTAGTCCTGTACGTATGGCATAAGAGCAACGTGACGTGCTCTCTTGATAGCTACTGTAAGAGCTCTCTGATGTTTAGCACAGTTTCCTGTGATTCTTCTCGGAAGGATTTTTCCTCTCTCAGAGATGTACTTTCTTAATTTTGCTACATCCTTGTAATCGATCTCGTTATTCTCTTTTCCACAGAATACGCAAACTTTTTTTCTTCTACGTCCGCCGCCTCTTCTCTTGAAGCCGCCTTCTGGACGATTTCCTTTATCGTAAGCCATGATTAACTCTCCTTTCAATTCTTAGTTGAACGGTAATTCTTCGTCAATTCCATCTGGAATATTCATGAAGCCGTCGCCTGCATCCGCTGCCGGAGCTGGTGCCGGTGAAGGAGCCGCCTGGCGGAAACTTCCTGCGTTAGCATCACTGACTGCTTTGCTCTCTGCAAATTCCTGATCTTCTACAACAACATCTGTTGTGTAAATTTTCTGACCTTCTTTGTTCGTGTAGCTTCCTGTCTGAATACGTCCTGTAACGATTACCTTCAGACCCTGACGGAAATACTTCTCCGCGAACTCTGCACTTCTTCCGAATGCAACACATCCGATGAAGTCTGCAGTCTGCTCTCCGTCATTGTTACGACGGAATCTGCGGTCAACAGCTAATGTATATCTGGCAATTGCCATAGAGTTATCACCCTGTGAATATCTAACTTCTGGATCCCTTGTTAAGCGTCCCATCAAAATTACTTTATTCATATTATACCTCTACTTCCTGTCTATGCTTCCTGTCTAACGCATAAATATCTGACTACATTATCCATGATGCGAATTCTCTGCTCGATTTCGCCTGGAGTCTCAGCATCAGACTCGAAGTGGATGAAATAGTAATATGCTTCTTTCATCTTCTGAATCTCGTAAGCTAATCTTTTCTTACCCCATTCATCAACGTCAGAGATCTTGCCACCGAAACGCTCAACTAATGCTTTCACTTTTTCGATAACCTGTGCTCTTTCGTCGTCTTCGATTTTTGCACTGACAACAACAGCTAATTCATATTTGTTCATGTCGTCCTGCACCTCCTTCTGGTCTTTTGGCCCCCGCCCGCTTATGTGGGAGCAAGGATTTCCGCGCATGGTTATACACGGAATAATAGTGTATCACAATTTGATATGATAACATAAAGGCTTAATTGTTTCAAGCTTTTTTCTTCAAATCTCTTGTATTTTTTTCAACAAGCTTTCTCGCAGTCATGATCTGATGTCCGCACCCCATACATTTCAACCGGAAATCCGCTCCAACACGCAGAATCTCCCACTCTTTGCTTCCACACGGATGCGGTTTCTTCAATGTAACGATATCGCCCACTTCATATATATAAGCCATTTTAATTCCCCCTTACTCCAGCTCTTCTTCCTGCACTCTTACGCCAATCACAACGAAACGATGTTCATCACTGGCTCCTGTGCAGGTAGAAAGTGTAACACAACTGTCACTATTTGTCACCTTTACGCCAGTATCGTAGAGTGCCATACTTTTTGCTGCTTTCGTAAATGATTGAAACATTGCATCGTCCGAGAAATCTGTCTGGTACACATCGGATTTCTCTGTCGTCTCTCCCGCAGCATATATAATGTAAGTTAATTTTCTTCCATCTAATGTGTAAATGTAAAAATACGGATATTTCTTCCAGAATTTCTTCGTATCATAATCCTGCAAATGCCGGAACATGGAGCCGTCTTTCATGCGGTGCCCGTACACGATACTGTTGCCGTCTGCAAAATCCGCATTTGCATTTGAATCTAAGAAAATGCTTCCCAGCGTATTCTCATTATTTGAAAATGTTTTATGCAGATAAGTCTGGTTGTCTTTCCCCTGCACAATCGGATAATTAATTTCCTTCGGTTTCGGAGAAAAACGAATCCACCCTATCGTATCTGCATTTATTTTCTTCAACTTATCAAAATCCACCTGAAACTCATCTACGGATCTTCCCGAATCTTTATCCTGTGTCACCGCCAGTTTGCGTACTTTCTTATATTCATCCTGTCCGTCTTTGTAGCCTTTTCCGATTTTCAGAAGGTTATATCCGGAAACGCAGAATACAATCACCGCAATTACTAAAATGATATTCAGCAGAAAATTACTTTTCTTCCTTCTTCCTCTGTGATGTTTTCTTTCACTCATCCGCACCACTCCTTCAACTATTGTCTTTACATTATAACAAGCCTTACCTACTTCTGCCAGTGTCAATTAATAAAGCGTGTGCCTTCCCCCCATTCTTGTGCCAGATGCAATTTTCTGCAATACTCTGCTATCCTCGCAAGTACGCGTCTCCTTTGGTTTTTCTATTATAACAAACCAACAAAATACCATAATCGGTGTTCAAAAAAGAGTGTACTTCCTCCCGAAAAGTTTTATATATCAGAAACGACGTTTCCAGTTCTCATTATATAAAAAGACAGCTCATCACCTCCTCATAACAGGAAAGCTTTCTATAGCTGTCTTTTTCTCGCATTATTTATTTAATTTTAATCGTTATTGTACCATATTTGCCTGAGCCGTCTTTTGCCTTTGCAGTAATCTTTACTTTTTTGCCTTTTCCGGCTTTCATATTAGACAAATAAATTCCCGGATAAGTTTTATAAAATATAAAATATTTTAATTTATGTAATCGACGTTTTCAGTATACCCCACCCCCCGTTTTTTTGTCAAAACATCATTTTATACTTTTTTAATGACCTTTCACTTCTTCTTAATTGACTTTAAAATCTGTGGGTATATCATTATAAAATATAGAAATAATCTTATAGAAATCAGAGGTGTGAGATATGAATCGGTTCAAAGAAAAATTTATGCAATTCATGTATGGAAGATACGGAATAGATACATTAGGAAAATGGACAGTCGGGCTGGGACTCGCAATTATGCTGATTGCCGGATGGACATCTAATTCCAAGTTGTCTCTCCTTTCCTGGGTGCTCATTATTTATTCCTATTACCGAATGTTTTCCAGAAATATTTATAAACGTTCCCACGAAAATCAACTCTTTCTTGGAAAGACCGCGAAGATCCGCAGCTGGTTCTTCCATAAGAAAAGTATGATGCTGCAGCGCAAGACACATCATATTTACCGGTGTCCGGGATGCAAGCAGAAAATAAGAATCCCGCGTGGCAAAGGACGGATTGAGATCACCTGCCCAAAATGCCACACGACATTTATAAAGAACAGTTAAAAATCAGACAACGGAGTCCTGTTTCCAGTCCTTTCTTCCGGATGCTCCCGGTATTCCTTCCTGATCCCGGTATTTTGCAACGGTTCTTCTGGAAATCTGGATTCCCTTTTCATTTAATAATTTTGTTATAACCGCATCACTGTACGGTTTCTTTTGGTTTTCCTGTCTTATCAATTCTCTTATCATCCCCTTAATAGCAGCACTGGATTGTTCTGCATTTTCCTGCATACCACGAACGAAGAAATAACTTAACGGGAAAATCCCCTGGCTGCATTGCAAATATTTTTTATTCACCGCACGACTCACTGTCGATTCATGTATTCCGATCTCTTCCGCTGCGTCTGCCAGACGATATGGTTTTAAATATGCACTGCCATGTTCAAAAAAATCTTTTTGATGTACTACTATTGCTCTTACCACTTTTAACAAGGTTGTATTTCGCTGCTCTATGCTCTGTTTCACCCAGTTTGCCTGTTTTATCTTCTGTTCCAGATAATCTTTCACTTCCTGAGATGAATTATTTTTTTGCATCTGACTGTAATATGGACTGATCGATATATCGGCATACATCCAGTCATTTAACAGAATGTCGTAATATTCTTTAAATTTCACAACAATTACATCGGGAATAATGTATTTCATCTGTTGTCTGTTACTAAAAGACCCACCCGGCTTTGGGGTAAGCGTTTTCAGTCGTTCACACATAACTAAAACTTCATCTATTGGGAGTTTCATTTTTTTTGCAATCTGTGGAATTTTATTTTCTCCAAGCAGCGGAAGACATTCTGCCACCAGTTTTTTCATATTATGATCCAGTTCCCCCCGTCGCTGCAATTGCAGTTGAAGGCATTGCTGCAGATTCATTGCTGCAACACCTGCCGGCTCCAATGTACGCACCTCTTCTATAAGCTGTATTACATGTTCTTTCGTCTCACCTACACTGTCCACAATATCTTCTACAGTATCTGTGAGATATCCCCGGTCATCCAGACTGTCCAGAATAAATTTAAAAATCTTCTCATCCCTGTCACTGTGCTCCTTCCATAGAAACTGCGACCAGAGATAGTCCTGCAGTGTTTCTTCGTTGTTTGGATCCACATTCCATTTATTTTTCAGATCGGAAATATCATCATCATCGCTTTGTCTCTGTGTCAGATAATGATACTGTTCCTTTGCAGATGTCTGCTGTTGCCTTTCTTCAATAGATTCTGTTCCAGTATTTTCATTTACATGTTCATCCAATTCTACAACCGGATTCTCCAGCATTACTTCATTCACATATTCTTTTAATTCCTGCGAAGTCATCTGTAAAATTTCCACGGACTGTATCATTTTCTCTGTCAAAATCTGTTTTTGTTTCTGTTGTAATTCAAGTCTCATACACTCCACCGCTGTCCTTTTTCGCATTTTTCTCGTCACCATAACACAAAAATCCTGCCCGAATCGGACAGGATTTTTGTTATAAAGGCGCCAACCAGATTTGAACTGGTGATAGAGGTGTTGCAGACCTTTGCCTTACCACTTGGCTATGGCGCCATCTATGTGCATTTGTTATTATAGCAAATGCACAGGTATTCGTCAATAACAGAATCTTAATTCTACTGTCAGATTTTTAATATTTTTCTAAAATCCCAGGTCTTCATTTACAAGGATTACTTTAATCCGGTTTGGATGTTTAGAATAACGTGTCACCAGAAACTGACAGCAAATCGTGTCCGGATTCTTACAGTCAAAGCAGGAACCTGTTTTGCAGCAAGGTGTATCCAGCCCGAAGCGCTGCGCATTGATCGGCGCCGCCTCATTTCTTGCGCGAGACCATGCATTTTCCAGATCCTTTGTAACCTTATTCATACCGATGATCATAATAACATTTCTCGGTCCATATGCAATTGCGGACACACGATTGGCGTTGCCATCAATATTTACAAGCACACCACTTTCCGTAATCGCATTAGCACTTGTCAGGAAGAAGTCACTGTCGTAAGTTGCCAGCTCAATTTCCCGTTTTTCTTCTTTGTTCTTTGCCGCATCACGATTATAAACTTTATAATTACCTTGACAGACTGCATCCTTTAATCCGATCTCGGCGATCGACCTCGAACCGCCCCAGGCAATTGAACTTCCTTCCGGAATGAGCCTGAGTGCGATCTGCAATGCTTCTTCCTTAGAGTCCGCATAGTAGCCTTCCATATTGCGGGTTTCCAAATTCTTAATCATGCGCTCGCCCAGGAGCACATTTCTCTTGATACGATTTTCATCCATAGTCTTCTCCTCCTGTCCACATATTTCACATCATTCCCTCCACATTCCCTGTGGGAAATGTGGAGTACTTTTAAAAGGGGACGGGGCTTTTCTAGAAAAGCCCCGTCCCCTTTTAAGCTTTACGGTTATTATACCACATCTCGCCGATACGCAAAATATAAAATGAAAGCATAATCTTTGTGCGGTTCTCATTATTTAAAATATCATACCCCAGTATTTCTTTGATAGCATTCAATTTGTAAGTCAGTGTATTCTTATGGCAGTATAATTCCTGTGCTGTGCAGACTGTGCTGCACTCATTCTCAAAATATGCCTGCAGGATTGCCACATAATCTGTCTGATGTTCTCTGTCATACTGGAGCAGACTGCCCAGTGTCTCGTCCACAAATTTCGTATATAATGTCGGTTCTTTAAAGTCAGTCAGTATTTTGTAAATGCCAAGCTCATTATATACAAGATAATTCTTCGGAATTGCTGTCTTCGTAAGCTGATATGCAATCTGTGCAGATTCAAAGGATCGGTGGATCTCATTTAATTTGTTCACCGTAATTCCAATTCCTGCATAAATATTCTCATCATTTTCACACATATCCCCCACACGTTCCTTCACCCACGCCTCAAAATGACCGGCTACCAGAACTGTAAGAATACCCTGTTCTTTGTAAATAATACTCTTCTTCATAGAATAACGGATATCGCGCTCCAGATCTTCCAGAATACTATTGCCTTTATCCGTATCATAAGTGTGACAACTGATACGGATAACAATATAAGAATAATCTTCAAAAAAGCCATTGCGTTCCAGATGATTCTGATACATATCCTGACTGTCCGGATAATAAATTGCATTTTTCAGTGCATTTACCAGATTCGTCTCAATCTGCTCATTCTTCAGCAAAATTTCCGAGAAAAGCCGCATAATATCGATATAAGGCGTGTCCCATGACGCTGAAAACAACGGAAGTTTCTTCTCATTACAATAATCTACAATCTCCTGCGGAAATCCCATTCCATCATGCATTCCCACAATCAGTCCCCCCGCATTTTTTTCACAGAGACAATCGATAAATTTCTTCAGCCATTCATTGGATTCATAATTAAGTCCCGAATTAAACAGTAGTTCATTTCCATGCAGAAATTGTGTAAATTCAATATCCTCTACCATATGTATCCAGCTGATTCTTTTTTCAAAGCAGCTCTGCGTACAAAGCCTGATATTGTACTCTGGAATCAGCTGTACGTATAATTTTTCCAGTTCTACGGCCATAAAACATCTCCTTTTTTGAAACTATTGTATCATTTTTGTGATCAGAGCACAATTTATATCTGTTTTTCTGTTTACAAAACCTATGTTAAATCTGGATAATTCATGTTATATTGTCATTGAAGCACAAAGCTATTGATAGCATCCCCGAAATTTGTGCTCCATATTTGAACTTCAGATTATTGAATATTAATAAAAGCCGAAGTATTTCCACTTCGGCTTTTATTAATTATCTAAAAGAACGCTTTTAGCGTCAAGAGGGGCTTATTTTACTGCCTCAAATGCTGCATCTAATGCTGCAATCAAATCTTCTACTTTTTCAATTCCGATAGAAAGACGGATTGTGTTTGGTTTAATTCCCTGATCTAACAGTTCTTCCTCTGTGCACTGGCTGTGTGTTGTTGTTGCCGGATGGATTACAAGAGATTTTACATCTGCAACGTTTGCAAGCAGTGAGAAAATGGACAGGTGATCAATGAAATCCTGCGCCGTCTTGGCATCTCCTTTAATCTCAAATGTAAAGATAGATCCACCACCGTTCGGTAAATATTTCTTATATAATTCGTGACTCGGCTCACTCTCAAGAGACGGATGATGTACTGCCTCTACCTGTGGGTGATTTGCCAGGTAATCTACGATTTTCAGCGCGTTGCTTACGTGACGTTCTACACGAAGTGATAATGTCTCTAATCCCTGAAGGAATAAGAATGCATGGAATGGAGAAAGTGTTGCTCCTGTATCACGCAAGATAATTGCACGAATGTATGTAACGAAAGCTGCCGGTGCAGTTGCGTCTGCAAATGAAATTCCGTGGTAGCTTGGGTTCGGATCAGAGATCCATGGGAATTTTCCGCTTGCTTTCCAGTCGAAGTTTCCTCCTTCAATGATGACACCACCGATTGCTGTTCCGTGTCCACCGATGAATTTTGTTGCTGAATGTACAACGATGTCTGCGCCATATTCAAATGGACGAATCAGATATGGTGTTGCAAATGTTGAATCTACAACCAATGGAATATTGTGTTTGTGTGCAATTTTTGCAATCTCTTCCAGATCAACTAAGTTAGAGTTCGGATTTCCTAATGTCTCAACAAAGATTGCTTTTGTATTTTCCTGGATTGCTGCTTCAAATGAACCTTCAACTTCCGGATCAACGAATGTTGTTGTTACACCGTTTGTAAGTGGAAGTGTATGTGCCAGAAGGTTATATGTTCCTCCGTAAATAGTCTTAGATGCTACGATATGCTCACCTGTTTTTGCAAGTGCCTGGAATGTATAATCGATTGCTGCTGCTCCGGATGCAACTGCAAGTGCTGCAGAACCACCTTCCAATGAAGCAATACGCTGTTCAAATACATCTTCTGTCGGATTTGTAAGTCTTCCGTAAATATTTCCTGCATCGCGAAGTCCGAATCTGTCAGCTGCATGCTGTGAGTTATGGAATACATAAGATGATGATGCATAAATCGGAACTGCTCTTGCGTCCGTTGCCGGATCAGCCTGCTCCTGTCCAATGTGTAACTGTCTTGTTTCAAATCCCCAGTTTTTTGAATCCTTAATATCTGCCATAATTTTGTCCCTCCATATTACGCTTACTGCGTTTCCTTAATTTGCCCTTTTTTGTTGTGTTTCTTTGTTTCTGTAAACATACTAACATGGTAGGTAATTCTTGTCTAATACATAAGAAAAATATCCAGTTATAGGATGAAGCTATAACTCAGGGAATAAAAAACAAAACAGACTATCACTTTATTTTCTTAAAATGACAGTCTGCTTTTCTTAGAGGGTGTTTATTTTATTTTTTCTTATTTCTTAATCATGCATCCGTTTTTCTACCAGTCTGCACCAAATCTGTACACCATATTCCAGTGCCTTTGTATCAATCACAACATTTGGATTATGGAATCCCGGAACTGCATCCGCTCCCAGTCCCATATAAGTCGTTTTGCAATGCAGCTTTTGTGTATAGTAATGGAAATCTTCTCCGCCTGAATTTTTGAAGATTCCAATTGAACCATGTTCGCCAAATACATCCAGAATCGTTTCTTCTGCAAGTTTAATCATATCATCATCAAATTCTGCTGCCGGAACTCCACTGTTGAATGTTAATGTCGCTTCTGCTCCGACTGCTTCGCATGCTTTTGTCACAGCTCTGACAACCAGTTCTTTCATATGTTCAATCTCTTCATTACTCTCTGAACGAAGATCCAACGCCATAAATGCTTCTTCAGGGATATTATTATATGTTTCTCCCGGAATCTTAACATTTGTCACTTTTACAGAACTCGGGATTGCCGGATTTACACGAATCATATTAACAGCCTGTGTAGACAGCGACAGTGCATCTGCTACGTTGACACCAAGATGTGGTTTTGAACCATGCGCAGTTTTTCCTTTGATAGAAAAATGCATAATACAGCTTGCATTATGATACATTGCCGGTATTGCCTTTCCCAATCTGCAATCCTGTTTCGGGCGCAAATGCATGCCAACCATTTCCTCAACATCATTCAGTACTCCTGATTCAATCACTTTTAAAGCACCAAACAATTTTTCTTCTGCCGGCTGGAATAAAATTTTCAGTCTTCCTGCCTTCACCAGTCCTCTGTTCTTAATTTCTCTTGCAGCAACCAACAGCATGGAAATGTGTCCATCATGTCCACATGCATGAATAATTTTGCGTTCTCCATTGATAATAAATTCCAGCGCATCTATATCTGCTCTTAACGCCAGTACAGGTCCCGGTTTACCAGAATCAATCGTCACAAGAATACCTGTTCCTGCAATTCCCGAAACAATATCTTCATCCCTGAATCCACATTTCTTTAATTCACTCAGAATAAATGCAGATGTCTTATACTCTTCAAATCCCAGTTCTGGAATTGTATGTAAATAATCATAAACCTCATGTACATAAGTGATATAATCTTTCTGTTCTGCCATTGTTCTTTCTCCCTTCTGCTACATTATTTTAAACAATAAAGTAATTCATGATCAGCATTGCAATAATTCCATTTACAGTTGCAATCGTAAACATATGAGGATAGTATTTCGTATCCAGTTCAGCTGTTCCAAGCATACGTCCCATGAACTGCACCTGTGCTCCGGAAAGCAATAATGCCGGAAGCATAATTGCAACCTGTGCACTTGTCATCTGTCCAGCCGTAAAAAGTCCGGCGATAACACCTGCGGCTCCTCCCATAGATACAAAAATTGCCATCCATGCTGTTGCAGCAACACCCGGGAGTCCAAAGATTCCCATGATCGGTGTAAATACTTTTCCGATAATTTCCATTAATCCGGTCAGATTTAAGATTGAAATCACAGCAAATCCAAAAATAATATTCGGAACCATAGAATTTGTACCGATCTTAAATCCATTTCTCGCTCCGCCTACAAATGCGTCAATAATATTTCCCTTCTTCTCTGTCTTTGCTTCCATATGTTTATGCCTCCTCTTTCTTATCCATTTTGTTTACCCAGAAACGCATTGCATTTGCACCCACAAATTTCAACACAATAATCAATACCAGCGGTTTCCAGATTGCCAGGTCTCCAATAAATGGGAATAATGCGGCTCCTGATGCAAAAAAGTTTGTAATTACAGACGCTCCTGAAAACTGGAACGCACAGAAAATCGCTTTTTCTTTCTCTGTGATATAACCATTATCACTTAATTCTTTTGTCATAGCTGCTGCAGCATCTGTTGACTGAATACTTGTAATCAATGTAAGTCCGGCACTTCCCGGAAGTCCCATCAGTGGTTTTAACAACGGGCTGAGTAATTTCTGTGCTGCTTTCATTCCATCCAGATGTTCAATGATCTTTACCATACCAAGTGCAAACATAACTGACGGCAATAATGTAAGTGCATATAACCATCCGTCCTTCGGTCCGGATCCTCCGACTCCACGGAAGTTTTCCGCCAGCGTACCCGATCCTTTTGTTAATTCTCCAAGCGTTCCAAAACTTCCCATTACATTATTGAAATCTAATGCTTTAAGCGCTCCTGGTGCTTTCTGAAATAATCCTGAGAAAAACAGAATACCTACCAGTAATGCAATATAACCATACCATTTTACCTGTACCTGTTCTTCTGCTCCCTTTCTCTTTTCCTTTGTTTCTGTTGCCATTCCTTTTCTCCTCCTTTATGACTGATATATTTATATAGAGCAAAAACCGTGCCAACTTTCTTCCTGCTTTATTTCGCGTTTTTTCTCTATTTTTTCTTTTCTTCAAGTATTTTTTAGGATATAATTGGATAAAACAGGATATTATCCATTATATTCAAAGAAGGATGGGAATTCAATGAAGAAAAAGCTGATTTTAATTACCTACGATTTATTAAATGCCATGCATTACCGCCAGGAACTTTTAGATTTTTTTGGTGGATTATTCGAGCTGGAAACACATACAATTACAGATGGAATCGGCGAACACCTGAAAGCCGATGCTGTTCTTGCTCTTTCTCCGATTAATAATGAAGAAATACTTAAACATTTTGACGATGAACCAATTATTATTCATGGCGTAAAAGCAATTTCAAATACTGGTTATAAAAAGCTCATGAATATCGTACCCGGAACAAAAGTCCTGTTAATGACTACAAACCGTACTTCTGCGTTTGATATGGCTGCTTATCTTTATCAACTGGGAATCAATCATATTGATTTCGTTCCATCTTATCCGGACAATCCGGAAACTTACAGTGTTGATATTGCGGTCACTCCTGGACAGATGCGTTTTATCCCATCATATATCACAAAAGTTATCGACATTGGATGGCGTCTGATTTCAGCAGACACATTAATGTCTGTGATGGTTGCTCTGGAAATCAAAACGAACTCTCTGCTTGAGAAATTGTATCAGACATCGAAAGAAATTTTGAACAGCGACTTTTCACACGCACCGTTGGATCTCTATTCAAACACAAAAGACCTGTTAACTCTGACGATCAACCTGATCGATGATGGTCTGCTCTTTTTAAACACAAGTGACCATCCGGCTTTTGTCAATCAGGCTTTTTTGTCTATGATGAATTTGAACGAACAGACTATTGACACCCGGGAACTGATCCGTTATCTTCCAATGGAAGTCCGGGAACTGATTATGGATCCGTCAGAACGGGATAATTATATTTTTAAATTAGAAAAACAAGAAAAAATATATACATTTTCCAAGCATATATTTTCACTTTACAAAGATACAAAAGGATTCTTAATTATCTTAAAAGATGCAAAAAAAATCGAATCTCTGGAACATGAGATCCGTAAAAAATCAATCCATAAAAATGCTGCTGCCAAATATCAGTTTTCTGATATTATCTGTAAAAGCAGTGTTATGAAAGACTGTATCCAACGAGCCAAACGAATGGCTCTTACAGATTTTCCGATTCTTATCAACGGAGAAAGCGGAACCGGGAAAGAACTGTTCGCCCAGTCTGTGCACCAGTATTCTGCACGCAGTGCTCATCCGTTTATCGCACTCAACTGTGCCTCCCTTTCAAATGAATTACTGGAAAGTGAACTTTTTGGTTATGAAGAAGGTGCCTTTACCGGTGCAAAACGCGGTGGTAAAAAAGGCTTATTTGAACTTGCGCAAAACGGAACCATATTTCTCGACGAAATTGGCGAAATGCCTGTCATTCTGCAAGCGAAGCTCCTTCGTGTTCTGCAGGAACAGGAAATCCGAAAGCTCGGAAGCAGCACGACGATTCCGATCAATGTGCGGATCATCACAGCAACAAACCGAAACCTTCCGGACATGATCGAACAGGGACTCTTCCGTCTGGATCTGTATTACCGTATCAGTATGTTTACACTCGTGATTCCGCCACTTAGAGAACGTATCGATGATATCCTGCCATTGTCCGAACATTTTTTGAAAAGTTTTAAAATCCATCATTCTATCACGCCTGCGCTACAGGAGCTTTTGCTGTCTTATTCATGGAAGGGAAATATCCGCGAATTACAAAACTGTATTGAATATATGGCATACATGGGTTCCAGAGCTTTAACACCGGATGATCTTCCACCTGGATACAACAAAAAAATAATTACAACCTCCCAGACAGATCTCATACATTCACAAAAGGATTCACCTATTTCCAATTCTTCTGTGGAATTTTCCGATTTGTTTTCCAGAGAAGAAACTTTATGCCAGCGCATTCTGTCTCTTCTCTACCAACAGCCAATGGGGCGGATGAAAATATTAAAAGAACTAAATTATGACTATACTGAGCATGAGATAAAAAAAGCTTTTGAATATTTACATGAAAAAAACTGGATTAAAAGTTCCAGAGGACGCGGCGGAACATCACTGACTTCCGCCGGAGTACAGCAATTCAGACTGGCTACTCAATCCGCAGATACTTTTTAATCTCTTCTATATAATGCTCGCCCATGCGGCTTAAAATAGAGTTTTTCCTTGTGACATACCCGATCTCCATCTCACTGTTCGGGTTCATTTCATCATCTTTAAATGGAACTGCGCGGTACTCATCACCGTTCAGTTCCTCACAGATGATGCCGGAGCACAGCGTATAGCCATTCAATCCGATCATCAGATTCAGCATCGTTGCACGATCATTTGCCTTGATGATCTGCGGATATTCATTCGTAGACAGGATTTCTTCTGCAAGATAAAATGCACTGTCATCTCCCTGTTCAAATGCAAGGCACGGATACTTGCCAAGCTGCTCAAAAGAAATAGATTCTTCGTTTGCCAGCGGATGTCCTTTCCACAAATATACATATGCCTGGCAAATAGTCAGATGATGAAATTCCAGTCCCGCGGAGTGAAATAATTTTGTCATAGATTTACGGTTGAAATCTGACAGATAGAGAACGCCGACTTCGCTCTTCATCGTACTGACATCCTGAATGACTTCTTTGGTCTGTGTCTCCCGGATTGCAAATTCATACTGTGACATATCATAAGCTTTTGCCATATCTACAAACGCTTTTACGGCGAAAGAATAATGCTGTGTGGAGACACCAAATTTCTTCTTATAGCTGCCGCCACCGCTGTATTTTTCCATCACTGTTTCATATTGTCCATAAATCTGCTTCGCATATAATAAAAATTCAGTTCCGTCATTCGTCAGCGTAACTCCACGTCCGCTTCGGTAAAATAATGTAATTCCAAGCTCTTTCTCCAGTTCTTTTACCGCACTGGTCAGCGACGGCTGAGAGACAAACAGCTGCTCCGCTGCTTTATTCAGGGATTTAGTCTGTGCAATTGTAATAATATAATGAAGTTGTGTTAATGTCATAATCTTTTATCCTCATATTGTGGCAAGTCACTAAGCCATTTTTATTCTGGACTCCACCGCTATATTCGCAAATCCGCACGTCACTACGTGCTCTTTCGCTGCTTCGCAGCTCTTTTTGCTCATATCGGGGCGGTGACTCTATTTTTCTGTTTCCTATATATAAACACCTTACGGATTGCTCCGTGCTATGCACTTCCACAATCCTGCACAATATTCGGATATCGCAGGGCTACACCCTGCTTTTATCCTCATATTGTGGCAAGTCACTAAGCCATAAAACCACTCTCGTGCAAGCACATCGTGGTTTCAGGCTTGTGACTCTGGTGTTTATATATAGTACATCTCCGCTGAATATGCAGTAATCTCTTCTGTCTTTTCCACTAATCCTTTTAAGGTCAGTCCCTGCAGCAGTTGATTGGTCTGCTCATTGACCGGATTGATAATACATCTCTGAATCACCTGTGCAGTCGGCAGTTCGGACACTTCTTCATCCAGTTCATAGCTTCCGTCCATCGCTTCAACTACATCAGATATGCGAATTTCCTCCGGTAATTTTCCAAGCAGATATCCGCCCTGTGGACCTTTGATACTTTTTACAAATCCTGCTTTTCTGAGCGCAGTAAATATCTGCTCCAAATATTTGACGGAAATATCATTCCTCTCCGACACATCCTTTAACTGTACACATTCCGTTTTTGCATATATCCCCAGATCTATTAACGCCTGTATGCCATAGCGGCTTCTTTTCGAAAATTTCATATTACCCCAATCCTTTATCTTTTATTTTTAACTGGCAAAATACAGAGTAAACATTTTAGGCTTACTCTGTATTTCTACTCATGGTATCTACTTTATGATTATGCCTGTCCGGCGAATGTTTTACTCACTTTTACAGGCATTTCCGCTCAGCAAATGTTTTACTCACTTCGCAGGTTATTTACTCTGTAAATAATGGTGTTGAATAATATCTGTCACCTGTATCTGGCAGTAATGCTACGATTGTCTTGCCTTTATTCTCTGGTTTCTTCGCATATTCGATTGCTGCATGAAGTGCTGCTCCTGAAGAAATACCTACCAGTACGCCTTCTTTCTTGGCAAGCAGTTTTGCTGCTGCAAATGCATCTTCATTTTCTGCTTTATAAATCTCATCGTATACAGATGTATTGAGTACGTCCGGTACAAATCCGGCACCGATTCCCTGAATCTTATGTGCTCCGCTCTTTCCTTCAGATAATACCGGTGAAGAAGCTGGCTCTAATGCTACGATCTTCACTTCCGGTTTCTGCTCTTTCAGATATTCACCGGTTCCTGTCAGTGTTCCTCCGGTTCCGACACCTGCGATAAAGATGTCAACTTCACCATCTGTATCTTTCCAGATCTCCGGTCCTGTTGTTGCTTTGTGCACAGCAGGGTTTGCAGGATTTACAAACTGTCCCGGAATGAAGCTGTTCGGAATCTCTTTTGCAAGCTCTTCGGCCTTGGCAATTGCTCCTTTCATTCCTTTCGCGCCCTCTGTCAGCACTAACTCTGCACCGTATGCTTTCAGAATATTTCTTCTCTCAACGCTCATTGTCTCAGGCATTGTAAGAATGATACGATATCCTTTGGCTGCTGCGATGGATGCAAGTCCGATTCCTGTATTACCAGATGTTGGCTCAATAATCACAGAACCTTCCTTTAACTGTCCTTTGCTCTCTGCATCTTCGATCATTGCCTTTGCGATTCTGTCTTTTACACTTCCTGCCGGGTTGAAATACTCTAATTTTACAAGTACTTTTGCTTCCAGACCTAATTCTTTCTCAATATTTGTTACTTCTACAAGTGGTGTGTTTCCAATTAATCCTAATGTTCCTTTATAAATATTTGCCATTTTAAATCCCTCTTTCTATTTATCTGTAACCGTTCTACGTTTTTCTTCTATGATGCCAGGGGCAAAAGCCTAAAACTATGATGTGCTTGCACACGAATGGTTTTATGGCATCTTCCTGTATAAAATATGCGATGATACTTCATCTTAAAACTGTGGGCAGCAACATCGGCTGCAACACCTTGCCACACAGCACAATTGATAAACTAACATTCGCCAGTGTTTTCTCACTGCACTACAGTTTCTGATCATCTTGTTCATCTCCTTATCTCTTCTTCATGTAAAGTATACTATCACTATAAACCTACTATGTCAATAGGTTTTATTTAAAAAAAGAAGCGATACACTCATATGTGCACCGCTCTTATTTTATAAACACTTATTTACTCTGCTCTTTCGCTTTCATTCTTTCTTTTTTAAACACTCTTGAAAGAAAGTAAACAAATCCACCAACATATCCTACAATTGTAATTACCATCATAATAATTGCATCCATCGTCATAACACATACCTTCTTTCTATTATTTTGCGATCTCGTCTTCTTTCATCTCGCCTTTTGCAGTTTTACTATTGAAGAATTTGGAAAGTGCAATACCTACAACAATAACAACTGCAAACTGAAGTAATACTGTTCCCGTATTATCCTGTATAATAAATGGATTCAGCCATGTATTCGGGAACCATTCTTTTGTCTGAAGAAGCCAGTAACCAACCATTCCTACTACTAAAACAGGAATAATATACATACATGCAGTATAGTATGCTTTTGGTAAATGTACGTCTGCGCCTTTTGCATTGACTTCTTCTGTACGCAATTTTTCTACTCCATATTTCCATGCAAGCACTGCAATAAATGCACCACTTACTAAAAGTCCAATTCCCCATACCCAGTCCTGATTATCGATGTTGATTAATGACCAGCATGAGAAACATCCTACAAGGAATCCTGCAAAGCAAACACCAACAACTGCTTTCTTACGGGATACGCCAAGGTCAACTACACATTTGACACCGACCTCGATCATTGAGAACAGTGATGTAATAGCTGCAATTGCAAGCAGTCCGAAGAAAATAAATGAAATAAATCTTCCACCCGGAATTGTTGTAAATAACTGATAAATATAAATAAATGTAAGTCCGAAGTTACCCTGGCTAAGTGCCTCATTTGCTGCTTCCGGTGTTGCAGAAAGTGCACAGATTGCAGGAATTACTACAAGTGCTGAAAGGATGGCTCCAAGGTTATCACCAAGTCCCATAATCAGACAGCTTGTCGGAACGTCTTCATCTTTTCCAACATAGTTTGCATATGTAATAATGAATCCCCATCCGGCGCCGGTACTCCATGCTGCCTGGATAAATGCCTGGATCCATGTATTCGGACTGAGAAGATATTCTTTCTTAATTGTAAAAAGATACTGCAGTCCCTGGCTTGCTCCATTTAATGTAACTGCGTAAATTGCAAGTCCGACAAGAATGACAAATAATGACGGGATCGCTACTTTACAGAATCGCTCAATACCACCTGCAATTCCCTGATAAACGATAAAACATGCAACTGCAAATCCGATTGCGTGGAATAAAATAACCTGCCATTTAGAATCTGTAAATGCTGTCCACATTGCTGATGTAGTCTCGGTTGTCAGATTCGCTTTAAATATGGTAACTGAATTTACCGCATATTTCATACAATATCCCTGAAGTACACAATAATAACTCATCAGGAAAAAACAAACTGCTGCCACGAAAAATCCCATCCATGTATATTTCTTTCCACCAACATTACGGAAAGAACCGATACATCCAAGCCGGGTCTTCTTACCAATTGCCATCTCCGTTGAGAGAAGCGGTACTGCAAAAATCAGCATTGCGATCGTCCAGGCTAAAATAAATGCTCCTCCACCATTCGCCGCACATACTCGTGGGAATCGCCAGACATTTCCTGTACCAATACACATACCTAAAGCGGCTGCAATGTAACCTATGGTACTAAACTTTTCTTGTTTCTGTTCCATAATTAAACCTCCGTCCGAATACTACACTCGTCAGAAGCTCTAATTTCTTTCCTACCACCTGTTTCTTTCGCAACCGTAAAACTTCCGTGTGTATTCTAATTTTTCTTTCTAATCAGTATTTTTTGTAGATAATTACAGTTTTTTCTGATTTATCCGATTTATCCGAATTTTCTAATCACTGATTGATTTTATTTTAACGTTCGCGGATTCAAAAGTCAATACAAATATTACATTTTTTAATTTTAGGTATTAGTATTTATTATGTGCAGCTATGTACTTGTCTATAACCGAAAGTAAAACTGGATCAAGCAAGAACGATTTTGCTATAAAAGAGCAGCCTTAGGACTGCTCTTTTATGTGCGCGTGTTCTATTTTCCCTTATCGTTTCCTCTTCTGCTTCTTCTTAAACCGTCGCATCTTAATCAAACGCGCAATAAACAGCAGAATCAGCACGAACAGAACAGCCGTCAGCACGGCGAGTTCATAACTCTTCGTTCTTCCGTATTGCTGATATTTGGCTGCAAGCTGCTTCCAGATTTTTTCCGGAAGGATTTTTTTGACTTTATTTTTAATCATTTTCTCAGTTTTGCCAGGTTTTGTAACTTTACTCTGATTTTTCACAGATGATTTTGGCTCAACTTTTGCCTTGTGTGCATCCAGATAAGACTGGCTCAGCTTCGCTCTTGCACTTCCGACAAGATTGCCTCTGTAAGTATAAGTCAATGTTGCTTCGGACGGCATGCTCTTGTCTACTTCCATCTTCATCTTCAGATCTGAAAATTTTACCCCTTTTGGCAGCATGACATAACCGCTGTTCTCATCGGCAAGGATTTCCCCGACATCTTTTGATGTCTCATTGCCGGAAACCGGAGTCTTTTTGAAATTCTTAAATGCATAATCGAATAAATGTCTCGTATCCGGGAAAATATTTCTTCCGTGTGTACGCATCACAACACAGACGAGTTTCGTATCGCCTTTTTTTGCCATCGTGATCAATGTTGCCAGTGCATCCGAAGTAAACCCGGTCTTTCCGCCGACTACATATTTATAATAGTTCGAATTGCCCGGCCATAACATTTTATGTTTCTGATAAAATTCGTGCTTCTCTACGGTCTTTGATTTTGGAATTGTGTAATTCAGTGTCTGCACAATCTTGAAAAATTCCGGATGTTTGAACAACTCTCTTCCAATCAGTGCCATATCTCTGGCGCACGTATAATGATTCGGATCATGCAGACCATTCGTATTTGCAAAATGAGAATTATTTCCACCCAGTTCTTTACATCTTACATTCATCTGCTGCACAAACCAGTTGTAATCATGTCCGGCATTTTTACCGACATTTGCCCCGACTGCGTACGCAGCTTCATTTGCCGATGCAAGAAGTGTCGCATACAACGCCTGTTCCAGCGTGATCTTATTCCCTTTTTTCAGCCCGATGGAGGAATCGCCCGGTTGAATAAATGACACGCAGTCTTTTGTAAATATAACCGGATCATCCATCTTGCCATTCTCCAGTGCAACCAATGCTGTCAGCACCTTTGTGATACTCGCCGGATATTCGTGTGTGTCAATGTTTTTTGCATACAGAATCGCACCTGTACCGGCATCCATTACAATTCCGGACTCTCCGTAAGTTCCCGGTCCTTTCGACCAGCCCTTGATCTGGTTCGACTGGATCTTCATCTTATAGACTTTCTTTAATTCTTTTTCCCGCTGCTGTTCCGGTGTCAGCTTCTTTTTTGTTTTGCGTTTTTTTCCGGTCTTTTTCGCGGCTGTAGTTTTTGCGGTTGCCGAACTGTTTGTTCTCGCTGCATTTGCCTGCACCACCGGTCCCAGGCATAAAGACAGTGCAAGAAGCGCTGCCAGACATCTTCTTCCTATTTTTTTCCTATTAAACATATATTACCCTTACTTTCGTTTACTGTTCTCTGCCGTTCCCCGTATGCGTCCAAATCAGATTTTCGACAGTTTTGTTCATTATACCACACTTTTCTCACTTCTCAAACCTTGCTGCTAGCAGCTTCTGGGGACGGGGCTTTTTGAGAAAAGCCCCGTCCCCATTTCAAAAGGCCCTGTCCCCATTTCAAAAGCCCCGTCCCCATTTCAAAAAGCCCCGTCCCCATTTCAAAAGGCCCTGTCCCTATTTCAAAAAGCCCTGTCCCCATTTCACCGAAAAGCACTCGCAAAAAGGGCAAGAGCCATCGCTTTCGCGGTGGCTCTTTTATTTAAGGGGTTCCCTTCTCTATTATACAATGTATATTAAGGGAATGGAGGGTTATTTATATTATTTTAAAATGTGAATTGTCGGATAAATTAGTTTTTCTTTTTCGGCTGTCCGTAGCTCTTAAAGCTTTCCAGTACTTCTGCCATTTCTTCTTTAGACAGATATACAGGACCACCGATTGTCTTTGTACGGTACTCTAACTCAGCACAGAATTCCATTCCACATGCCAGAGAATAAGCGCTCTTTAAGCTTCCGCCGCAAGCGAGCATACCGTGGTTAGCAAGCAGAACTGCGTTGCTGTCACCGATTGTATCAGAAGCTGCTTTCGCAAGCTCCGGTGTCCCGTATGTGCAATACGGAGCACATGGTACTTCATCTACACCGGCATCTGCGATTACATAGTGAGCTGCTCTCAGTGGCTGACGAAGTGTTGCAAATACTGTACAGTACATAGAGTGTGTATGAACAACGGCTCTACATTCTGGTTTTGTTTTGTACATTGCTGTATGAAGTGCCCACTCGCTTGATGGTTTCTTGTCTCCATCTACGATATTAGCATCCAGGTCCATGATGACTACATCTTCCGGTTTTACATCGAAGTATCCGATTCCTGAAGGGCTGATAGCCATGTAACCTTTTTCTGCGTTATAAATACTGATATTTCCGCTTGTTCCGGATGTCAGTCTGTCAGCGCTCATCTTTTTGCCATATTCTACAATCTGTTCTCTTTCTTCCTGCATTAACATTGTTTTTCCCTCTTTCTTCATTAATTTCTGTTTCTTTTTCATAATCTATGCTAACTCCCTTAAGGATTTAACATCTGACGGTTTTTCAACCATTCTTTGTAATATTCCAGAATCAGGCTGTCCTCTTTCGGTGTGTAAATCGTTTCTGCCTGCTCTGTCTCTTTTTCGGATTCAATTCCGTAATATGCATTACAGATTCTTAAGCAGCCATTGATGGATGCTTGGCTGAATCCGTCCCGGATGATCAGTTTCTTTCCTGTCAGATCTGCCAAATGCTGGCATAACATCTTCGACTGGAAACCACCTGCACATCCTAAAATGTATTCTTTCTCATGTCCTGTCATCTCGCACAGACTTCTGTACTGTACATAGATAGAACATGCAATATCAGCTACGACTGCCCAGATCAGATGGATTGGTTTCATCGTTGCGTCAAATGGTGCTTTCATGACAAATCCACCCTTTTTCAGAGAACGTTTCTCTGAGAAATATAAGGATGAGAAAGACGCGGTACATAAATACTCGGTCTGTTTTGCCATCTCTTCTTCCAACTCCTCATAAGAAGTATCCGGAAAGAGAAAAGCTTTCATCTTCTGATAGTTCAGTCCGGTAACGCCCGGGTTTGTCTCAACCTGGTAAGTATCTCCGCCAAGGTTAGAATCTGTCCAGCAGCGCTCCTGTTTGTCATAATATTTATAATCTGTGATTGTTGCAACCGGCGAAGTCGTTCCGGATACTACCGCAACATCTCCGACACCCATTCCAACACTCTTCAGCGCAATCTGTGTATCAGCTCCGCCGACGATGAATTCTGCATCGTTGCTGATTCCCAGCTCATCTGCCATTTCTTTCTTAATCGTGCCAAGGCTGTCTCCGGCTTTGGCAATCTCTGGCAGAATGTCCATGGAAATTCCATAGTCTTTACAGAGTCTTTCGGACCAGTCTTTTTCTTCAATGTCAAAGAGCTGTGTCTCGCATGCCTGTGATGGTTCGATAACCAGTTTGCCTGTGAACATTTCCCCGATCCACTCGCTTAAACTTGTGATTTTTGCGATATTCTCGAACTCTTCCGGGTATTTTTTGCGGTATCCCATCAGCTTTGCTGCCGGGAAGTCTTCTGTTACCCAGCGACCGGTCTTTTCATAAATGAATGTGCAGTCTTCAATCTCTGCCATCCATGCACGGCCTCTGTTATCAATATTCGGAAGTCCCAGATAAGCCTTTCCTTCTTTATTATAAAGGACAATACTTTCCCGGGCTCCGGATGAAGTGATCGCACGTACCGGATGATCCGGAAACTCCTCCAGCAACTCTTTACAGCCGCCTAAAAGATTCTGTTCCCATTCTTCCGGGAGAAAATACTGTGCATCTTCATACTGTTTATCTTTGTAATATTGATTTTCGTAATTTCGAATTCCCCAGATGGTTCCATCGGCACTGACAAGTCCTATTCTGGAATTTCCGGTTCCCATATCTACAACCAGATAATTTGTTTCCATCTGCTTTTCTCCTTATTTAACTGAATTAAATTATTTATTTTCCTTCATCCATGCATCGATGCGGTCAGCCAGAATTCTTGACTGATGATCTGTTACTTCATAAGTTGCACCGCAGATATGTGGTGTCAGAAGTACATTGTCCAGTCTTGCGATCTCCAGTGCTTCCTCTGTCGGAGGTTCAACTTCCAAAACATCCAGGATTGCTCCGCGTATCTTCTTATTTCTTAGTACTTCCATCAGAGCCGGCTCATCTACAACTGCACTTCTTGCTGTATTTACGAAAATAGCTGTTTCTTTCATCTTTGCAAATAAATCTGCATTGATCATTCCCTTAGTGCTGTCAAGTACCGGAAGATGAATAGAAACGATATCTGAATTTTTGAAAATCTCTTCCAGTTCACATTTCTTGTAGCTGTCTTTTACAAAATCTACAAATGGATCATAGAAAGAAATCTCACAGCCATATGCTTCAAGGATCTTAGCTGCATGTTTTCCAACTGCTCCAAAACCGACGAATCCGACTTTCTTTCCGCAAAGCTCGTTTCCCATCCATGTGTAGTAAGGAGTTGTTCCTTCTACCCATTTACCGTCTTTGATCCACTGTACTGCCGGAACCAGGTTACGCATATAGCTTACAAGAAGTCCTGACAGCATCTCTGCTACAGCCTGTGCATTTCTTGCCGGTGTGCAGAGAACCGGTATATTTGCTTTCTTGCATGCTTCTACATCAATATTTGCCGGATTTGCACGACAGTCTCCGATGAAAATCAGTTTGTCATATCCGTTTAATACCTTTTCTGTTACACGGTCAAGCTCTGTGATCAGTGCGTCCGGCTGTTCTTTCTTCAGAACTTCCAGCATCTCATCTTCATAATAACGCTCTCCGGTAGTTGTCCACGGATCATATACGATCTCATCAAAATAAGCTTCGAGTCTTTTTCTTTCGCTTTCAATAAAAGGTGCTCTGATTAATAATTTCATTTTATCATTCTCTCCTTTTTACTCTTGTCCTGTTCGCTGTCGTTTCTATTTTCTACTAAATCTACTCTCCAAGTGGTTCAAATACAAGTTCTTTGGAAAGATTACTTTTCACAAGGCAATCATCATAAGCTCTCTTCGCTACATCTTCGGATACTTCTTTCGGAACTCCTGTAACTTCGATCTTATGTCTGATATATGTTTTTTTATCATCGTGATAATCAAGTGCTACTGTTACAATAACTTTTTTGAATTCAATTCCATCTGCTTCACAAATCTTACGTGCGCATACGTCCAAACATGCTGCATATCCGGCTTCGATGAAATCATGTGGTCCGAATACATATCCGTCTCCGCCATATTCTGTCGGATTGTCACAGTCTACGGAAACTTTTCCGTTAGAAATAACAGAGCCATATTTTCTCTCTTTATTCATACATGTAACCATTGCTCTTACCTCTTTTCTTTATCTAAAGTCGGGGCAAAAGTCCCGGCTATAATGTTTTAATTTTAGTAGAAGTCTTTCACTTCACCTTTGAAGTAATCATTTAACAGATACGGTACATAGACACCTTTATCTGTTACAACACCACTGATGAGATGTGGCGGTACTATATCGAATGATGGATAGATTCCTTTTACTTCCGGAATTGTATTCGGGATACCTCGGTAAGAAAGTACCTGTGCAGGATCTCTTTCCTCGATAACGATATCTTTTCCGTACATTTTGTCTTCATCCGGGATTCCTGTTACATAGTATGGAATTCCGAAATATTTTGCCAGAATGGAAATCTGGAAAGTACCGATCTTATTAGCAATATGCCCATCTCTTGCGATCGTATCTGCTGCTGAAGTAAAGAGATCGATACCTTTGTGCTGCATAGAATAAGCTACCATATTATCTGTAATAACTGTTGTATCGAATCCCATCTGTGCACAGCATGTAGATGTCAGTCTAGCTCCCTGCAGATACGGTCTTGTCTCTGCACAGAAGATTTTAATATCGTTGTTGTTCTTTCTTGCTGCACGAAGCATCATTCCGATGATTGTCTCACCGAAGCACTGTGTAAGGATTGTTCCGTTCTTCGGGAACAGAGCTGCCAGGTTCTCTCCGACTTTACCCATTGTTGTATATCTTCTGTTCAGAGAATCAACAGTTCTGTTGAAACATGCTTCTACTGCACTTTTTCCTTCTGCAAGTGCTTCTTTTGCAACCTTTAAGCAGCCTTCTGTGATAATTCCCATACGGTTTGCTGTTGTCGGCCTTGCATGTGAAATATCATAAGAAGCTTGTGTTAAGAACTTGATCTGCTCTTCTTCTGTCTTTCCTTCTACTTCGTGTGCTGCCAGCGCCATTCCCATACCAGCTGCTGTATATGGTCCTGCACTCTGCGTAACCATATCTGTGATTGCCTGTGCAACTTCTTTATAAGTTGTACACTCAACAAATTTTACCTCTGTAGGATAAATTCTACGGTCTAATATTCTTACTTTTCCATTCTCATACCATGCTACATTTTCATACTGGAGCATGAATGCCAAATCCTGATCACATCTTTCCATCATACATCTTCCTTTTCTTATAGATACTTTCCGGACCGTTTTACCAGCCCGGAAAGTGATTTCTTTACTTATTTTAAATATTCTTTACCCACAGCTTTGATTGCTGCTCCGTTTTTCAGAGTTCTTCTTTCCTTGATCAGCTTAATACCAATCTGGATCAAAGCTCTCTCCATCGGTACTCTCTGGTCAACATTTGTAACAGAAGTAACTTCTTTTACTTTTGAGTCTCCAACGACACGACGGATGATTTCTGTTCCGGCATATCCAAAGGAATCTGCCATTACTTTGTCTGTGTAATATTTCTTGAATCCTTCTGTCTTGTACAGCGGGAATTCAACAAGCGCATCCCATTTTGCTGAGAATTTCTCTTTGAACTTATCTGTAACTTCTCCGATTGTCTTCTCAATCCATGTCAGGAATTCTGTATTTTCAGAATCTGTGTAGTATTTGTTTGCCCAGGCAAAGAACAGGTTTCCGATTACATTACCGATATCATATCCCATTGGTCCATAGAATGCAAATTCAGGATCGATTACCTTTGTTCCTTCTTGATTTACGAAAATAGAGCCTGAATGTAAATCTCCGTGGATCAGTGCCTGTGCATGATTCATAAAGTCATCACGAAGCTGTCCTACCTCTGCATGCAGGTCTTCATCTCCATAGAGTTTTTCTTTTACGAAATCCATGTTCTGATTCAGAATGATGTTACGTCCCTTGTAATCATAGTATGGCTCTGTAAATACCAGATCTTCTGAAATATCGCAAAGTTCCGGGTTTGTAAATAATTTTACTTTTTCTTTCTTCTCTGCTCTGTTCATGATCAGATCTGTTGTTGGAAGCAGCGTATCTGCCATAAAAGTTGCAATATCATCTGCAAGTTTCGGGAAAGTCTTACCTGCTGCCATCTCTGTACGAAGGTTCTTGTAAGCGGAAATATCTTCCATAGATAATGCATACATGTTCTCATCATAGAGGTAAATTTCCGGAACAAATCCTTCTGATAATTTTCCTTCAATGCCAAGAATCTCTGCTTCAATTTTATTACGATGCATATCAAGCGGTCTTCCTGATGAACGAAGAACGGTATCTGCCTGTTTGATGATCAGAGATTTTCCTGTTTCCGGATTCCAGACTTTAAATACATAGTTGATGTTTCCATCACCGATCTCGATTGCTTCTAATTTTTCGTCTTCTTTAAAATATCCAACTTTTTCTACTGCATATTCTTTTGCTGTATCAACATTCAGCAAAAAATGCTTTGAATATTTATCCATTTTTTAATTCCTGCTTTCTGACTTTTAAGTTCTGTCTTTAATTTCTGTTCTTAGTTTGCTTTTGCAGCTTTTCCTTTGAATTTCGGCCATCCAATGACAATAAAGATTACACCGAAAATGATCATGAGGATGTCATACCATACATATGGCATAATAGTTACAGGAGCGATCTTAGCCATAGCACCGGCTGTCAGTAACTGTCCTGCATATGGTGTTAAACCATTGAATGCAGATGAGAACAGGTCAAGAATGCTGGCTGTTCTTGCCGGAGCGATATCAAACTCTTCTGAGATATCTTTTGCGATCGGTCCAACAGCGATGATTGAAATTGTGTTGTTTGTTGTTGCTACGTCTACTAAACTTACAAGTGCTGCGATACTAAGTTCTGCACCTACTTTGGATTTCATTCCCTTAGCCAGTTTATTCAGTAACCAGTCGATACCACCCAGATACTGCATGATTGCAACAAGACCACCTACGAAGATAGCGATGACTGCCATGTCCTGCATACCCTTCATACCTTCGTGTACAACCGTGAATGATTTTACAAATGAGAAATCTCCGTGGAAAACTCCGATAACCATTCCGGAAATAACGGAAATTGTCATAGCCATTACTGCATGCATTCCTGCCAGAGATAATGCAATGATTAAAATATAAGGAACTAAGTTCACAAAGTTGATTGCTCCGCCTGCGGAAATCTTAGTTGCATCAATCGGATACAATGCAAGTGCTACTACTGTAATGATAACAGCAGGTCCAACCATGAAAATGTTTGCTTTAAATTTTTCTTTGTTTCCAATTCCCTGTGTTGTTGTCGCTGCGATTGTTGTATCAGAAATGAAGGAAAGGTTATCACCGAACATTGCTCCACCTACTACTATACCGCTGACAAGTGCTACGCTTACGCCTGTTTTAGATGCGATATCAATTCCGATTGGCATCAGGGCTGCTACAGTACCCATTGAAGTTCCCATTGAGAAACTCAGTATACAACCGATTAAGAATAATCCCGGAAGGATCATGTTAGCCGGCAAAATTGAAATACCGATGTTTGTTACTGTATCTGTTGCGTGCATTCCGCTTGCTACTCCGTAGAATGCTCCGGCCAGCATGTAGATGATTACCATCAGGATCAATGTGTCATCTCCGCCACCTTTGCAGAACATAACCATTTTCTCTGTAAATGATTTTTTCTCAGCTACCGGGCTTTTCATAAATAATGAAATTCCGGATGCTAAAAAGATACCGATCATTAATGGGAAGTTACCGAAATCTCCGGTTCCGATGCCCATTGCGAAATAAACTACCAGGAATATTACCAGAGGTAATAACCCCATAAAGCTTCCTTTCTTGTTGTTAGCGTTTTCCATTTTACTCTTCCTTTCTTAACGTTATATGTATTTTCTTTTTTTAATGAAGTTCCTGGATTATCTTGTGGTCTTTTGTTTTGTATCCGTTTCTTCATTAATAATAACGTTCGCTTGAATTGAATTTTGATACTGTGTCATGTTGTCGTGCGCTTGCATTCAACATAAAATGTCATTTTTCCTAAATACCTCTCAAAATCACATTTTATTACGTCTACCCTCCTTCGTCTGTTTTGCTATAACAACAAATTACAACATTGCTACACATTTGTCAACACTATTTTTGTTGCTTTTTTTTATTTTTTTTGGCATTTTCTTGACTTTTATAGTCATTTTCACAACTCGCTCCAATTTTATTCAATTTTAATGTTGAAAAATGCGAGTTTTTTTGGTATTATATTCATGCATTCAATAATATTATATATTTTTCCTATAATAATACTGAAAGGATTTACGAGTTATGTTAAAGATTGACAGACAAAAACACCTGGACGAGGAACTTCATACATATGGAAGCATCTTGATCTCCACAATGAGTCAGAAGCTGAATTGTAGTGAAGAAACGATTCGAAGGGATTTAAAGGAAATGGAAGCGCAGAACAAGCTGAAGCGTATCCATGGTGGAGCATTCCTGCCGGATGCAGATGACAAAGGTGCACCCGTACAATTACGTGAAACATTTTTCTCACAGGAAAAAAAACGACTTGCAGCATGTGCAATTGATCGCTTTATTAAAGAAGGAGATACTATTTTTTTAGATTGCAGTACTACCTGCCTGGCACTTGCTAAGGAACTTGTACAACGGAATCAGAAAATGACCATTATTACTAACTCTCTTCGTATTATAAATTTATTTGGCAATCAATCTTCTGCCCTGAAGCTTATTGCACTTGGCGGAACATTCCGTCAGCGTTCCAATTCATTTACAGGATATCAGACTACGGATGCGATATCCTATTACATTGCAGATAAGTGCTTTATCAGCAACTCAGCCATCGACTTAACCCACGGTCTGCTCGACAATAACATGAACGAAAGCCATGTAAGAAAAGCTTTCATCTCTCAATCACGTAAACATTATCTGATCGCTGACCATACCAAATTTTCAGATACTGCGGAATATAAGATCACAGATTTGAAAGATATTGATATGATTATCACAGATAAACGTCTATCCGATGTATGGGAAGATAAATTGCAACAATGCAACATTCCCATTTGTTATTGCTAAATACTACAAATCAGGTATAGAACCCTCAGGAGGCAATACAAATGTTAAACTTTCACTATAGAAACCCGGCCCGCATCTTCTTCGGTGACGGAGCTGAAAATAATATGTACGATCTTTTAAAAGAATATAAAGTTACTTCTCTGATGTTTGTTTACAGCGGAGATTTCATCAAAACACTTGGTATCTGGGATGTGATCAAAGATGCCTGCGATAAACTTGGAATCGATTTCCAGGAATGTGGGGAAGTTGTTCCGAACCCGAAGATCGAACTGATCCGTGACCTTGTTAAAGTTTGTAAAGAGCACAAGACAGACTTCGTACTCGCTGCAGGCGGCGGAAGTTCTGTAGATACAGCAAAATCCATCGCACTTGGTATTCCTTACGATGGAGATGTATGGGATTTCTTTGATGGATCAGCAACACCGGAAACAGCAGTTCCGGTTGGCGCTATCACAACTCTTCCGGCAAGTGGATCTGAGACATCCAATGCAGCTATCGTTTCTAACGGACTGATGAAATTAGGATTCGAAGATGACATGATCATTCCGAAATTTGCGATCATGAACCCAAAATATACCATGGGACTTCCGGCATACCAGACATCCTGCGGATGTGCTGATATCCTCTCCCACCTGTTAGAGAGATATTTCTCTGATGTTGCTCACACCGATACAACTGACTACATGATCGAAGGTGCTGTTCAGGCAGCAATGATCAATGCCAAACGTCTGATGAAAGATCCTGCAAACTATGATGCCCGTGCCGAGATCCAGTGGCTTGCATCTGTTGCTCACAACGGAATTCTGGATACAGGACGTGCCGCTGACTGGGGTTCACACAGAATCGAGCACGAGCTCAGCGCCCAGTATGGTATTACACACGGCGAAGGAATGGCAGTAATTCTTATAGCATGGTGCAAATACATGGCTGAAGTTAAGCCTTACAAACTTGCCCAGCTTGCTGTTCGTGTATTCGATGCTGATCCATACAACTACACCGAAAAAGAACTTGCTTACATCTTAGCTGATAAGTTAAAAGAATTCTTCCAGTCACTGAATCTTCGTACTTCCCTCACAGAGATGGAAATCGACGATGCACACTTCGAAGAAATGGCTAACAGAGCTACACACAATGACACCGCTCCGGTAGGACATTACGTACTGCTACATGTGAAAGAGTTTGTTGAGATTCTGAAGCTTGCGATTTAAATCAAAAAGGGGACGGGGATTTTCTAGAAAATCCCCGTCCCCTTTTTAATTTGCACCTGGCACTTTCTAAAAATGCCCCGTCCCCTCTTTATTTTCCACATGGTTTCCACAGATTATCCCCCGTTTTTCCACGAAGTTATCCACATTATTGGGATAACTTGTAAATTTCGTACATATCTTCCTCGTGTAATACTTTTGCAGATCCCTGGCTTCCACCACATGCTGCGGCACATCTTTTTGCCATTTCTCGCATCTGGGCATCTGTAGGCTTGATTCCAAGTTCTTGCATATTTGTCGGCATATTGATCTCACGGTAAAATGATTCCATTGCCTGGATTCCTTTTTCAGCGATCTCTTCGTCTGTACCTTCTCCGGTCACGCCCATTACGTTTCTTGCATAGCGTTCGAATCTTGGAAGCGCGTCTTTGCATACATATCTTGCCCAGCTTGGCCAGATTGCTGCAAGACCGGCGCCGTGTGTCACATCAAACATTCCGCCCATCTCATGTTCCAGCATATGGGTTGCAAAATCTCCACCATCATTGCCACAACCGGTCAGATTGTTATGTGCCAGTGAACCGGCCCACATTACTTCTGCTCTCGCTTCGTAATTTTCCGGGTCCGTATGCAAGATCTTTGCATATGTCATGACGGTGCGCAGTAAGCCCTCCGCGATAGCGTCTGTCAGCTCCATATTTCCGCCATTTGTAAAATAACGCTCCATGGTATGCATCATGATATCTGCGCAGCCACACTCTGTTTGATAGTCCGGCAGGGACATGGTAAGCTCTGGATTCATAATTGCAAACTTCGGGCGACTGATATCATCGTCATAAGCCCTCTTATCCTTCGTATCTGCCTTTGTAATAACGCAGCTGTTACTTGTCTCGCTTCCTGCTGCCGCAATCGTTAAAACGGACGCTACAGGCAAGAATTTCTTTGCTGTTCTTGTATGTGCAAATAAGGTCCACACATCTTCTTCCGGCTCCGCCAGTCCATAGGAAATCGCTTTCACGGTATCTATGACAGATCCTCCACCGACTGCCAGTACAAAATCCGCTTCCATTTTCTTGCCGAGCTCGATTCCTTCATATACTTTTGACAAATGTGGATTCGGCACAACACCACCAAGCAGCTCATATGTAATTCCTTCTGCCTTTACAGATTCCGTAACCGCATCCATCACCCCATTTTTCAGCACCCGGTCACTTCCATACACGATCAGAAGCTTTGTTCCGCCATATTTCTTCACGTATGCGCCTGTCTGTGCATGTGTCCCCTTTCCGAATACAACTTCCGTCGGTGAATAATAATTGAAATTATTAGCCATTTTTCTCCTCCTGTTCTTTAGCAAGCTCTTTCCTGTTCTTTCTTATGTAAGCTTTCTTGCTTGTTTTTCAGCTTACCTTCTATATCTGCAGTTTCTCTCTGCAAGTATTGTATACTGTTATTTTAACTCACTAAGGCTAAGATAGGCAAAGAATTTTTCTTTTATCTTCTTCTGCTTTCCAATACCTATTTGGGGATACTCTTACTTGCTTTTACATATCCTTTCTGCCCTCTATTAATCATCCAGGGATACGGCAGATCGATGGGCGATATCCCTCATATCTCTTTTAGCTTATTGGGGATACTCTCCCGTATCTCCTTTTGCTCATTAGCTTGCTTGGGGATACTCTCCCGTATCTCCTTTTGCCTCATTAGCTTGCTTGGGGATACCCGTCTGTATCTCCTTCTGGCTCATTGACTCACTTTGGGATATCTCCATGTATCCCTTTATAGCTTTTCTACTTCTCTTGGGATACTTACACTTGCTTTTGCGTATCCCTTCTGTCTTCTATTACCTATAAGGAGATACAACAAGCAAATGTTTTGTATCCCTTACATCTCTTTTAACTTATCGGGGATACTCTCCCGTATCTCCTTCTGGCTTACCGGCCACTTAGGGATATTTCACTATATCCCCTCTTCTCCAACACTCTCTATCAGGGATATCAAGCTACCTCCATCACCATAATTTGCCGAATTATTACTGACATCTTCCTTCGGATGCTATAATCAAAAAAAGCGCTGCTCTGCAGCGGATCTCCCGCCACAAAAACAACGCCTCTTTTTTCACTTTACTCACTCAGACATGTCTACTTATAATTTAATCACTTCTCATCTGAGCAATTTTTCTTTGATCCAGTCTCTCTGACTAAGCAATTTTTCTTTGATCCAGTCTCTCTGACTAATCTATATCTTCCGCATTCGCATCAGCAGCTTCCTCTGCCTAATCTGCGTCAGAACTGTCAGCTTTCTCTCCATCCGCTTCTTCTGCGTCCAGAGAATCATCTGCATACAGGTCAGACAACTGATCTTCCAGATCTTTCTGTTCGCTTTTTAAATTATGGCGTCTTACCGCCCACACGATCACTACTACAAGCAGAATGATCAGTGCCAGGAGGTCGAGCCAGTCAAAGCCGAGCTTTGTATGTTCGATAATATATCTCATCTGCTTACCTCCTTTTTATACTTTGGCAGTTCCATTTGCCTGAACTGCTTCTCCTGCCTGTACAGTTTCACCTGCTGCCATTTCCGGCTGGTTTTCTGCCATCTCTTCGCGGATTTCCTGGATCTTCTGATCCAGGTCATCCTCAAAGTCATTTAATCGTTTCTTCTGATTCCGGTGATGTACCAGGATCATGACAACCAGTATAACTGCAACGATCAGTGCCGGTATATCCCAGGAATGTATTCCTAAGTTATGCACAAATTCATAATAACGCATATGTTTTACCTCCTTTTCCTGCTACATTTTCTACTGTTGCTTCTGCTCTTTCGTCGTTGGAAGTCCTCTCTTTGCAAGTTCGGTATCAAGTTCCTCTCTCACTTCGAATAACTTCTTCTGACGTTTCTTCAGGTTATGTGTAAAGAATCCATACAGGATTGCTGTTAACAACATAATCAGGAAATGGAGTACACAACACTTATGGTCATCCAATTTCTGGTTTCCAAGTGGTACATTGTTATCGCCTGCATTTACTAACTCACGAACCTTCGCGCCTGTTTCCTGTACTGCTCTTGCGATTCTTGAAGGTACGTTTCTTACAGAAGTTACAACTCTCTGAACAACATTTCTGTTCTGTGGTGTCGGGTTTGCCGGCGTATTCGACGTATTCGGTGGTGTTACCGGTGCCGCTGCTGTAATTGTCAGCTTACCTTCTACCTTCTTAATGTTGTAGTTTGCTGCTTTTGTTCCATTCTTCAATGTGTAAGTAAATGTATTCTTGCTGGTTCCGGTATTGGTCCGTGTTCCGGTTACATTGTATGTAGCTCCTTCACCCTTCGCAAATCCTTCTCCGCTTACAGTTACTTTCTTGTTTGTCAGTGCTTTACCATCATATACTTTATTCTGGGATGCACTTGTCATGATCACTGTACGTTTTTCGATGGTTAATGTTCCATCTACAATGACGAATTTCACTTTGCTGAAGTTCTTATTCGTATTCTTGAAGTCGCCTGCTTTCACTTCCATATTGTAAGTTCCGGCATTTGTTCCTTTGACTGTTGCGTCTCCGCTGAATGTAAAGTCTTTCTTTGTGTAAAGCTTGTTGCTGATATTTGTTACATCATAGCCTTTTACAGTATGTTCTTTACCATCGTATTTAGCAGTGCCACTCTTCTCTGTAATTGTTACGACTACTTCATCTGCATTTTCTGTTACGGTCAGTTTACCGTTTACAGTCTTGATGTTGTAGTTGTCTTTGTTTGTACCTTTGTTCAGTTCGTATGTAAATGTGTTATCACTTGAACCTACTTCTGTCTGACTTCCGGTTACGTTGTATGTTGCTCCGTCATTTCCAACAAAGCCTTCTGCTGTTACATTTTTATTTTCCAGTGCTGTTCCGTCATATGTTTTGCTGTCACTTGCACTTGTCAGTGTAACGTCACGTTTGTCGATCTTCAGTGTGCCGTCGAGGATCTCGAAGGATACATTACTGAAGTTCTTGTTAATGTTCTCGAAATCTCCCGGTTTCAACTCCATGTTATAAGTTCCGGCGTTTGTTCCCTTCACAGTTGCATCGCCGTTAAACTCGAAGTCTTTCTCTGCATACGGAAGTTTGCTGCTGATATTTTCAACAGTGTAACCGGTTACGGTCTTCTCTGTTCCGTCGTATGTCTCTTTTCCACTGTTTTCTTTGATCGTAACTACAACTTTCTGATCAGACGGTGTTACTTCGAGTTCACCATTTACAGTCTTAATATTGTAGTTATCCGGATTTGTTCCTTTCTTCAGTTCGTATGTAAATGTGTTATCACTCTTACCTACTTCTGTCTGACTTCCGGTTACGTTGTATGTTGCTCCGTCGTTTCCAACAAAGCCTTCTGCTGTTACTTCATCTTTTGTCAGTGCCTTACCGTCATACATCTTTGTTGCGGATGCAGAAGTCAGGGTGACATCTTTCTTGTCGATCTTCAGTGTGCCGTCTTTGATGATAAATTCGACATTGCTGAAGTTTGCATTGTTGTTAGCAAAATCTTTTGCTGTAAGTTCCATATCATAAGTTCCGGCATCTGTTCCCTTCACTGTATCCTTACCACTGAATGAGAAATCATTTTCAGAGTACAATTTATTGCTGATGCTTTCTACTTCATATCCTTTTACGGTCTTCTCTGTTCCGTCATAAGTGAACTTACCGCTGTTCTCCTGGATAGTTACTGTAACTTTGTCTGTTACCGGTGTTACTTCCAGAGTTCCTTCTACCTTTGTGATCGCATAATTCTTTGCAAGTGTTCCACTCTTAAGTGTATAACCAAATGTGTTCTTGCTTGTTCCCACAACGGTCTGTGTTCCGGTTACATTGTAGTCTGCTCCGTCGTTTCCAACGAATCCTTCGTTCTCACCTCTGCTTGCAACAACTTCTTCCTTCGTTAATGCTTTACCGTCATAGACTTTCTTCGCATCTGCTGATGTCAGTGTTACCGGTCTAGGTGTGATCTTGTACTCTTTTGTAACCGTTCCTGTGTAGTTACCTTTTCCTTTGATTGTTACTTTAATTGTTGATACATCTGTAAAGTTATCTTTGTCATAACTTACTTCGTAATCGGTTCCTTCTTTCAAGACATTTCCATCTTTGTCTTTTACTTCCGGCGCCCATTTGTGTGCTTCGCCATCGTAAATATGATCGGATGGATCATTGATCGTAATGCCTTTGTAAGAATCTGGATTTTCCGGATCCGGATCTGGTGTAATGCTCTGTGGTGTTACTACCAGAGTTCCTTCTACTTTCGTGATCGTGTAGTTGCCGGCTTTTGTTCCATCGTTCAGTTTATAGTCGAACTTGTTCTTGCTGCTTCCGACTGCAGTCTGAGTTCCGGTTACATCATAAGATGCGCCTTCACCTTCCACAAATCCTTCATCTGTTACATTTTTATTTGTCAGTGCCTTGCCGTCGTAAACTTTCTTATCGGATGCAGAAGTCATTGTAACTTCTCTCTTCGCGATATCAAGTTTTCCGTCTTTCACTACAAATTTTACATTTTTAAAGTTCTTATTGCCATTTGTGAAGTCTGTTTCCTTAAGACCCATCTCGTAAGATCCCGCGTCTGTCTTCTTCACTTCGGCTTTTCCGCTGAACTGGATATCGGCTTCTGTATATTTCTTCTTATTTGTATTACTAATATCTGTAACCTTATATCCTGCTGCGATTTTCTCTGTTCCATCGTAAGTATCGGAAACTGTATTACCAACAATCGTTACAACTACCGTATTCTCATCCGGTGTTACTGTCAGTTTTCCTTCTACCTTTGTGATGGTGTAGTTTTCTTTCTTTGTATTTGTGTTCAGAGTGTAAGTAAATGTGTTATCACTTGTACCTACTTCTGTCTGGCTTCCGGTTACATCATAAGATGCGCCTTCACCTTTCACAAATCCTTCATCTGTACCCTTGCTCTCTGTAACTTTCTTATTTGTCAGCGGATCGCCATCGTACGCTTTGCTGTCTGTTGCAGATGTCAGTGTTACCGGTCTCGGCGTGATCTGATATTTCTTCGTGATCGTTCCTTTATAGTCGCCTTTTCCGGTAATGGTTACTGTAATTGTCGTCACGTCTTTGAAATTATCTTTGTCGTAACTTACTTCGTAATCCGTTCCATCTGTCAGAGCTTTTCCATCTGCACCTTTTACTGTCGGGTTCCATTTATGATTCTTTCCGTCATATACATGATCAGATGGATCATCTACAGTGATACCTTTGTAAGATGGATCTGGATTTTCCGGATCCGGTCCCGGTGTAATGCTCTGTTCTGTAACAGTTAATGTACCAGGTACTTTTGTAAAGTTGTAGTTATCTTCGTTACCGGTCAGCTTCTTGATCGTGAAGTTGTTCTTGCTGTTTCCAACTTTTGTCTGGCTTCCGGTTACGTCATAGGTTGCTCCTTCACCTGCTGCAAATCCGTCACCGCTTACTGTCACTTCGTCATTTGTCAGTGCAGTTCCGTCGTAAACTTTCTTATCTGTTGCAGATGTCAATGTTACATCTCTCTTTGTAATTGTAAGCTTTCCGTCTGTAACTACGAATGTTACTTTGCTGAAATTGTCATTTACATTAGAGAAATCTGCTGCGGTAAGTCCCATCGGGTACTTGCCTGCATTTGTCTTTGTTACTTCCGCTGTCGCTTTTGCAAAGTGAATATCGCTCACTCTGTAGAGACTGTTGCTGATACTTACAATCTCATAACCATTTACTGTCTTGGCTGTTCCATCGTATTTCGCAGTCTTTGTATTACCTTTGATCTGAACAACAACTTCTTTGTCATCACTTATTACAGTCAGTATACCTTCTTCTGTTGTAATCTCATAGTTCGCTGCTTTTGTGTTTGCATTTAACGTATAAGTAAATTTGTTTGCGCTGCTTCCGACAGTTGTCTGACTTCCGGTTACATCATATGTTGCACCCTCGCCATTTACAAATCCCTCATTCTTGCCTGTGCTTGCTGTTACATTTTTATTTGTAAGAGGCTGTCCGTCATATACCTTCTGATCACTTGCGGAAGTTAATTTTACTTTACGTTTTGTAATCTTGTAAGTCTTTGTTACAGTTCCTTTATAGTTGCCCTGTCCGGTAATCGTTACCGTAATTGTCTGGACATCTTTGAAGTTCTTGTCTTCTGTACCATACTTATAACTTACTGTGTAATCTCTTCCTTCTGTCAGCGCCTTATCGTCAGCATCTTTGACTGTCGGACTCCACTTATGTTCCTTTCCGTCATATACATAATCGGATGGATCATTGATTGTAATTCCCTTGTAAGAATCCGGGTTGTCCGGATCTGGTGTAATACTCTGCGGTGTAACTGTCAGCGTTCCAACAGACGTTGTAATCGTGTAGTTACCTGCTTTTGTATTCTTGTTAAGCTCATAAGTAAATGTATTATCGCTGCTTCCGACTGCTGTCTGGCTTCCGGTTACATCGTATGTTGCACCTTCGCCGTCTACAAATTCATCACCGCCAACAGTAATGTCTTTACTTGTCAGAGCAGTTCCGTCATATACTTTGCTTGCTGTTGCAGATCCTAAAGTAACTGTTCTCTTCTCAATTGTAAGACTTCCGTCTGTAACTACAAATGTTACTTTTTCGAAATCTGTACTGTTATTTGCAAAGTCAGACTCTTTCAGTCCCATCAGATATGTTCCGGCATCTTTCTTCGTAACGTTATCTGTTCCCTTGAATGTGAAATCAGATGCGTGATACTTCTTATTATTAATGCTTACGTCATATCCTTCTGCTGTGTGATCTTTGCCATCATATTTTGCACTGTTTGTATGACCTGTGATTGTTACAACAACTTCGTTCTTATCCTGGGTAACTGTAAGTGTTCCTTTTACAACTGTAATGTTGTAGTTCTTTTCATTTGTGTTGTCTTTCAGTGTGTAAGTAAATTTATTGTCACTGCTTCCGGCTTTTGTCTGGCTTCCGGTTACGTTATATTCTGCTCCTTCGCCCTTAACAAATCCGTCACCGCTTACAGTTACTTTATCTTTTGTTAATGGTGTTCCGTCGTATACTTTCTCATCTGATCCGGATGTTAAAGTAACATCTCTCTTGCTGATGATCAACTGACCATCTTCCACAACAAATTCTACATTTGTAAAGTTGTTGCTCGTATTTGTAAAGTCTGTTGCCTCTACATTCATATCGTATGTTCCGGCATCTGTTCCTTTGACTTCTGCTGTTCCGCTGAATGTAAAGTCATCTATGCTGTACAGCTCGTTGCTGATGCTCTTCACTGTATATCCGGAATCTGTGTGTTCGTTACCGTCATACTTCGCACTCTTGTCATTTTCTTTGATTGTTACTGTAACTTTATCTGTTATCGGTGTAACTTTCAAAGTACCAGGTGTTTCCGTGATATTGTAGTTCTTAGCTTTTGTATTATCCTTCAGCGTGTAAGTAAATGCGTTTGGTTTTTCACCTACATTTGTAATGGTTCCGGTTACATTATATGCCGCACCTTCACCATCGACAAATCCATCGCCGCCAACTGTCACGCCATCTTTGGTTAATGCTGTTCCGTCATATACCTTCTCAGCATCCGCAGTTTTTAAAGTAACGTCTCTCTTCGTAATTGTGAGATTTCCATCTGTAACTTCAAATTTCACTTTGCTGAAGTTTGCGCTGGTATTTGTGAAATCGGATGCTTTCAGCCCCATTGCATAATCGCCGGCATCCGTTCCTTTTGCTTTTGCTGATTCTTTGCTGAATGTGAAATCATTTGTTGTATACAGACCTGTGCTTGTTCTTACATCATAACCTGTTACGGACTGCTCTTTACCGTTATACATCTTAGAATCTGTATGTCCGGTAATGTAAACAGTTACTTCCTGTTTCTCATTCTTTGTAACAGTTAATTTACCTTCTGTCTTTGTAATGTCGTAGTTGTCAAGGTTTGTTCCGTCTTTGGCAATGTAAGTAAAGCTGTTTGCGCTGCTTCCAACTTCTGTCTGTGCTCCGGTTACTGTATAAGTAACGCCTTCGTTCTCGACAAATCCGTCTTCACCGCCAACTGTAATCTCATTGCTTGTAAGTGGAGTACCGTCATACTCTTTGGTAGCATCCGCAGATGTTAATGTAACATTGCGTTTCTCAATAGTAAGCTTACCATCTGTAACTACAAATGTTACTTTTGTAAAGTTCTTATTTGTATTCTTGAACTGATCTTTTGTAAGACCCATTTTATAGGAACCTGCATCTGTTCCGACTGCTTCTGCTGTTCCACTGAACGAGAAATCGTCTTCTGTATATTTGCTGTAAGCTTTTCCATTGCTCTGGATGCTTTCAACTGTGTAATCTGTTACGGACTGTTCTTTACCATTGTATTTTACAGTCTTTGTATTACCTTTGATATTGACAACGATCTCGTTCTCGTCTGCTGTTACAGTTAATTTACCTTCTGTCTTAACAATGTTGTAGTTTCCGGCTTTTGTGCCGTCTTTTAATGTGTAATCAAATGTATTAGTACTTGTTCCGACTTCTGTCTGGCTTCCGGTTACATCATAAGTTGCACCTTCGCCTTTAACAAATTTGTCACCACCGACTGTAATCGTATCATTTGTCAGCGGAGTCTTGTCGTAAACTTTACTGTCTGTTGCAGATGTCAGTGTCACGTTACGAGGATTGATTGTAAGACTTCCATCTACTACTTCAAATGTTACATTTGTAAAGTTGGCACTCTTATTCTTGAACTGCTCTGGTTTAAGTCCCATCTGATAAGATGTCTTCGCATCTGTTCCCTCAGCTTTTGCAGTTCCTGTAAATTCAAAGTCTTTTGTTGTATATTTGTCGTAAGCTTTTCCATCCTGCTGGATACTTACATCATATCCTGTAACTTCATGTTTGTTTCCATCATAAGTTACTGTATCAGTATGACCAGTAATCTTAACTTTTACTTCAGTTTCTACTGGTTTAACTGTAAGAGTACCTTCTTTTGTAGTGATGTCATAGTTGTTAAGATCTGTTCCAGCCTTTGCTTCATATGCTGGCTTTGCAAAAGTATTCTTGCTTGATCCTGCATTTGTCTGAGAACCATTTACATGAGTAGTAACACCTTCGTCTTTAACAAAACCTTCTGCTTTTACAGTCTCATTTGTTAATGCTGTTCCATCATATGTCTTACTAGCTGTTGCTGATGTTAATGTTACAGCTTTCTTTGTAATTGTTAACTTCTCTGTTCCAGTTAATTCGCCAACCAAATCAGTGCTTGTTACGCGAACATTAACTGTCTTGCTATCAGATACATCTTTTGCAGTAATCTCTTCACGGTTTGTTGTCCAGCTTTTGTCTGCTTTCTGATATTCGACTGTAAGAGTTCCAACCTCATTCTCTTTCCAGTCTTAGCAACAGCTGTTGCTTCTCCGGCTGCATGAGATTGACCATCGTATTCTTTTGTTACATCCTGTGTCTTTAATGTAACGTAATCTTTAATATCTTTCTTTTCCCACTGTGCTGTAAGCGTTACATTTCCATTCGGCATTGTAAAGGTATCACCACTATTAATAGTAGTAGTACCACTCAGTCCTTCTACTGTCCAGCCTTTGAATTTGTAACCTGCACGTGTAGGCTGCTCTTTTACAACTACATCTGTATCTACATTATGTTTTTCTGTTGCAGTAGTTGAACCATCGCTAAATTTACCACCGGCCAGATTGTACATAACCTGATATCCGGCAACATACTTCGCATAGTAATTAGCAGCACCTGTAACTTGAGCTGGGAAGCTTGGTGCAGGAGTTGTTAAACTCTGATCTGTATACCATCCAGAGAATGTATAAGTTACACCGTTAACTTCCTTGGTTGTCGGGAATTTTCTACTTGTGACATCCGATGGTTTTGTTGTAGATGATTCTTTAACCAAGTAGTTCTTAGAACCTAACATTTCCCAGTTAGTTCCATTCGCATCAAAAAGATAATATTTAATCAATGCTACTTTTTTACATTTAATGTTGACATTACAATCCAAATGCATATCTGGGGTTGTTCCATTATTTTTTGAAATCTTTGCCGGAACAAGTGAGATTTCTTCTACGTCATCTTCTGTAATAGCCACTCTCAGTTCCCTCTCGATTTTAGTCTTATATGCATCAAATATAAGTTGCCATGCATCATTACTTCTTGGAATTACATTACCATTTAAGGTTGTAGGCCATGATACTACACGCTGGTCAACATTATCAAAACAGTTTTTCTCACCTGTCCATGTAGCACCCTCTACATTGACAACAGCTGTTCCGATAGAGCTTGGTCCCCATTCGGTTGTTGCATTTGAATTTGCATCTTTGGTAGGATCTTTCAAATAATAAACCAAAGCTTCTCTTTTATTTGTAGGGCTTTCATTCTTCACAACTTCAATGGTCTTTGTAGCAGATAATGTTGCCTTAGCTGTTCCCTGTACACTTGCAGTAACAGTTGCAGACCCCTGACGTTTTGCTGTAACTAATCCATTATCATTAACAGATAAGATCTGTTCATTTGATGAAGTCCAAGTTACATTTCCGGATGCATCTGCTGGTGTGAGGTTAGCTTTAAGCTGTGTAGTCTTAAACTGTGTAACTTTATCTGCTCCGGTGATTGAGATAGCGGTTGGTGATACGGCTGCAAGAACTTCGATATTGTACTTCTTTTCTTTTCTTTCAGCAAAAACCCCCCAGCCACTCGTATACGTATCTGTGACCGTTGTACGTCCTGCTTTTAATCCTGTTATAGTAATGCTTATATCAGTATCTTTATTTAACCTAACTAAACTATTATCTTTGACAGTCCAGTTATGATCAGAATAATTATACTTGTCCACATCTCTCGAATCCAATGTGATTGTCTCACCAACACGGATTGTTCTGGTAGTATCTGTATCTGCTACTGTCGCGATCTTACCTTTTTCAGATGCTGCAGATACGTTCTTATCCTCGTTCGCTTTCGAGTCTGACTCCCCATCATCAGATGCATCTGCGTCGTCCTTCTTGTTATCGGACTTTGCGTTGTCAGAATCATTTTTCTTTGAATTAGTTTCTTCCTTATATAATACATGAAATGTCTTATCTGATTTTACATCAGCAATTTTGTATGTATAAACATTTCCATCCACCTTCTTCGGCTGGATCGTATTATTATTCTGGTCTGTTACTTTGTCCAGCTTGAAAGAATTCTTTACAGTGATCTCAAAATTAAAAGAGTCGCCTTCTTTTACTTCTTTCATATATTTGCTGTCTGCGTAAGCAACAGTCTCTTTCTTTCCGTCAGAGCCCCATGCTTTAATATCGCCGCCATCCAGTTTTGATTTCTGGATTGTAGCTTTATAGGCTTTCTCCTCGGAATCTTTCTTTGTATCGCCGGAGCTTGTATCTGCTTTCTTTGCAGTGTCTGCTTTCTTTGCAGTGTCAGCTTTCTTTGCTGTCTGCTCCTGCTTTTTCTCAGTCTTTTCTGTAACCTGAGTCTTCTTGGAAGTGTCCGAAGTATTCTTATCTTCCTCCGTATTCACCTCCTGAACTTTGGCTTCTCCTGAGTCTTTTTTGTGTGCATTCGAAGCCACCTCCTGCTGTGCTTTCTCCTCAGCAGAATCGTCCTGTTGCTGTGCTTCCGTTGTACTGTCCGATTCACTTGCACTCATATTGGTGCCAAGCTGATAGATTACATTCGAACTGACTAAAACTACAGCGAGAAGCATCGCCAACCAGCGTCTTGTCTTCTTCATACGTGTTCCTCCTTACTTCTTTATCTATAAGTCTACATAAAATGTCTCTGTATACTTATTAAGACATTGGTTCCCGTCAAAAAGGGTCATTTTTTTATTATTTTTTTCATTTTTTTCATATGATGATTAATAGCTCAGAAAGCATTATTACTAATTAAAAGACTTTTCTGTTCTATTCCTTTCACTTTCTTTCACTAAAAATTGACATTTTCTGCCTTATTGCATTTTTATCACCTAATATTAAAGAGCCCAGAATTAAATCCGGGACTCTTTATTCTCGCGGAAACACTTTTATTATACGCTAACTTTTTCTTTCTTCTTTTCCACTTCCTTTTCTTTATTCTTGGTACACTTTTTCTCTTCCGCTATTCCGTTTATCAGAAACCATATTCCCTGCCCCAGTAATACAAAAGGTAATAACATCTGTGCAAAATTTGTTACATCCACCATTTTTCATTCTCTCCTTTGTTCCTTATTTTGGTAAAATATGCTCGTTTTCAATCGTTTTTCTAATTTATAATGTCTCCCAAATGTGTTTTTTTATCCTCTGAATGATACTTTTAGCTGAACATAGAAAAAGCGGGGGATAAAATCTATTTGAATAGCTTAGACTTTATACCTCGCTTTTATTTTTTTGTCTCTCTTATCTGATTCTTATCTGATCTTTTTCACTGCTGAAAACGAACCGTATATTTTCTTATTTCCTGATTTCTTTAATGCACGCACTTTGTAAGAACCATTCTTCGGCGCATTTTTATACTTGTAAGATGTCTTACCTGTCGTTGTTACTTTCACCCATTTTTTATTCTTGTAACGATAAATTTCATAAGCAGTTGCGCCTTTCACTTTCTTCCACTGCAGCAGAACTGTTTTGGAAGAACGTCTGCATTTTCCCCAGCTTACTTTTGCAAGAGAAGATCCTTTGACCGTTACTGTAAATGTCTTTGCAAGAGACGGCGCAGCTTGCGGCGCTACTTTAATCTTTGTCTTACCTGCTTTCAATCCGGTTACTTTTCCGGACGCTGACACTTTACATACGGACGGTGTATATACCGTATATTTCATTCCGCCTGCAACAAGCGGCACATTTACAAAGCCGTTATATATACTGTAAGAAATGCTTCTGGACGTTCCTTTCTTCATGCTGAAAGAATATAACGGATTGATATAAAACAGATTTCCGTCCTGCTCTTTCGTTACCTCTACGTTTACATTTGCACTCTTATTCTTATAAGAAGAAGCCGATGCTTTCTGCACTGTGGTCGTTGAAAAATTCTGTACCCAGTAATGCACGCCGTTTACGACAACTGCACCCACGCCGATTCCCGTATAAGCAGACGTAAGAATATTTTTCTTATGTCCCTGCGAATTCATCCATGAAGTCATGGCGCTCTTGCTGCTTGTCTGTCCGGCAGCAATATTCTCGCCCAGCATAATATAACCCTGTTTGCTGTCATAACAAACCGTATTGAAATCTCTTCCTGACGGACGTGTATGGGAAAATGCAATCGCAAGTTCCGCTGCACGAAGCATAGAGCCCTTAATCATCCGCTTATCCATCGTAAGCGTCTTAAGTCCTCTCTTGCTTCTCTCACTGTTTACTCTTTTTACAACATCAAATGCTGCACTGTAATCATATTTCACCTTGACCGGCAGTTTTTCCATCTTCATATAAGAGCCATCATCCATCTTTGCCAGGCCACTTATTCCGGTCATCACTGTGCCTGCCGGAAATGCTTCCGGTCCGATATAAGTGACAGAGGACGGAATCTTTACCTTTTTAATTCTGGTTCCGTAAAATGCTACCCGGTTAATCTTTTCCAGCGCTGATGGGAATGTCACTGATGTCAGTTTTCCACAATTTAAAAATGCCTGAAATGCGATCTCTTTTAATTTCTTTGGAAATATTATTTTTTCCAATGCAGAACATTCTCCGAAACATCCATTTAAAATCTGAGTCACATTGTCCGGAATTGTAATCTGCTGTAAAGATGTACAATATGCAAATGCCAGACTATCCAGTGTGTTTAATGTACTGCCAAGCGATACTTCTGTTAAAGAACTGCATTTATAAAACATTCTATAGGAAAGGCTCTTAATTCCTTTTCCAATCGTCACCGACTGAAGTTCCGTGCAGTCTTCACACAGATATAATCCAAGACTTGTTATGGAACCAGGCAAATTCAACGTTTTTATTTTTGCTCCGGCAAAAGCACCTTCATTAATCGCACTGACCGTCTTTGGAATTAGAATTTCGGAGACATTCGCATTGTTAAATGCATTTTCTCCGATCGTTTTTACGGAACCCGGGATTTGATAGGATTCAGCCTGTCTTCCCATCGGATATAGAACTAACGTTGTCTTCTTCGCCTCAAATAATACACCTTCTGAAGCACTGTATTTCGCATTTCCGGCTGCTACCTGAAATCCCTGTAATCCACTACATCCATAAAATGCAAGTGATGATATATAGTTTACAGATGCCGGAAATGTCATCTGCGTCAATGCACAATTCTGGAATGCATAATCTCCGATCTGTTGCAGCTTTTTCGGAAGTACTAAATCAGCAAATGCACTGCAATCGGCAAATGCTGCTGTCGACAGTGTCGTCAATGACCCCGGTAATTCTGCACTTGTCAGTTCGCTACATCCGTAAAATGCCGCTTCCCCGATTTTCTTCAATGTTGACGGAAAATCAACTTCTGTCAAATTTGAGAAATTAGCAAACGCCTGTGTACCAATCTCTGTAATTCCATCCTGTAAAATAATTTTGCGAGCCTTATTTTTATAAGCACTCAGCGGATAACTGGTGTCATAATTCCCGACAACTTTTCCTGTTCCGCTGACTGTCAGCGTCTGCGTGGTGTCATCCCAGTCATATGTCATGGAATCTACACCTGCTGCCCGTGCACGAACACCGACAGCCTTGTTTTTCTTATCTTTCAACACATATTTTCCCGGTTTTTCTGTCTGTTTTCCGTTCTGATCCTTTGCAGAATCCTGCAGTGTCACACTCTTACTCTCCGCGCTGTCAGCAGCTGCCACATTCACCGGCACAAATACCGTGGACACCGCCACCGCAAACGCCAGGAGCACACCTTCTAATCGTTTCTTTTTCATTTGCTCTCCTCCATCCTACTGCAATGTATTTATAGATAACCTTTTATTATGAACTGTCCCTTCTACTAATTTCATTATTTTCTTTACTGCATACATCTATTATATAATATCCAATTCAAAAGCCTCCGGCTCCGATATCAGCTTTTCCGCGAATTCCGCATGTCCTTCCTCAGACAAATGCACACCGTCATATAGAAGCGGCAGCTCCCATTTACCGCAATTTATGCATTTAATGCCAAGCTGCTCTGCTAATGCCCCGTACAATTCGCCAATCTTCTGTGATTCTGTCACAATCCGGTCATCAGAAACCCACGAGCCACGCTTCATCACCGGCGGGACAAGCAGACATAATTCTATCTTGCCCTCACTTACTTCCGGCGTTTCCTGTAATCTTTCCAGAAAATGCTTCATTTTCTCTGCGGTCTTTTCTGCCGATGGTTCTGCCGCATTCAGGATATCATTCGTCCCGAGCATAAGAAACAACCATATCGGTGCAGCTTTTTTCGCCCAGGATTTGATCTGTTTGCAAATAAAATCCATCTGTCCTGTCATCTCCGGAATACATCTTCCGCAGATTCCATGATTTTTCACTTTGTATTCTGTTCTGTCATCCAGGATTCCCGTCCATCTTATCTCTTTCGAGAATCTTCCTTCTGTACCCATGCGGGAATCATACCCGAAAGTGTTCGAATCCCCGTAACAAATGATCGTTCCTGCCATCTTACTCTCCATACTGCTCCACAAGCCTTTTAATCTCCTGCTTCATCTGTCCTGCCACTTCATCCGGTCCGATGATCTTAATACCCTCGCCAAGCGAGATCACCCAGCCAAGGAACTGCCTGCTGACATGCACCTGTACTTTCACAGAGAAATGCTCCTTATCCACCGGCACCATCATAATATCCTTGCCAAAGCGGTCAATCATAACGCCCGCCAGATGATTTTCCACCAGCATTTTCACATCCTGCTCTTTTCCACCGTACATCCCGAAACTCTTCTTCGCATAATCTGCCATGTCCAGCTTCTTAAAGTGATCTCTGCCCTCCCGACGCTCATCTATCATCCGAAGATTCAGCATCTTATCCACCCGGTAATGCTTGATCATCTGCGCATCTGAATCATAACCAACCAGATAATAGTTCTCATCATCCCAGGACAGCCCCCACGGACTGATACGATAATATGCTCCACCATGGCGCAGTTCCATTTCCTTCTTCACATTCCACTGGAAATATTGAAAACAGATCTTTTTATTTTCGGAAATCGCATTATGGATCTCGTCTACAGTATAATAGATACTCTCATTCATCGTCTTGATCCGTCCGGAGACATATACCTGCCTCTGCAATTTCATGGCATCATATCTGCTGACAAACGTCTCCAGTTTGCGAATCAGATCATTCGTCTTTCTTGCGGTAATGAATTTGGAAGACTGAATCGCATCCACCAGAAGCTTCAGCTCCGGCATCTCAAATGGGCGGTTCACCACATGATAGTGATAACGGTTTCCGACCTGTTCTCCCTCCACATCGATCCCAAATGTCTCCAGATCCCTGAGATCCGCGTAAATGCTCTTACGCTCCGCAGTGATATCGTATTCTTTCAGTGCCTCCATGATCTCCGGCATTGTAATATAATGCTCTTCGTCTGTCCGCTCCAGCATGATCTGCGCCAGACGATAGAGTTTGAATTTCTGATTCGTTCCTTTTGGCATTGCGTTCTCTCCTTTGCTTCTACACGTTTCCCTCTTTTTCTACTGCCCTATCTCTTATACATCCAGTTCTGGAAATCGCTCTTCCGTCTCGCATAATGCTTCGCTTTCTTCTCATACATCCGCTGGTCTGCGAGCTTCGCAATTTCACGGACAGACTCCCACTGCCGTTCATCACTCCAGACTGCTCCGCAGGAGACACTCATATGTGGCACTGTGTCACCGGACCAGTTATCCACAAGCAAATCAAAATTCTGCTTAATAATCCCAAACTGTTCCTCATCTGTAAACAGGATTGTGACAAATTCATCACCGCCGATACGGTAGACTTTTCCATAATCATCAAAGCTCTGTTTCATGCAGCCTGCAACACCGCAGAGCAACTCATCTCCGGCGGCATGTCCCAGCCGGTCATTGACCGCTTTCAGACCATTTACATCTGCAGACAGATACAGGAATTTCTTATCTGCTGTCAGTTTCTTTATATCTTGCTCATAGGCACGCCGGTTATAGCATCTTGTCAGCTCGTCTGTAGTGGATGACCGGAGCAGCTGCTCTTCTTTCCGTTTTTCATATTCAATACTTCGCACCGCAAATATTACACTCACCGGACGTTGTTCTTTATCCTGCTGAATCGCAATAAACGACGCTTGGAACCAACCAAGCGTTGTTCCTATAAAATCTCCGGATATATATTTCTCTCCTTCCATTCGTTCAGGAAGTGTATGCAGATCTACAAATTCTCCTGCTGCCTCCCGGTACTCTTCTACGGTTCTATTTTCCAGAAGCGCACGCATACGCACATCTGCATCTTCATAATAACTTCCTTCTATATTTTCTTCACCGATTTCAGCTCCGCCATAACGCATGATCTTATTTTCCCTAAGTTTGATCACATACATACTGTGGTTGAGCCCTGCCATCGTTGCCAGCACTGCATACTGCTCTTCCTTTTCCCTGTTTATTCTCAATACTCTTGCGATCATAATCAGAAGTATAATCGTTGCAATAAGCAGATACAACATCACACTCAGCATTGCCACTGCATTACTTCCGTTAAGATGTGTCATATCGTATACCACTCCGACTGTATAGCCGTCGATATTCCGTGAAACACTTCTGCTCTTGCTGATTTTTAACTGTTTCAGTTTATTGCCAATCTTTCTGGAATCCGTTGCACCATAGATCTTTCCGCTTTTTCTGTCTGCTACATAGATGTCGATTCCTTCATACACCGGCATATTGCTGACAACGGATTTTATTTCATTTCGTTTCAGTTTTTCCAGAAGACGCACCGGCTCTACACCTACCTGGATCATACGGGTTCCTGCATCATTCCATGTGATCGCATACATCATCTTCTTTCCTTCTGATGTATTCGGTGTCACATCCTGACACATCGTAAGCTTTTTGTTTTTCAACATTGGTTTAAAATATGCGATCTGCTTGCCGGAGCTGAAATTATATCCGTAGTATTTCGGCACCGTTCCGCTGTAAATCTTACCGCTCTTATCAAACAGATGCACTTCATCGACAGACATCAGCTTCGCGATCTTCTGTAGTTCCGGCACATCATGCTCTGTCTTCTCATTTGCATCCAGAATATATGCTACCGCCTTTGCCCGCACCATATAATCTTCCTTCAACGACTGGATCATCTCTTTTTCGTCATCTGTATTTCTCTCAATGATCCCTGCCACCTGATCCAGCAGAACTTCTGACGTATTCCTTATGTTCCGGTTATTTACATAATCAAGAAGCCGGTCTTCCAGAAATAACGCCGATATAAGAATAAAAATAATCAGACAGACCACTTTCATCCATTTTCTTTTTTTCACTTGCTTTTTTCCAAATCTCATACTCTAACTTTCCATCCGTTATCTTTATTATCGGTCTTTTGTACATTTTACAATCACAGGTTCTTACATTCTCCATTGTCATAGCAAAAAGTAATTAATCTTCACAAACTAAGTCACTTTTATTATAGCATAATTATTGTTATGGTCATAACAAAGATGGCAGATAATTTCTTGAATGTCTTGCTAATATATAGAAACGAGGTCCTTTACTTTACGTAAAGAACCCCGCTTTGTTGAAAGATGTATAATGATTTATTCTAATTGTAATATGAAAAACTTTCTTAAATCGCTCTTGTATATTTCTTCAGCCATTCTCTTTCCTCTTCGTTAAGATGTGGCGCAATTTTTTCATATACCAGTGCATGATAATCATTCAGAAGACGTTTCTCTTCTTCAGACATCATGTCCGCTTTGATTCCGTCAAGATCCATTGGTACGTATGTGATTGTCTCAAAGCAGAGGAATTCTCCATATTCATTCTTCTTCCATTCTTTTACAAGAAGTTCATTTTCCAGACGGACTCCGTGGGAACCTTCAATATAAATTCCCGGCTCATCTGTAATAACAATTCCCGGTTCAAACTGGTGCGTATCATTTTTGCGATATGCCCAGCGGAAATTTGTCGGTCCTTCATGGATATTTAGCAGGTAACCCATACCATGTCCGGTTCCATGATTAAAGTTCAATGCTCTATCCCAGAACGGCTTTCTTGCCAGAATATCCAGATTCATTCCATTGCAGCCTTTTAACATTTTTGCGCTTGCAAGCTGGAGATTACTGATTGCTACCAGTGTAAAGTGCTCTTTCATAATATTCGGGATCTCACCTAATACATAGGTTCTTGTAATATCTGTAGATCCTTCGTAGAATCCAGCTCCTGTATCTGTCAAGAATACATTTCCTTCTTTCAGCTCTACGTCTGTCTCTTTTGATGATGTGTAATGGCAAAGTGCTGCATGTTCTCCATATGCACTGATTGGTTCAAAGCTTGGACGGATGAAATTTCCCTGCTCTATACGCAATTCATCCAGCTTGTCAGATGCGCTCATCTCTGTAATCTTCATCTTACCTACATTTTCTTTTAACCATTTCATAAAACGAACATGTGCAATGCTGTCTTTGATCTGTGCTTTACGGATATTTTCAATCTCTACCGGATTCTTAATTGCTTTAAAAAGAATCTCCGGATTGCGTGTGTCTACTTTTTTCATTTCTTCCGGAATGTTCTTATAAATTGCATAATTAGTCTTTGACGCATCCAGAAGTGCTGTATTTTCTATAGAAAGATGTTTCATATCTTCATATATTGCATTATACGGATGAATTGTAACACCATCTTTTGCATAAATAGCTTTCATTTCATCAGATAATTTTCTCTCATCAATATATAATAACATTTCATCCATTGTAATGACTGCATATGACAATACCATTGGGAAGAAATCAATATCATTTCCACGCATGTTCAGAGTCCAGCAGATATCGTCCAGTGTTGTAAGAATATGTATATCTGCTCCTTCTTCTTTCATTACTTCACGGATTCTCTTTAATTTATCAGCTACGGATTCTCCTGCATATTTCTCCTCAAGAATAAATGCAGGCTCTTCAGAAAGTTTCGGGCGATCCTCCCAGAACTGATCTACCAGATCATATTCGTAAACAATTCCTCCGTTTTTCTTTCGAGCAATTGTCTCATATCCAAGACCTTCTCCCATAGATACAACACGTCCATCAAATCCGATCACACCATTTTCCGGCAGGTGTTCTTCTAAATATTCTTCGATAGTCGGAACTCCCGGCTCACGCATTTTCATAAGCTCTACGGTTGTACCTTCCATCTGTTTTGCCGCCTGGATAAAATATCTTCCGTCTGTCCACATTCCTGCCCAGTCTTTTGAGATTACAGCTGTTCCTGCAGATCCGGAAAATCCAGTCATATATTTACGTGCCTTGAAATATTCTCCTACATACTCACTCTGATGAAAATCTGCAGTCGGAATTACATAAAAGTCAATTCCTTTTTCTTCCATTAATTTTCTGAGACAACTAAGTCTTTCTTTTACTCCCATGAAACATACCTCTTTTCTGTTATATTACATGAGCTATATAATTCTGCACGAAATATATAGCTCATAAAATTCATTATTAATCTACTAACGCGGATAATCGTTTGTCTAACGCGATCATAATTGCTGCTGCCACAAAAGATACAACGGCAATTCCGATACATGCTGTCTTGAATGGAATATTTCCACCAAATAAGATTCCGTATACCGGACCGTAGCTCTTAGCTGCGATAAATGTTGCAAATCCCCACATAGACATCATCAGCGCCAGGTAACGGCTTGGGGAATATTTACTGATGAATGAATGTCCCAGTGGTGAGAAGAACATCTCTCCAAGTGTCAGAAGGAATGCGAATACGATCAGCCATAATACGCTTGCTTTGTGTCCGCCTCTTGCAATATCAATCACTGCATAGAAGATGTATCCAAGTCCGATGATCGCAATTCCAAGTCCTGTCTTTCTGAACAGACTCATGTCTCCCTGCGGTCTTGCAGCCAGCTTTCTCCAGAGTGCTGCTGTCACAGGTCCTAAGATTACACAGAACATTGAGTTTGCTGCATCAAACCATGTAGATGGAACTTCATAGCCTGCAACTACCCAGTTCATGTTATCTGCCCAGTAATAATATACCGGAAGGTATCCAAGATACCAGAAGATCCAGAAAATAATGGAGAACAGAGATGCAATAAGGATCGCACCGATACGTTTTTTCTCAATCGTAGTAAGTGGCTCTTTTTTCGTCTCTTTTTTCTCTTCTACTGTTTTTTCTGCATCAATTGCAAGCTCTTCCTGTGTCTTTGTCTTCTTGAACGGACGTTTTCCAACATCTCCGAGGAAACGCCAGCATACGAAGAAATACCAGCATGCTCCAAGGAACATGATCAGTGCTGCAATTTTAAAGCAAGGAGCAAATCCTAATACTCCGTCTTTTGCAAATACATCTTTATAAAGAATACCTACAAGGAAAGTACCTATGAATGCACCGACATTTACAAGTGTGTAACGCATAGCGAACGCCGGGTCCATCTGCTCTTTTTCAGTGATAACTCGTCCGATGATCGGTCCGTTTTTAAATAACGCAAGACCTAAACTTACAAGGAAGATCATGGCGTAAACACCAGTTGCTGTTGTTGCCACAGAACCCATGTAATATCCGACTCCGGCAATCATCATACCGACCGGTGTCGTATATTTTGCACCGATATAACGGTCAACTACGATTCCTCCGAATAACGGAAGCAGATAAGAAAATGCGGTCAAGTTCGACTGCATATTTGCTGCAACAGTGTCGGACAGTCCAAGTCCTCCTGTTGCTACGGTTGCTGTTGCGAAAATCAGGATCAGTGAACGTCCCAGATAGTAAGACAGACGCTCAAAGATCTCGGTTGCGGCACATGTCCAGAATGCCGTAGGAAATCCCTTTTTCTTTGTCTCCATTTCTTTTTAACCTCTCTTTTCTCTTGTTACGCGCCGGTATTCCCCTCCCCGGCAGCTGATATAATTGATTTTATCGCTTTAATCCGATAATTTCCAATATTGAAAACATATACCAAAAGAAGAAAAACTTATAGGTTAAAATATTTACTTTTTCACACGCAACGTCCGCAGATATACCTTCTGTTCTGACGTTATCCGGTAGCTCTCGATCGCTTTCTGGATTGTCTTATTGTGCGTCCACGTATCCATCCGCTTCTCTTCCAGATAAGGAATAATTGCTTCATACTGCTTCGCCAGCGCAGTTGCAAAATACCAGGCACGCATCATATTGACATAGTATTCTTCCGACCGGATAGCTGCAACTTTTTCCGGATATTCCAGCTTAAATTCATCTTCCAGATAATAGCGCATCAGCATATTTATCCCAAAACGGATCGTATAAGTATGCTCCGATTCCATCCAACGGTAAACCTCTTTAATGAATAGATCCAGATGTTTCTTTACGATTTTCACGGCCAGAAGATCACAGGTCGCCCAGTTATCCACATAAGGAAGAAAACGATTCAGATCTTTTACACATTTTTCGTAATCTTTCCCCTGTTCCAGCAGAAGTCCATGTAAATTATTCTCTTCATAATACTGATGTGGCAATACTTCTACGAACTGTTTTGCTTCTTCTGTCTTTCCATACTTTTTTGCAAATGCACGTAGTGCCGGAGTCCTTACTCCGATCACACGCTCCGGATCTACCGTAGGCATCAGTTTCATATGGAAATCCCGATACCCGGTGTCCTGCATGGCAAAAAGTTCTTTTTGTACATTATCAATTACTGCCTTTTTATTCATTTTATTTCCACCTCTTATTCATTGCATCTATTATTTTCCACAACATAATCATAACATTACTTAAAGTCAACTCTATATTATACATTGTAAAAAATTCCCTTTCTTTGAATTACCAGAATTATTCTAGCGCCTCAAGCTAGCGTTAAGTCAAGCTTTTTTTGTAAAAGGAAAATCCTTTCACTTACCCGCAGGTAAATAAAAGGATTTTCCACATTTTATTTCTTATTTATTTTGTAAGCCCCGATTTTGCTTTACTCCATGCAGAATAAAGTTTCACAGATTTTCCATTCACTTTCACAGTCTTATAAGTGCGGATTCTTACGTAATATTTCTTCTTTGCTTTTAACTTGGAAATCGCTTTGCTCACTGTTTTATTCTTCGTGATCGTCGCGGTCTTTGCACCCTTGAACTTAGACGATGTTCCGTACTGCAACTGATATCCGGTCGTCTGTGTCGCCTGTTTTTTCCACTTCACAGTCAGCTTCTTCTTACCTGCTGTCAGTTTGGAAATGCTTGTTGTCTTCGGAATGATCTTAAATGTCTTCTTCACTGTTCCGCTGTAATTATTCTTCAGTGTGATCGTAACGGTATAACTTCCGACATTCTTGCGTCCCTTCGCATAAGCTATGGAATAATCTGTTTTTGCAAGTGTCTTGCCTTTGCTGTTCTTTACTGTTACGGATGGTGTTTTCACTTTGTCGTTGTAGGTATAAGATGTTGCAGCGATCTTGATACCGGATGCTTTTGGAAGGACTTCAGAAGAAAATACATTTCCACAAACCGAACACTGCTTTTCAACTTTTCCGTCTTTGGAAGTCGTTGCCTTTGTTACTTTTTCCTTCGGTGCATCTGTTGTACAGTTGTCTTCTTCTACCGCCGTACATCCTTCCGTAGTACAGTGACGTTTATGTTTTCCTTCGCCGATAAACTCCCAGTCACTCCATGCATGTTCATCACTCTTTGGTATTACGAGCTGTCCCTCTGTAACGCTCTCTTTTCCTTCTTTATCAAGGAAGAGCTTTTTGCAGCGATTACATTTCCAGTAGGTCTTTTCGCCATCTTTCTGGCAAGTTGCCGGAGTTCCTTCATGTTTTGTCATATCGTGTCCAAGCGCCGGTTTGGTCTGTTCCTTCAGCGTTTCGTTACAGCCTGCGTCTGTACATTTATAAGAAGTGACTCCATTCTCTGTACAGGTTGCATCTTTCACGGTCTGCTGGAAATTGTGTGGTTTCTTCGCCACGGTAACCTGGAAGCTGCTATTTAAATTACCTACCGATATTTTTACAGTATGTGTACCGGTTTTGTCCGAAGAAAATGTTGTATCCACATCATATAAACCGACTGCCATAATAGAAGCACTACCTCGTTTTAAAGTTACTGTTAAACCGTTCAGTCTCAGATTTTCACCGTAATAATATTCCTTTTTCACATTATCTGTATTCAGAATCATTTCCAGTGATTTCAGACGAAGTGGATTACCGGTACTGTTGTCATTTGTCAGATAGCCTGCGCCTCCGTAACCAATTTTATCACAGTTAAAATTCTCTTCTTTGCGAACCTGTGGTGCATTTCCCTGCTCTACTTTTGCAGATGTACTTCCCGTATAATTAGATTCATCCGCATCAGTTCCGGAATAAACAATACAATTCTCCGCTGTCAGGCCCGAACTCATTCCCACAAATGTGCCAAACAGTCTGTTGTATGCAGAATCTGAAGTCTCCGCTCTTTTCCGGAAGCTCCAGCAATTATTCATTTTAGACTTACTGTATGCACTTCCGATCAGTCCTCCTGTATAGCTTCCCGGCGATTCCGTATCCGTACACCAGTTTACAATCTCGCCTCCCTCTCGTCCACTATAGGTAAGTGTTCCGCTGTTATCCATATATCCAACAAGTCCACCAACGTTACCTTTGACACTTCCATTTGGAGATCCTATATTCATAGCTACATTTCTTGTAATACATCCGGTTATACTGCCACCATTCACCATGCCGGCAATACCACCGACATATACTTTTCCGCTATTTCCCGGTGTAAATATAATCTTACTGTCTACAACTTCACACCTTTCAATTCTTCCACTTTTGTTTACTTTACCTGCGATAACTCCTATTCTGTAAATACCGCCACTTACACCTTGGGGATTCAGATTTTCATTTTCGATAATCAGATCCTGCACTGCACCGGAAAGATTGGTAAACATTCCATAAAAGGATATACCTGTTATATCAATATTCGAAAATTTATGTCCGTTTCCAAAAAACTGTCCAGTAAACTCACGAGATACCGGATTAAATAATGTCGTTGAAAAATCCAGGTCTGCTTCCAGTGATATTATTGCATTCGAGAATTCTTCGCCCCTTGAAAATTTATCATAGTCACCAAGCGTTTTAATCACATACGGATACTCCACAGTTCCATATCCACCGGATAATTTCCCCGCTTTAATGGTAAATGTATATGTGTGTAGTTTGATCTTCTGATTCTCCGGAATTTTTTCTGAAACTTCTTCCGAAGTATTCCCGGAAACAGTACAGTACATATCCACTTTAATCTCTTTGCCTTCTGCCAGATTCTCATCAAATGTAAGTTTATTACCATCCACCTGAACCTGATTGTCAGATGTTTCATAACTGTATTTACATACATTTCCAAATATCTTGCTGTACTTGCTTCCAAAATACGCATCCAGGATCTGTTCTGACTCCGGCAGAGAAGCGGAAGAGCCCGGTTCTACATCCATCTGGCTGTCCTTCAACGTACGGTTCGTTGTACCACCATCTCCCTGATATAACACTTTCTGATTTTCCACCGAACAGAAATGTTTATTCAGATCATAGAACATCTGGGCTGTCGTTGTTACATTCGTTTCCAGTACCGTCTTTAAATTATTCTTGATCTCGGACTTTGACAACAGGATATCCTGCCCTACCTGATAGCTGCCCAGATTATTTTGTCTGATATAAGTATTCTGATATAAGATCAGTGCCATATAATAGTAATTTGCCAGGCAATAGCTGTAATACGTCTGCGCTACAAACTGTTTGATCGCATCCGCAATCTGGCTGTCGCTGTAGCCTGCCAGCTTATAATATGCACATAAGATATCAATGACTGATCCCGGATTCGTCTTCTCATATTTTCCCTGGATATATTTTCCCATGTTGTTCATCAACGAATAATAATCACCGGTATATTCGATACCTTTCAGTTCATACACTCTGTCATACGCATTTTTTATAATTTCATCTTTCTTTTCTCCCTGTGATGGGTCTTCCGTATAAGCTGATTTCAGCGTAGTTTCACAGCGCGCGGTTGCTTCCAGAAACTTGTTATAAAAATTAAAATAGTTATTCAGATAGTCCTCATAACTTCGTTTCTGATCTGTCTGTTCAATCTTTTTACCAAGAGCTTCGATCTGACCTTTGATTTCCTCCGTATTCTTCTGCATATCGCTTTCCAGCTTATTCAGGGAAATGCTCTGCTTATCAAGAGAACTCTGGATATTGGCAAGTTCGAATTGTACCTCGCTTAAATCCACTTGATTTACAATAACCGTACTTCCCGGCGATTCATTACCGCCAATTCCTAACATCTCTTTTCCGATATTTTTAAACGTACCGAAAAATGCTTCTCCTGCATCCCAGTTTTCTTTTTTTGCTGTCTCATATGCATTCATTCCGCCGCGGACAACGCAGCCCATTCTCTCAACAATTCCTAAGATGTCAAATGCTTCCACCTGCTGCATCTGCGTCACCGGCGCTACGCCCGCCAGCATACAAACGATCAGCAGCGTGCTTATAATCCTCTTCCACGCTCGTTTCTTCATAAACTACCTCCTTTTCGTACCAAATCTGATACTTATATAAAGACCGAAAAAGAAAAATCCTTTCACTTATACGTTCAATCATCATTGAAAATTTCTCAACTTATAACACTGCAATACAAAGATTTGTAACGCAGAGATGCTGTGGATATATAATTTACAAGTTTTATATTATACGTTAAAATATAAACATGATTTTTAAGAAACGAGGGAAATAGAATGGCAACTACAGAAGAACATTGCACAGGCTGTGAGAACGCCTGTCCGATCAATGCATTAAGCTGTGCAAAGGGACGCGCTCTTCACGGAATTGCTGAGACAGCAACGAAAGAAACTCTTGTCCGGAAGCTGATCCGCTGCGGTGCACGCGCCGGACAGATTGCAGATGATCTCGACAGTTGGGGACTGGAAGAAGATATGGTAATCAATGGTTTGAACAGTGAACAACAGACACAATTATCCGATGCTCTGGATAAATTAGACGAATTATGGAAGAAGAATTTCGGGTAAATCAGAGAATAAAGAACTTTTCGTTTCCATAGTAAGAGAAAAAATGAAGAAATAAGAGAAAAGGCAAGGCACGATTCTTAAGAGTCATGCCTCGCCTTTTTATTTTTTTACCGGAAACTACATACTTTCCTTATTTTCATTCAATCTCTATGTTCAAACTCTAAGCTGTCGCTTTCTTATCGTCCGGTTTTTCAAGCAATTTCTTCACTCCCTGAATAGCTACAAGCACACCAAGAATCAGCAGTAATACCGCAAAGATAAGCTGTAAAGTATTTCCAACATCCAGTCCGGTTGTCATGAATGCTTTGCTTAATTTAACGATTGTCATGCTAAGTGCTGTAAATGTAACTGCCATCATAAATACCATTGGTCCCCAGAGCATGAATCCCTGACGTTTTGTTTTCTTTAAGAATACAGCGCAGGCTACCAGTGCAAGTACAGATAATAACTGGTTTGCTGAACCAAACAGTGGCCAGATCTCTGCATATCCGACTTTTGTAAGCAGATAAGCAAGTACTAAAGTAATGATGGTTGCAAAATATTTATTTGTTACTACTTTTAAGAACGGGCTCATGTTGTCCTGATCTACATCGTCATCAAGGAAGAATTCCTGGAAAGAAAGACGTCCTACTCTGGCTACAGAGTCAAGTGATGTCAGTGCAAATGCAGATACTGCAAGGTTGATAAGTGTAAATACAAGGCTATGTGGTAAACCAACCACTGACAGGAAGTTTGCGATTGCTCCCGCAAAAATCTGTGGCTGTGTTGTCAATCCCTGTGCTGCTGCTTCACCTTTTGCAAAAGAAGCAACTGCGATCAGTGCTATAACTGCAAGCATACTCTCCATTAACATTGCTCCGAAAGATACAGGAAGCATGTTTTTCTCATTCTTGATCTGTTTAGAAGCAGTACCGGAAGATACCAGTGAATGGAATCCGGAAACTGCACCACATGCGATTGTTACGAATAAGATTGGGAACATATACTGTCCGTCAACATTAAAGCTTGTAAATGCTTTCAGGTTGCAGGATGGATTTGATACAAATACACCAATAACTGCTCCAACGATCATGAAGATCAACAGATAACTGTTCAGATAATCTCGCGGCTGAAGCAATGCCCATACCGGCGCCACACTGGCAACCAGGATATATGCAAAAATGATGACATGCCATACTCCAAGGCTTAAGTATACCGGGAAATGAAGTCCAAGTGCTACTGCTAATACTAATAATACAATTGCTACTGCTGTGTTTACCCATTTGTTGAATTTTGTATATTTCAGGAACATTCCAAGTCCGACAGCTTCAATGATAAATAACATAGAAGTTGTTGCTACAGCTCCGTTTGCAACTACTTTTGTAATCTTTCCGGCTTCATCTGCATTGAATCCGTTAAATGTTCCGGCTACAACATCTGCAAATGCTGCTACGACCAGAATACAGAACAGCCAGCAGAATAACAGGAATAATTTCTTTCCTAATTTTCCAATATACTCTTCAATAATGTAACCGATTGTACGTCCTTTGTTCTTAACAGATGCATACATAGATGCAAAATCCTGAACAGCGCCGAAGAATACACCACCGACCAGGATCCAAAGCAGAACCGGAAGCCATCCGAAAATGGCTGCCTGGATTGGTCCGTTGATCGGACCTGCACCTGCGATTGATGCAAACTGATGTCCAAATACTACGTTTGTGTCAGCAGGTACATAATCAACTCCGTCTTCCATCTCATATGCCGGAGTTTTGGCATTCGGATCAATGCCCCATTTGTTTTGAAGATAACGGCCATACAGAAGATATGCTCCTCCGAGTACAACAATGGCAATTACCATCATCAATATTCCACTCATAAAGTAATTCCTCTTTTCTTTTTATTATTTATTAGTAATCTATATAAAAAAACGCCTTTGCTGTCCTTCCGGACAACAAAGGCGGAACTTTCCGTGGTACCACTTTGTATTATTGTAATTATTGCTAATTACAATCACTTGTTACTGTCTACCCAAAATATTTTATGCAGATTCTTTATTATAATCTGTCTGTTCAACTTCTGAATAAAATTTTCTTTAAACAGTTTCTTCTGTAACGTGAAGATTACGTCCCTGCCTACTTTTTATGCTCTTCCTGATTCCGTCTGTTCAGCGGGATGCTCCTGGGTGATATCTCAAAAGTCTTTCTGTCGTTTCACACCAACCAACGACTCTCTGAATTCCGGATGTTTTGTGACGTATCCCTTTCATCGCATTTCTTATATATATGTTTTTATCAATTTATTTTTTATACATAATGTTTTACACTTTTTTGTTTTGAATTTCAAGATTATATTTCAACAACTTTATTGATTTTTCCGAGTATTTTTTATGCATATTTATAAAATTTTCGTTAATAATATACTTTTCTGTTCCATTTACAACATGCATTTGCATTATTGTAAGAATGACCATTGAACATCAGCCTGATATTATGCTTCTTTATTCCACAGGCAATGCTTATATTCATAATGAACTTTTTAATAACATCTGCGAACTAAAAAACATTTCCTGGCAAGCACATCGTGTTTTCAGTTTTTGCCTCTGGCATTATATACTGTGAAAAGGTATAATAAATTGTAACTTATAATATACATATTCTACTGCTCCGACCTGGAGTTTACAGAATATGAAAAAGTATAATAACAGGTGATATTATGCAAATAACTTACATTAACCACAGTGGATTTTTGGTTGAAACTGCGGACTGCTACTACATTTTTGACTACTATAAAGGGGAGCTTCCAAAACTTGATAAGAGTAAAGAGGTTATCGTCTTTTGCAGTCATTTTCATCCGGATCATTTCAATCCAAAGATTTTTAAGATTCTGAATGATATGGAAATGACTTATCAGGCAGTTTTAGCGAAAGATATCAGCAAAAAGAAGTACCCGGCAGGAGTGAAGATCACAACTGCTCATCATGATCAGGAATATATTCTTGACAACGGTACGCGCATCCATACACTGCTTTCTAACGACAGTGGTGTCGCATTTATCGTCAAAACAGACGATGGCACGATCTACCATGCCGGTGACCTGAATGACTGGTATTGGGAGGGCGAGCCTGATGAAGACAACCGCCAGATGACCTCTATGTATCGTGCTGAGATTAACAAGATCAAGGGCGATCATTTTGATGTTGCTTTCGTCCCTCTTGATCCAAGGCAGGAAAGCCACTATGCAGACGGAATGATTTATTTTCTGGATAATATAGACTGCAAAAATGTTTTTCCAATGCATTATTGGAATAAGCCGGATATAATCACCAGATTCATTACCGAATATCCACAATACCCATCACGAATCAGAAATACAGAATTAGCAAAAGGAGAAGAACTATGAGCTTTAAGATGATTCACGAAAACTACAATGTGTCCGACCTGGACAAATCCATCAAATTTTACAATGATGCACTTGACTTACATGAAGTAAGAAGAAAAACTACAGACGATTTTATCATTGCATATTTAAGCAATGATTCCAGTGATTTCGAACTGGAACTGACCTGGCTTAAGGAACACCCGCAGGCATATGATCTTGGCGAATGTGAATTTCATCTGGCATTTAAAGCAGATGATTATAAAGCAGCTCACAAGAAGCATGAAGAAATGGGCTGCATTTGCTTTGAAAACCCGGAAATGGGCATCTATTTCATTGAAGATCCGGACGGGTACTGGCTTGAAATCCTGCCTTAAACAAAACGAAGGGGGGTCGACATAATTAACAAGTTATTTCACGGCATAACTCTAAAGGAAAAATGCACTGCCTTTTCAGGCAGTGCATCTTAAACGTTGCAACTGGCTGTCATTTTACAGACCCTATAGCTTTGCGTCTCAGCCTTTCGACTGATTTGCCGACGAATCTTTTATTTGTATTATATTGTACATTTTTCATTAATTCTGTTTATTATAAATATTTCATCATTGTTGGCACAAGAATGTTCATATCAACAGGCTTTGCAACATGAGCATTCATTCCAACAGAAAGAACCTTTTGTGTATCTTCTGCAAAGGCATTGGCAGTCATCGCAATAATCGGAATCCTGGCTTTTTTCGTATCCTTCATCTTTCGGATTGCTAATGTGGCATCATATCCGTTCATAACCGGCATCTGAATATCCATAAGGATCATCTTGTAATAACCGGCATCCGCTTTTTCAATCATGTCAACGCATGCAACACCATCATTTGCGGTCTCAACAATACAGCCTTCTTCCTTCAATAGTTCTGTTGCGATCTCCGTGTTGATCTTATTATCTTCGACTAATAAGATTCGAACACCATTCAAGCAATTCTTATTGCTCAGATTACTATTTTTCTTCACTATAGAGTCTTCTTTTGATGCTTTCCTACATGGAATAGTTACTGTAAATGTGGAACCTTTACCTTGCTTACTTTTCACTTCTATAGTTCCATCCATGAGTTCAACAAGCTTTTTCGTAATGCACATTCCGATGCCGCTGCCCTCAATATGACTGGATGTAGTGTTACGTTCTCTTTCAAAAATTTCAAAAATACGCTTTTGAAATTCCTCAGACATACCAATTCCATTATCGGTAATAATAACGATCATATTGCACCAATCTTCTCTTTCGCAAGATTTCTGTATAACATTACAGGATATCGTACCTCCTGTATTTGTATACTTTATTGCATTGCTTATAATATTAAGACAGACTTCTGACAGGTGCGGTGCATCCATATATACATACGGATACATGATTTGTTCTGCCAGAGAGATCGTCTGGTTTTTACTTTCTGCCTGTTGTTGGAACATAATGACACAATTTTCAAAGCATTCATGGACATTCGAAACAGTGTATTCCATTTCGACCTTGTTATTTTCAATTCTTGCAATGTCCAAAACATTACCTAGCATCGACAAAAGTTCTTTTCCGCATATTTGGATTTCTTCAAGATATCTGCCAAGTTTATCTGTTTCTTTCAAATGTCTGGATGCGAGATCTGCATAGCCAATGATCGCATTCATAGGAGTCCTGATGTCATGAGACATATTATACAGAAATGATGATTTTGCTTTATTTGCACATTCTGCTTTTAATTTAGCTTCCCGCAATTCTTCCTCTTACTTTAATTCCCGCATTTTTTCATCTGTCACATCTCGATTCGCAATCAGCACGGATGTAACATTTCCATTTTTATCATAACTCTGCGGAACAACCATGGAAAGAAACCATGATCCATTCTTCTTTTTGAATTCAGAAGACATAGATTCTTTATTATGAAGACGTGCCGCCATGGTTTGTATATCAAAAAAATCTATATACTTCTGCACAAATGGCTCTGCTATAATATCTTCTATAATCTTGAACTGAGGCTTCCAATCTGCGATATTATCTTTTATATCCAAATCTGTTTTTCGGGATCTTTTGACAAGTTCAATCTTTTTCGTTTTTAAGTTCAGCCTTGAGATTTGATAATAGGCAGTGCCTAATGCATGAAAGGCCTGCCGGTTTTTTTTCACCTGCTCTCCCAATGTAAGAGGGAACTCTTCGCCGTCCATCTGCTCCAAATCCGGTGTTGACTGATGCAGATGTTGAACCAGCCATTTTCCATTCGTCCACTTATAGATAATCGTAAATCTTGTCTCCATTTTAAAACAGATCGAACCATCTTTAAACAGACCAATAAAATCTCCTGTTCCATGTGCAAGAACATGGTCATCATCAAGCCGTTCTTCTTCCTGATGTAAATTTTGTACTTCGATTCTGATTTTACCTCTTCGTTTTATACCGACTTTAAATGATTCTAAAAACTCATGTAGATTCGTAAACAACTCATGTTTCCCGGTTCCAATCAAACTAATATTTTCATCAAAATAATTCTCTATACCAAAATCATTTATTGATTCGGCATTAATATATATTTTCAAAAGTTGCTCTGTAAGTTTTTTGAAATCATTCATACGCTTCCCTCTCTCTTAAAAAGACTGAAAAGGCTTTAAGTTTTCTGTTTTATTTTTAAAATTTATCCACGTTTCATTCTCTTCCAAAAAAGTCTGAATATACATGTCAAATTGCTCACTTTATTATATCACAGCGACATATTATTCCGCCATCATTTTTTCATGACATATGTTCATGACAATTTCCCCAAGAAGAAATAATAATATTTTGCAGCTGTTTCCTCACCACCGCCGTGGCCGCCTTTCCATGCTGGGTTCATATCCCATGCCATCAGCCACCAATTAAGCATAGCAACCAGACAGCCCTTATCTTCAAATTCCATGCCGGTTCTGCTGGTTGCAACTTACAACGAGGACGGCAGCGTCAATGTCATGAATGCCGCATCCAAAAGTGTTAAATTTTGAATCATCTACAATGAGTATTTTTTGTTTCTTGTCCTTCTTATTTCTCTTTAGTGATTATTGATCAATAAATTGGGCTTCGTCCCCTCCAAGTTTTATATTTCTTATGGTTTTCTTCAGCAACTTCATATCAACTGGTTTTGAAATATGCGCATTCATTCCAGCAGCGAGAGTGTGCTGCATATCCTCTGAAAATGCATTGGCAGTCATAGCAATAATCGGGATCGTCTTTGCCTGTTCATGTGAACTTCTACGGATTGCCTTTGTTGCCTCATAACCATTCATAACAGGCATTTGTACATCCATCAAGATCATATCATACTCACCGGGCACGGACTGTTCAAATGCTTCCAAAATCCTTTTGCCATTTTCACAAATAGTACACTCTGCACCTTCAAGCTTTAATAATTCCATTAGGATTTCTGCATTCAACTCATTATCCTCTGCACAAAGGAAGCGCATTCCATCCAGAATATCACTATCTGTCTCATGCATTTCTATCTGTTCTGTCGAAGAAACTACTCTGTTCTCCACAATTTTTAGATTTAAGATTACTTCAAAACTACTTCCGCGATTCGGTTCGCTTTCAACCTCAATCGTTCCCCCCATCGATTCAACCAGATTTTTAGTGATTGCCATTCCCAGACCAGTTCCCTGTATTTTGTTTGTTACAGAACTTTCTGCACGAGTAAACGCGTCAAAGATAGTTTCTTTAAAATCAGCAGACATTCCCATACCATTGTCACTGACTATAAAATGATATTTTCCATATGTAGAAGAGTTTGTCTCACTTTCTTCTGCGATAAACTGGATTACTCCACCTTCCTGTGTGTACTTTATTGCATTAGACAACAGATTACTGAAAATCTGCATCAGATGAACCTTGTCGCCATTTACCCACTCATGTTTAAGGTTTTCTTTTGTGATTATAAAACTCTGATTTTTTTCGTTTGCCTGTGAATGAAATATTGTATTGAGTTCTTCTATAGAATCCAGAATAGAAAAATCAGAATATTTGAAAACTGTTTTTCCAGCTTCAATCTTGCTCATATCCAAAACATCATTAATAATTCCTAATAGATGCTGAGAAGAAATAGCTATTTTATCTGCATACTCTATAACTTTTTCTTTGTCGCCGGCATTATGTCTGATTAATGATATAATACCAATGATTGCGTTCATAGGTGTGCGAATATCATGCGACATATTGGATAAAAAATCTGTTTTTGCCTTATTTGCATTTTCAGCGGTCTGTAGAGCCTCAGTAGCAATGTTCTTAGCCTTTTTCAGATTTTTATTAGCTTCTTCCATTTCGCTTATAGCCATTGCCTGAAGCTCATTGTTTCTTTTTTCAAATTTAACTTTTTGATTTGCAATACTGAATCTGGAAATACTGTAGAATAATCCAGCAAAAAGCAAGATTATAAATCCTGTCATGAGCATTGTAGTAAACCCAATCATTTTCTGGTATTCTTTCAATACATTATCTACTGTCGCTTTTTTTACAATACAAATCAACATCGTATTGTTGCTTTCTATCGGACAATATCCCAAATAATAAGGCTCATCTTTTCCCAAAAGTTCTACTCCCTTTTTTCTCCCCGCAATCTTTTTATTCAGAGAATCAAACTCTTTTTCTGTTATAGCATAATCACTTTTCAAATGTTTCAGTAATGAATAATTTCGAAAAAAAATGTCATCCTTCTGGTTCGTATAAGTAATATTTCCATCATCATCCAACATGAAGAGATATGCACTTCCATCATATCCTCCAAGATCTAACATGGAGTCTAATTTCGAATGATCATACACTGTTCCAATCGCTGTATAAGTTTCCCCATTAATCGTATATTCCTGACATGGAATTGCTACCAAATAACCGTCTTTTTTCACTTGTTCAAATTCAAAAGCGACCAATTTTCCAATATTAAATCCGTTTCTCAAATCCAGCAAAAGCTTACTAGGCATATCAACTTTCAGTTTTGTTCCATCTGAGGTTATAGCTTTTCCATTTTCCTGTAGAAATAAAAGTGTACTCTCAGATTCTTTTTCCCATGCCTTAAAAAAGTTTCGGTTATTATCCGTTTCAAGGGATATTTTCTTCTCTTTATGCAGATAGCTCTCAACTAAATGTAACTGTCTATAGTATCCACTCACTTGCATATCATAGGTTTGTTGAATCTGTTCGACAACAGCTTCCATACTGATTTCTCCATTTACCTCAATATATGTATTCATCCTATTCAACAGAAACTTTACAAAAACAAAACTTGAAAGGATGAAAATTATGACAAACAATGGCATTATTATTTTTTTTCTCTTAATTATCTCTTGTTCTATTTGCACTTTATTTTTCAACCTCTATATAGTCTTCTGGTGCTGACGGTTGCTGCCCATTTGACATGGCCGCAATCCATGCACTAGATAATGTTGTATCCCCTATTTGCTCAATAGCACATTTTGGATTAATTTTTTTCAAAATAGATTTTGTCGTATCCGTAAGAAGAATGGAATATTCTTTTTCTGTGTCTATTTTTTTATCATTTATTGTTATATCCTTTAATGAGAATCCGTTTTCTTCGTTTTTGACAATTATTTTCATACCAGATGCAATCGGCAATTCGTATTTTGTGGTTACATAAAAATTCTCATCAGCCTCTGTAAGATATTTTTTAACGAGTTCATAAACCTGCTCACCGTTGAGCTTTACAAGATATAATGGGGTATCTGAATTCTTCGCTGTCATCAGACCGACCCGGCTTCTGGTGCATTCTCCTTTGTAAATAGAAGAAGTATAATAATAATATGGTGTCAGAGCCAACTGTGCATCATTTTCTTCTCTGATTGTAGTTAAAATAGATGATGCTGCATCTCGACCGCTCTTATCATTCAATGAAATGGAATACTCGTTTTCAAAATTCACTGTACTTTTTTCTTTTGAATCTTTACTATTCATTGCACTACGAAAAGCATTATAAGCCTGCATTTCATCCATTTTTCCTGATAATAATCCGTGAACAGCTTCAAGACTGGCATCGAATGATTTTTGAGCGGAATATCGGATATAAATAGAAGTATCTTTAATTTCTTCTTCCAAGCCTGGTACATTCTGCATCATTGATGGAACATCTGTGTTAAACGAAATCACACCACTTCCATCTGCAATCAGTTTTTGTCCCTGTTCCGAAATCATACAATCCAGCACATCTAATGCTGTATCCAGTTTTTCCTGGTTTTTTTCCAATTCTTTATTGAATGCAATATTTAAGGATGGGAACATATACACAAAAGAACTATCTGAAGTCTGTGAAAAATAAGGAATACGTATTAGTTCCGCATCCATCTGATCTTGTAATTTTTGCATATCTCTAGGCTGTCCATGAAACATTGCTGATTTTCCTTCAACAAACATCTGAGTTCCTGTATTAACATTAACATTGATGTCCTCTTTACTAAAATGCGAATCTTTAAGAAACTGACTTGTTTCCGAAAAAATTCTTTTCCATAGTACGTCGTCAAATTTTATTTCACCAGCTGAAGTTTCGGCTTTGTTTCGCCAGTCAACACCAGCCAAACTTGTAAATTCACCAATCGCTGCCGCCTGAATTATTTCTTGATTTGCCCAGTCTTCTGCAAGGTTCATCGAGTAAGGTTTTATACCCTTATCATAAAATTGCTGGCAAACCTGTACGTATTCTTCATAATTTTCCGGAACTTTGATTCCATACTGATCAAACAGTGTCTTGTTGGCAATAATCGTCTGCGGAAGTGCACAGATTGGCAACCACTGAATTTCATTATCTGTATCCTTATAATATTCCACTGCATAGGAATAGTACTTAGAAACCACATCATAAGAAGCAAAATCCATAAGATATGGCTGTAAATCCTGCGCATCCGTTCCAGAGAATCGACGTACTGTCATGATGTCCGGCAACTCACCATGCTCTTTAAAATAGCTATATAAATCAGTGTCATTATTTCCAATAATAAATTCAATATCCTGATCCGGGAACTGCTCATGGATATAAGGAGCAATATTTTTCATTAAACGATTTTCCCACAGATACACGGTAAGGTGATCGTCTTTTTTAGATTGTCCACATCCAGCCAAAATACCAATTACTAAAAGTACACCTGACACCAATGCGGCCAGATAACATTTTGTTTTTTGCATACGTCAACTTCCTTATTCTTTCGATTAAAACACATTTCAATATTTTCGTTTTACAAGCCCTTTAGCTTTGTGTCACAGATTTTCATCCGCTTTGTCTCAATTCTTCTAATTATAGCATTTTATTTTTTCACGTCTATATTTTTCACGTTAATGTAAAAAAAATTTTTATTTTTTCTTTTCCCCCACTGTAAAACAGCCTCTGAACGTTTCGTTATATAGAGGGGTACAAATAAGCGCAAGACCGTTCCTTGAAAGGGACTTATACCACAGAACAATTACTCCACACTTTAAAAGACATAAAATTTACGGATATAGAAGAACATGGCTTCATGCCGGTATATGAACGTCAAGAAATCACTGACGCTCTCCATGAAACCTGCGGATTCAGAACAGACTATCAATCGGCCATAATTTTCTGAGTGCCGCATAAGAAATCAAAAAGTTTGCGAGCCATCCAGCCGGTACACCAAGCCAGACAAATGCAATACCAAAACGAGGGGCACAGATTAAGGCAACTGACAACCTTATTGCAAGATTTACCATATTTGCAATAAGAAATGGCCGCATGATTCCAAGCCCACGAAGGACTCCATCTGTTGCCATCTTGATACCCATGAAAATGAAAAAGCAGCCTAGCCATCTCATATAATCCCCTGATACCTGATAAGCTAAAGCAGTTCCGTCTTTTCCTAAGAATAACGAAGAAATTTGCGTATGCAATGTCTCAATAACTATAAAAGCAAGAACTGCAAAACATAAATCTAACACCAGTGCAGCATGATATCCTTTTTTGATACGTTCGTTTTTCTTTGCACCAAGATTTTGGGAAACATACGGTGAAACTGCATTTCCAATAGATATAAATATCAGTGAAAATACATTCTCTACTCTCATCGTTGCCGAATAACCCGCTAGTGCCTGTGTACCAAATGGATTTACAACCGCCTGTACAATCATCATCCCAATTGACACTGTAGACTGCTGAAGAACCGAAGGTACAGCAATTCGAAGCATTGAACGTAACTCCTGCCCGTCAAACCAGCTAAAGTGACTTTTATATCGGCGCATCCGACTAAAGAAAATCAAAAGTGAAAATACTGCAGAAATTCCTTGTGCAATAAGAGTCGCAAGGGCTGCACCAAACACACCAAGTCCAAGTCCAGCCACCATCCAAAGGTCCATAAATATATTTAAAACCGAAGAAAATATTAAAAGACCTAACGGAATCTTTGATTCGCCGATTGAAGTGAACATCGTTGAAAGGATATTGTACATAAACAGAAACGGAAATCCCACAAAATAAACTCGAAGGTACAGTACCGCTTCATCCAATATATCAGCAGGTGTCTGTAATAAACTCATCATTGGATGGGAAAAGCAAAATCCAAACAGACCAAGAAGTATACTTAGAATCAGAAAACTAATTAATGATGTCGACACAATCGTTTTCATTTTGCTATAATCCCGGGCACCAAAATAACGGCTTACAAGAACCCCTGCACCTACACCTGCACCCAATGCTACACAAATGAATACATTCGTAAGTGCGGCGCAGGCACCAACTGCAGCAAGTGCAGATGAGCCAACAAACCGACCAACAATAATAGAATCAGCCATATTATATACTTGTTGAAAAAAACTGCCTAGAATCATAGGCATTGCAAAAACAGTCAGCGCTTTAAGAGGCGCATCTGTAATTAAATATTCATCTTTTGACATTGTCTTATTCTCCTTAGTATAAATCTGCACATTCAACAATACAGCTTTGCAAGCAGACTTTTGGCGGTTATTCCCTATTACTATTACAAAATGTATATGCGTATTTTTATGTAATGCACGAATCCAAATATAAAGAACCTATTCATAACACGAACGGGAATAGAAAATCAAAAAGCAACCATTCTACATGATGGATATACAGTGATAACTCCTTATATTTTCGGAAATCGGAAAATAAAACTCGTTCCGATACCTTCGATACTTTCGACGTGAATGGTTCCATTGTGGAGATTTACAATCCAGCGCACCATAGAAAGGCCGAGTCCGGTACCGCCATTTTCTCTGGAACGGCTTTTGTCTATACGATAGAAACGCTCCCAGATTCTGTCCAGGTGTTCCTCACTTATTCCAATACCATCATCTTTCACTTCACCGACAATCTGGTCATTTTCGACCTTAAGGATAACGTGGATATGTCCATTTATTTTTCCGTAATTGATGGCGTTGGTTATTAAATTTATCATCATACGCAAAATCAATGTCTGGTCGCCGTTCATAAATAAGTCATCCTGCTTTTGCAGGGTGATCTCGATATTTTTTTCCTGTGCTTTTGTCTGCAGTTCTTCTATTACAAGTTCGCTTAATAATCCAAAATCCAGTTTTTCCATCAGATGCTGCTCATCCTGTTCGTTTCTGGCGATCATTAACATTTCGTTTGTCAGCTTTGACATTCGTTTTGCCTGCTTTAAGATGACTGCAATCTCTTCCTTATCTTCCGCAGATAAGTTTTCATTTTCCAATAAGTACTCACACTGGGAAATGATAACAGCAACGGGAGTCCGCAGTTCATGAGATACGTCTGATGTGAATTGACGTTCCTTCTCAAACGAAAATTCCAAGCGCTCGAACATTCCGTTAAATTTCTCCGACAATTCGTATAATTCATCTTTTGCTTTTGGCAGAGACAATCGTTTGGAAAGATCTTTTCCATTGCTGATGTTTTCAACTTCATCGCAGATAAGATCCACCTGTCTCAATGCACGCTTGATCATAAAATATCCGATGGCTCCGATCAGAATAATGAGTAATGGGAATACAATCAACAGCATTTTCTCGGATGTCTGCATGAAAAGTTCTATAGAATGTACAGAGGTAATTCCTCGTACCCATATTTCGTCATCATCACCGTAAGTATAAATGCTGTCATATATCATCCATTTTCGATTTGATCCGGTTATCATTCGCGGTGTATTCGACTTGAGGATAGTTTCTTCTGGAAATTGGGTTGGAATCGTTCCATAAAGTAAGCGTCCGTTTTTGTCATAAATACAAAACATAATACCGTCATCATAAAATTCGGTATCGCCGTCAAGATAAAAGGAATCATCCTGAAAATTAATATTTGAAGAGAAACCAGTCACTGCGGCACTGATTTCTTCTTCTGTCGCAGAAATTCCAACCTTATCCACAAAAAGAAGGACGAGAACTAAAATAGTCCCAAGAACTACGGCAATGATTCCGGTGTACCATAGCGTAATTTTTTTCTTGATCGTCAGCTGTTTCATTCGTTTTCCCTCATTACATATCCGACACCGCGAACAGTGTGGATAAGTTTTTGTTCATATTGTGCATCGATTTTTTTTCGCAAATAGCGAATGTATACGTCGATCACATTGGAACCACCTTCAAAATCAAAGTCCCACGCATTCTGTTCAATCTGCTGTCTTGTCATTACGATATTTTTGTTGCGCATAAGACATTCCAGAACCATAAATTCTTTTGCAGAAAGATCAATTTCATTTCCGGCTCTTGTTACCTTTCTTGTGTCACGATCCAGAATAAGATCTGATATTTTTAGTTGATTGGATGTAAATTGTGGCTTTCTACGCATCATGACACGGATTCTTGCAAGCAGTTCTTCAAATGCAAATGGTTTGATCAGGTAATCATCGGCACCAAGATCCAGTCCTTTGACACGGTCTTCAATGCTGTCTTTTGCTGTCAGTAACAGAACCGGTGTATCATCTTCTCGTTGCCTTAATTCTCTTAAGATTTCATATCCGTCCTTTCCCGGCAACATGATATCAAGAATAATACCATCGTAGGAAGTCATATCGATATAATCCATCGCTTCCAGACCATCCCCACAGGCATCTACACTGTAATGTTCCTTGACAAGCCTTTTTTTGACAATGTTTCTTAAATCATTCTCGTCTTCTACAATCAGTAATCTCATAATGTAATTATTATAATACCAATCATTTTCGTGTGCTAGAGTCCTTTTTTTCATTTTTTGAAATTACTATTTGTTTTAATCTTTTTTTAATCTTCCCCCTATATGATACATATAACAGCAAAAACAAAACAGCCAAGAGACGGAAGGAGAACACGTTATGAAAAAAATATTAGTAGTTTTATTATCTCTCACATTAATATTTTCTTTTACAGGATGCACTTCATTCAATAATGGAGCAGCAGAAGATATAGAAATTAAGACACAGGAAGTTGTAACATCAAATACAGATGACAATGATGATAATATCAGTAACACAGAAAACGCAGTAGAGAATGCGAACGAAAAGGATTATGATTTCTCTTCTTATGAAAACGATATCCGTAATATAACAAAAAGTGTAAACAATGCAAAAACATCTACAAATGCATCTGAGAATCACGAACAATTCTACGCTTTGAAAAAACAGGTAGACGCAGTTGATGACGAACTGGATAAACTTGATGATGAATTTGAGTATGCTTACCAGATGAAAGAGATTAGCTTCGAGATATACAAAGCGAGAGAACGCGCGATTGAAAAACTGGAAGATGAACTGGAATTAGCCGAAGAAGCGCTGGAAAACAAATACGGCATTGATGATTAATTCCATCTGGGCTACAAGAATGTGGCAGAACTTTCTTAATTTCTAAAATCGGGTAGGAGGTAGATAATTATTTTATGAAAATTTTGTATTTTTCTGAAATTTAGTACAGAAAAGAGCATATGGATTTTCTCCACATGCTCTTTTTTAGTAAACTGTTAATAGACATCAGATATAATAAGATTCGAGCATTATTCTGTCATAGATCAGCAACAGTTGGGAGAGATTGTTTCTTTTCCCACCTTTTTCTGATTTACATCCCCGAATAAGGGGTAACAACAGAGTGGAACCCAAATGTTAGCTGGAAATTGATCATTTTTCATTTCCCAATTGCAATTTTAGAGGACTCATTATACTCTTTTTCAATTACTCTGTCACCGGCTCTATCCAACTAATCGATTGGAAACGGATTTGAAATAAGGTGATCTGTAATTATAATTTTCATTATTTACACTCATCCAGCCAGCCTTCTTTCCATACCGGAACTCAAGATAAATTTTTCCGTTAGAGAATGTAAGCTTTTTCAAAACTACTTTCTTTCCTGCCGGAACTTTACATGCGACTTTACTACCGTTATAGAGGTTTACTTTTTTTGCAGTTACAAAAGTGTTTTTCTTAAATAATTTACTGTAGTAATCGTTGCGGTCATTGCCGATTATACTTTTTACAGTAGATGTTGTTGCATCTGCTAATACAAGCTTGTTGTTGCTTACTCGATAATCCATCGTCCAATTGAGCCAACCTGTTTCAGCCGGCTGATCTGCATGTTTGAGCGTCAGGCTGTTTTTCTTTGCAGATACGATCTCGCATGCTGTATCATCTAATTTACTTACACATACAAACTTTTTGGATTTATTATCATATCTGTAAATTTTGTTGTCATTGATACAGTCATTATCACCGATTGCCATCAGCTGGACGAATTCATTTTTATTTGTCATTCTGGCATACTTCGCATTCACAGAGTTGATGCCCTGATTTGCATAACTCTTAGAATATGCCAGCTTATTATTTACTGTGATTTTCACTCGACTTACACAATCATCTTTTCCTATGATTGTTTTTACGAGTATCTTATCCATCTTACCATCGCCGGTAACATCCGCCGATATTTCCTTTTTGACCGGCACATTTCTTACAGATGCCGCCTTCGTCATCGTCGGAAATGCCAGACACATAGATGCCACAAGGGCACAGGACAAAGCTACTTTTACTGATTTGAAATAAGTATTTTTCATGATGATTTCTCCTTCTATTGCACTACACAAAAACACTGTTCTAATATAAAGATATGCTCTTCATTTACGAAATTATTATAGCAAACAATTATTAAAAATATAGAATAATATTCTTAATATTTCTTTACATTTATCAATCCAGATGATAGCGTGGTTTTCCAACGCTCTTCTTTCCATATTCGATAGATTCCGCCGGGCAATAGCAGATGCATGCCATACAATGTGTACAGGCATCACAATCTGCGCTGTTCCCATATACTGCCATTTCTTTTTCTCGGCAAGCCTGCGATTATATTTTGCTGCATCTCCGATTTCACTGCCACAATCCATCACAAACCAGATTCGCTTCGCACCTGTAAGCTTTCATTTTTTCATAAAACCTATTCTGTTTTTCGATTTCTGTGCTATAATGCTTTATTGTAAAAATTCCCATAGACAAAACGAGGTGAACCAAGTGAAAAAGCAAACACTTGTGCCTCTTATCACTTTTTTACTGGGCATATGCCTTGTTAGTTTGATTGTATACAAAACAGACACCCACGAAAAAGAGCAGAGACACATAACAGCACAATTAAACGTGGCCACCTATGGCGAACAAATAAAGAATGAAATTACAAATGGAATTGAGATCACAGATACCTTGAAGCAAATCTTAATAAGTGAAGATGGCGAAATCCGTCAGTTTGAAACAATTGCAGGAAATCTTATGTCTGATTCTATTGAAAGTGTACAGCTCGCTCCTAATGGTGTTGTTACAGATATTTATCCGGCTAATGAAAATGAGGCAGGTAAGATTGATTTGATCCATGATAAAGACCGCGGAAAAATTTCCTGTTACGCAAGAGACAACCATACAATCATTACGCAGGGCCCCTTCAAATTAAAACAGGGAGGATATGGAATTGCAATCCGTAATCCCATATACCTGAAAGATAAAAACGGACATGAGTATTTCTGGGGATTTACTATTGTTATCCTGCGTGTTCCGAATATTTTTTCAGATTCAATCAGTGCACTTTCAAATTTTGGATACGAATACAAAATTTCAAAAACAGACGCTCCATGGAGTGATACTTATAAAGTGGTTTATCAATCAGATGGGCAAATAAATCGTCCTGTTTCTTATACATTTACAATAGGAGACGAAAACTGGAAATTTGAAGTAACTCCTAAAAGTGGATGGAGAAATGCCACATTACTGATAATCATCATCGGAATTTTTCTTACAATAAGCCTTCTCCTGTCAATTCTTACCAGAGTATGGTTAGTAGCAAAAGAACATAAGAAAAAGTTTCAGATACTGGCGCACACAGATTCTCTTACAAATATTTATAACCGCTATGGATTTGATGAATTTGCAGAAAAAATGATTCAAAAAAATCCAAAAGCACATTTTGTGGCTGCGCTCCTTGATATCGATGATTTCAAGTTTATTAATGATATCTATGGACATAATTACGGAGACAGGGACTAAAGAATCTTGCAGACAGCATGAAGACTTTTTTCCCATCCGATGCATTACTTGGAAGAAATGGTGGTGACGAATTCTGCATTCTTTTACCAAATTGTACCTTTGCAGAAGCAGATATACAGCTGCAGAAATTCACCAAACTTCCTAAATCATTCTCATACCATGGTAAGGAACATGCATTTTATATTTCTCTAGGATATGCAGAATATCCAACATTTGCATCCAATCGTTCACAACTCATGCGCTGCGCAGATGCCGCTCTTTATGAAATAAAGCTTCATGGAAAAAATGGATGTATGGTCTACAGAGAAGGACTTCGGTCAGGTGCCCGCAAACAACTTGGATTCGCATTCAAGGATATCTCTGAACATCTTCCAGGTGCATTCATCATATACAGAGCTGACAAAGAAGATGATGAACTAATTTTTGCAAATGATGAATTTCTTCATATGTCCGGATATAAAGATATAGATGAACTGTTCAGACTTACTGAGAAAAGTTTTCGCAACTTGATTCGTGAAGATGAACAGCAACAGATAGAATCAAGTATCTGGGAACAGATTGACAACGGCAATGAAAATGACTATACTCACTTTCATCTTCGAAAAGCTGACGGAACTTATTTTTCTGTTCTTGATCATGGAAGAATTGTAGAGAGCCCGCAATACGGGAAAGTATTTTATGTATTGTTCATGGATTGGGAAGATATGCATATTCGTTACAATGATAAATTCGCAAGATAAAATATTGCAAAAAACAGAGCGTATGATCTATTTTCATATAATGTTTATGTCGGCAAGCTCTATCAAAAGGAAATCGACTTTGTTGCTCAGAGAAGCAACGAGAAGTTTTATATTCAGATCAGCGACAACATTTCCGGGCAGGAAACATTTGAGAGAGAATGCTTTCCTCGGCTTCAGATTCGAGATGCTTATCCGAAAATGATTATTGCTAGAACCAAACATCCCCAATATAGCTATGAAGGAATCGTAATTTACGATATAGCCGATTGGTTACTACAAGAATAAGCAAGGCGAAATATCTCCAGCATTCTCTTTTGAAATGATGGAGATATTTTTATTATGACGGAGATTGCAGATGAATTCAGACGAAGCATCCTACGAAAAGAGTTTTATATGGATGTACTGAACTGTGATCCGATGTCTTTTGACAAGGAATGCGAACTGACTATTTGGTGGCTACACCCCCAAAGCCCCTGTAGAATAAATAACGCCAGTACTGGATATCAAAAATCCCGCACCGGC